>JAEEGL015327863.1_pt1 | contig 25923 bp, 21 predicted proteins | sample 9134231 | NCBI WGS metagenome assembly JAEEGL01 (sample SAMN16246548, study PRJNA631951) | gut metagenome | biome: gut microbiome; feature: rumen; material: fiber-attached | host: Bos | place: Iran: Karaj | collected 2018-10 | reverse complement strand
CGGATCGCCTGACGAGCGTATAAGTTATGCAAGAAAAGCCTTGATAAAATTTCCCGGCGACAATGAAATCAAATCTGAGCTCGCGCTATGTCTGTATATACTGTATATCGAGAGAAAAGACGAGGCGGCGTTATCCGAATCGGAAGCTCTTTGCAATTCCGTACTTGAGAACTGCACAGATATTGATATCAAATGTGAAACGGTTAATGCACTTATTCACATTTATGCTTTTCAGCACCGCAGCGACAAAGCGCTTGAACTCGCAGACACGCTCACGCCGATGCAATTATGTCGGGAAGGCTTTCTTGCAAACGGCATAGGAGATGGGAATACCGAATTATATATTCAGAACTATATTGACAGCTTGGCAAGCAGTTTGGCGATTACCATCAGAAATTATGCGATTGAAGACGATTTGCCGAACGACGAAACAACTTGGGATAAAAAAATAGAGATGCTGAAAACGTCGAACGAGATATTCCGGTTAATCTACGGCGATAATCTTATGTATTATCACGCGTTCGCGGCAATGAACCATTGGCTGATATCAACGTATCTGATAGCGCAGGGCAAAACGGACGAAACGCTCACCGAGCTTGAAAAAATGTGCGACAACACGCTTGCCGGAGACCGTTCTTATGAAAAAGACCACGGCAAACACTTTACGTCAATTTTTACCGATAAGCTCATATACCCCGAACCGGGTAAAAACTTTTACGAACCGGCTGAACACAATCAGTGTTATTATAACCTTGATTGGTTGAATGCTGCCCGTTATGATGGCATTCGAAATCATGAGCGATTCAGAAAAGTAGTAAATGCACTTAAAGAAAAAGCGAGATAATAGTCTGTCAGGAAAACAAGCAGAACGGAGAAACTATCAATCGCATAGTTTCTCCGTTCGGACTTCGCCCTCTCTCCGCAACGTAGTTGAAAGCGATTATACCATCTTTTATTACTTTCCAAAAAAAACTATTGCAACTTGCTATTACAATTTACGATAAAAAAGCTAACCAAAAAAACTAACTTTCTGCGATTTTTTAACTTTTGTGCCAATAGTTCTTGACAAATGACAAAAAAAGTATATAATATTATGTTGGTAAAAAAAGAAGGAAACAACTGCAGAAATGAGAAACAACAATTTGACCGAGCTGATGCTCAAATCGGCACTATACTACTACGACGACAATATAACCCAGGTTGAAATCGCGAAAAAACTCGGCATAACCCGCCAGTCGGTTGGCAAATATCTTGAAATGGCAAAGGAACAGGGCATAGTTGAGATAAAGGTGAAAAATCCGTTCTCGGAGACGGCCGGCATAAGCGAAAAATTTGTTTCGTTGTTTCAGGGAACAAGACTGAAAAAAGCCGTCATCGTACCGGGCAATTTCCCGGAAAACACGGTGGTCAGAAAGATGGTCGCCATCCGCGCGGACGAATATTTTGCTGAGATCGTAAATGAAATTCACGCGGAAAAAATCGGTGTTTCATGGGGAAAAACCGTAAAGGAAATGGTAGACAGGCTTGATCTCTCGGCGGTCGACTCAAGAGCAGACATAGTTCCGTTGCTCGGTTCGTCCGACAACACGGTTCCTCAGTTCACCGTAAACGAAATGGCCCTGACTCTTTCCAGAAAGGTCAACGGCAACCCCAAGCACATTTATCTCCCGCTCGACGCCGGCACAATGGCGGACTTCAAGCATTACACAAGCACCTCGCAGTACGCGCAGATTTCGGAGCTCTGGAAGTCCCTCGATATCGCGTTCGTAGGAATAGGATCGTTCCCGAACGACATAGATTCTAAACCTGTCTGCTACCCGAGGGAAAAGGAGATCGTCAAGTCAATAATCAGCCAGAATCCGGTAGGCGACATATGCACAAACTATTTTGACATCGACGGCAGATCTGTCAGGCCGGAAAGCAACGTCCTGATCAAGGCTTCCGACGACATTTTAAGAAACATTCCCCGCGTCGTTGGAGTGGCGGGCGGTTCGCGCAAGCCGAGAGCCATAATCGGTGCCATAAACAGCGGAATCATTACAGACATTGTAACAGATGAGATGACGGCACAGACGATAATCCGTCTGATTTCAAAATAAAAGCGCAGATTTCAAAAGCGGTCACGCAGACTTCAGCATGACCGCTTTTTTTATTTTTCAGACAGATATCAGACAGACTGTGCTGCGCCGTTTGGGCAGGTCCAGTCGTAAGCAGGCTCCGGCTCAGCGAAAGGAAGTATGAACATCCTTTCGTCAACGGGCTCGCCGCGTTTCTGGTGAAGGATCACGTTCACAAGCATCTGCACGTCCGAAACGCTGTGTGAGTGAGTGCCCGGCCTAAAATACCAGAACAGATTTTCTTCAACTCCGAGAAATCTGAAAACCTCTCCTGCCGCTTTTGTCGTCTGATACGATCCGACGGGATTTGACCACAGGTCACCGGCCGCCTCCGAAACAAAAAGCGTGCGGGGGGCAATCATTGCCTTGAGAAAATGTGCGTCAAAAGGCAGCTGTTCTTCCCTGTCTGCATATTCCGGCAGCTTTTTTCCGAACCAGAACGGGAAGGCACGGACTATATCAGCGAGAGTTTCGCTTCTCGCCTCTTTTCCCGGATTGCAGAACCCTTTCATGTGAATCCGGTAGCATCCGCAGGCTCCGGCGCACGTCGCGTTCGGGTTTACTATTTTGGCCCTCTCGTCAACTGCTCCGGCAAGAGCAGCGGTTTTACCGCCCCTCGAATGCCCCGTAAAGGCTATCCAGTCAGGATCGACGGGCGCGTTAATTTTTTCAAGAGCGTCCACGCAGCGGGAATATCCCCACGCCCAGGCGCCTATTGCGCCGAAACCGTACTCCGGATATACGCCGTACAGCGCGCCCCTGCCGCGTCCCTCGTTCTGCAGGTCGTGAGCAAGCTCGGTTCGGTCAAAAAACGCCCAGGCAATTCCGTTGTCAAGAGCCGGAGACAGAAAGTCCCTGTCCATGCAGTACATCCAGCAGCCGTCGCCGTCAACGATTACGGGAAATTTCCCGTCGTATTCCGGAGGCATGATAAGCTTCATTCTGAATGAAACCTGCTTTTCCCTTGTCCCCGCATGGATAATGTACACGTTGCATTTCGGCGACGTGTATGTGAGCTCGACTTCAAAGATCTCCGGTTCTGGGGGAAGCGTGCCATACTGGAGCTCGACCGCGGTGCGGTAGATCTCCCTTCTTCTTTCCGGCCACCGTCCGGGATCCGCAATCCTCTCACCGCCGTCGGTCACAAAAGGATCCGGAAGCTTGCCGAGAAGCCTGTATTCGGTTATAATAAGCGTGTTTTCATTTACAGTTTCCATATGACACCCCATTAAGATACGGCCCGATAACGGCGATGCTTTCAGCAAGCCCTTCTTCAAAATCTTCGCCCCAAGAGCACTCGAGCGATACTTTTCCGTCGTATCCGATCTGTCTGAGCCTGCCGAACCATCCTTCCAGCGTCCCGGCGTCACTTTTGCGCGGGAAGCTTCTGTCGCTGTCCGGTCCGGCGATATGAACGTGGACCAGTTCTCCGGGCTTCAGCAAGTCAAATTCCGACAGATCCTCGCCGTTTCTGTAAAAATGGTAGAAATCAACCAGACATCCGACATTGGAATTGCCTGTTGCGCGGCAGATATCAACGCATTCAGACAGTGTGTTTATAAGATTGGTCTCGGCCATCTGCAACGGCTCAAGCGCGATTTTTACGCCGAATGAAGCCGCAAAACCGCCGATTTCGTCAATCAGCCGGATAAAACTGTACATTATTTTGTCTCTGTCCGAGCCGAACGGAACAGAGCGCGCCCGGCCGCTGCCGATTACACAGTATGAAGCGCCGATAATTGCAGCGACCTCAAGATTTCTTTTCGCATACTCGACCGCCATACTTCCGCCGTCGTTGTAAAGAGTTACATCACCGCCGAAAAAGCAGTTTGTTCCAGCCAAATACACTCCGGCGTCTTCTGTTCTGCACCGTATCTCCTTCAGATCGGCATCGGAGAGGCGGCGCAGAGAGGTCATTGCCGGCTCTATATATCTGAAGCCGTGCCTCGCAACGGCTGCCGCCGATTTGTCGCTGCAACAGATTCCCGGTATCATATATCTCAGAAGGAGCGAATCGAGGTCGTCCAGCCCCCGTCTATGATCTGAACAGAACCGGTGATATATCCGGCCGCCGTTTCCGAGGCAAGGAAGCATGCCGCTCCTCCGATGTCCTCCGGAGTTCCTGGGCGGTGCATGGGGATGGCGTTCATCATTTTTTCAGCCTTTTCGGCATCAGCGTAGAAGAGCTTTCTCGTACCCTCGAACATTATGGAGCCGGGACATATCACGTTTACGCGAATGTTGTCGCGCGCATACTCCAGCGCCATGGCTTTGGTCATGTTGATAACGCCGGCCTTCGCCGCGGTAAAGGCGACCTGCAGGCGGAGCGCCTGAACGCCGACCACTGACGAAATGTTGATTATAGAGCACGGCGTGCCCTGCTTAAGCATCTGACGAATGGCGTACTTGGAGCAGTTGTACACCCCCGTAAGATCGCACGCTATTATCTTATCCCACAGTTCGTCGCTGTATTCGTGGGTCCTCTGGCGCTGATCGGGCCCGCCGTTTATTCCGGCGTTGTTGACAAGCACATCAACTGAGCCATAGAGATTTACGGTCTCCTCTATGAGGTTTTCCGCGCTTTCCTTGCTGCTGACGTCGCATATTACGGGAGAGCATTCGCCCCCGTCCGCTCTGATTTCGTCAGTTATTTTCTGCAGCGACGAAAGGGTGCGCCCGGTTACAACGACCTTTGCGCCCTCTGACGCAAACGATTTGGCTATCGCCGAGCCTATCGCTCCGCCGCCTCCGGTTACAATTACAACTTTTCCCTTGAGATCAAGTTCCATTATCAGCCTCCGCTTTTTTTGTTTTTCCCGTTTCAGGGCGGTAGAGTACGGCGCGCAGTCAAAGCGCCCGTCTCTCCGTTTTCAGTATGACATTATTATACCACCTTCGCATTGAAATGTCAAGTGTAATCCACAAAAGTTAAAAGTTTTTCACAGAGAAAGCCGGCATGCGTCAAAAACCGGGAGCAGAAGCCGCGTTGCCGTCTTTCCATCAAATCGGGAGATTCGCCACGCGCGGAAAAACGAAACAGAAGCGGTTCTTCTTACGTCTATATTTTACATATACTTTTTTTGCTGTTTGCCCGTTGTGACTTGACATTTGCTTAAACATATGTTATAATATAATACATCAAAACGCCAGCGAAGGTAATGGAGTAAAAGAATGAACGGAAAAAACAGTCTGACGGCAAAGGTTATCGTGTCGTTTGCCACCGCTGCAATCCTGATTTTGGTCTTTGTGATTTTCGGATGCTACAGACAGGGCGAAACCGACAGCACCGGAACGACGTCCGAACCGCCCGTCATATCCGAAGAGCCGGTCTCGACAGACAGCGGCAGCGGTTACGGAACATCCGCCGTTCCGGCAACGAGTGAGGAACCGGCGCCTTCTGCCGATTCGACGTCGGAGATCGCGACCTCGGAAGAGATAACGACGGTTTTTGAAACCGAGGAGCCTCTCACGACCGAAGAGCCCGCTCCCCCGCCCTCGGAGGAAAAGAACGAATTCACTCTGAGCACAAAGAATGCAACGCTTAAGCTCAAGGCGTCCGACAGGGGGATCTCAGTCACATCGCTGAAAACAAAGAAAAACAGTTACGTGACCTCGTCTCAGCTCGTTTCGCTTCCTGACGTCGGAAAAGCTCTGACCTATACCGGAGCAAAGTCATACACAGGCGAAAAAGGCACCGGGGGATTCGTATTCACATATTCGGCAAAGGGCGTAAAATATGACCTTTACGTCGTTTCAAACTCATCATACAGCGGACCTTTTGAATTTTACGGTATTCTCTCTAACATGGGAAACAGCGGCGTCACGGTCAGAAACGGCTCGTATTTTGATCTCGGCGTCAAATTTGCCGCGGCACCGACTGCCACGACTTTCAGAAAGGAAAGCGGAATCGCGGAGGGATGGAAAATATACAGCGGCGTATACTACAGCGGCTCGGGCATTTACACGACGGAGCTTGGAAAAACCGGTCAGGCCGGTTCCTCAACCGAAAAGTGCGTAAAGATCAACCGCTCCCCCTATACCGCAATTTTCTTCTGGACAGGCATAAAGGACACCGACACACATACGATAACCTTCTACGCCAAGGGCACGAAAGGTGAAAAATTCCTTTACGGGTACGAGGCGGCGCACGCGACCATAGACGGCCAGTGGCAACCCGCCGTACGCTATGACGTGGACGGATCCTATACCTTTCAGAAGGACAATGAGTGGGAGCCCGTCACTCTCAATCTTAAATCGGCAAATCAGGCCGGCACAGACAAAAACGGCAAGGTCTGGAACACGGATCACCAGAACAACGGCTTCCCTCTCTACATCTACACCACAACCGCCGAGGGAAATCCCTTCTGGATCGACGAGGTGACAATCAACGGAGCGGCGACCCAGTCGTTCAACGGAAGCAGTCCCGCCGACGGCAGTCCCTTCGGCTCGTGGGTCCCGGGCGGAAACCGGGCGAGCGTGGAACTTGACGTCAACGGATATTCGGGAAGCGGTTCGTCAGCCGGCTACGGCAAGGCGGTTGCCTCTTACACCACCAATCAGGACTGGAACGCCGGGGGCGACATCTCCATGATGTATATCGACACCGGCTCTCAGGGCCTTTACTTTGCGCAGGAATGGTCCAACGGCAAACTGACGGCGCAGGGCGGAAAATCCAACACGGTCGCTCTGAACGCCATGCTCGGTACGGGCTCCTTCACCACCTCCGTTCCGGCGGGCGGCAGCATGCTGTTACCGTCCGTCTACGTCGGCGTATACGACGGCGACATTGAAACAGGCTCCAATCTATACAAAAGATGGTTCTTCAACGTAAAGGCCCCGGACAACATGGTCTCCGATCCGAACGAACCTCTCACACAGCAGGATATGCAGATAGGCAACGACGTATCAAAATACGGGATACAGTCGATAAAATGGGATTACGGCTGGTGGACAGACCGTGCAGTCGGCTCGTGGAAAGCGTACGAAGGCCTGCTTGACGTTCGCAGCACCGTATACATGAACGCGATAGGCGGCAAAACCCTTAAGGAATTTGTCGACGATACCAACAGCAAGGGCGTAAAGCTCGCCATGTATATTCTTCTCAAGGATACACAGCTGGACGAGGCGGGAGTCCCGACGTCCGTAGGATCAAACGGCCATCCGGAATGGTTTTCCGACCGTGTGGTGACGGTATGCCCGTCAGCCGATCTCGGCAACGCCGAATGCGTCGCGTTTTATCAGAAATACATGTACGACTTTTTCATCAAAAACAGCGTGACGACCTGGCGTTCGGACTTCGAGCCCATCTGCCGCTCGTCCAACAAATCCAACCGGCATGCCGCAAACGGCACCGACGTCCAGTACTGGTGTACGGTAGGCTTCGGCGAACTTGTCGACTATCTCACCGACAACATCAAAGGCTTCAGATACGAATCCTGCTCCTCCGGCGGATCGATGAAGGACCTGTTTACGATGACAAAGGCGTCGGTAATCAACTGCGACGATTCGGCGGATTACATGTCGCTCCACATGTCGTTCTACGACAGCTCGTACTGCATACACCCCGCGCAGCTCCAGCTCCCGATCAACTCGCTCACATACTGCAATGGCTCCGATTACTACACGGGATCCGCCGACTTTATGTACGGACTTCGCTGCCAGATGACAGGAGCGGTAATGCTCTCCAACTGGGGCGGCACCAACAGCGGTCAGGCGCGCGGTGAAACCAGGCAGTGGATGACAACCATCAAGGTCGACTACAACGAAAAGCTCAAGCCGCTTATCAGAAACGGCGACATGTACCACATTCTCGGCCGTCCCGACGGAAGGCACTGGGACGGAATAGAATACGTCGACCTCTCCGCAAAAGATATAAAGGGAGCAATTATGCTCTGGAAGCCCGCGGCCGCCCCCTCCAACTCGCAGACCGTCTATCTGCGCGGTCTCAACGCGTCGGCAACGTATAAACTGTCTTTCACGGACCGTCCGGACCAGGGCTGCACCATGACGGGCAAACAGCTTATGGAGGAAGGGCTTACCGTCATCATCCCGGAAAAGGTCGGTTCTGAAATCATATATATCACAAAGGGATAAAAGCGCAAAGCCTAAAGGAAAATCAGTGTCAGAATGAAAAACATAAAAACCGACGAAATTATCAGGCTCGAATATGACGTAGCCGTGGCAGGCTCGGGCTCGGGCGGAATTGCCGCTGCGGTCGCATCGGCAAGACAGGGAGCAAAAACCGTGATCGTGGAGCGGAACGGCTACGCGGGAGGAATGACCTGCTCCGGCCTGCCGTATCTCGGATATCTCGACGCAAAAAAGCGGCCCGTTGTCGGAGGGATCGCCACGGAATTTGTCGGAGAGCTTGTAAAGGACGGCGCGTCAATGGGCGTACGGTACTGCCCCAAGCACCTCTCCGCAGTCGTGGTGTCCCCGGACATGGTCAAACTGACGGCCGCGCGATTTCTCAGCGAAAACGGCGTCGACATACTGCTCCACACCGAGCTTACCGACGCCGAAACAGACGGAAAAACGGTAAAAAAAATAATATGCCGCTGTGCCGGGACCAGAATAGAAATAAGCGCGAAGGTGTTCATCGACTGCACCGGGGACGGAACGCTCGCCTATCTTGCCGGCGCCGATTACGAGAAAGGCACCGCAGGGATCGATCTTCAGCCGGCTTCGATTATCTTCACGGTCGGCGGGATAGACAAGAAAGCGTTTCTCGATTACATCGAAAGAACCGACGACCTCGGAGAGTATACCCGCGAATATCTCGACCGGTCGCCGAATTACGTTCTGGTAACGCTCGGGAAACTGTGGCAGAAACTCAACCCGATCGGCGAATGGCCGATGGGAATCTGGGCGATGATCTACATGAACCGCTTCAACGAGACCGAGGCGTCGATAAACGGGCCGCGAATGGCGTGCACGGACGCGACAGACCCGTTCAGCGTCACAAGGGCGGAGATCGACGGCCAGATACAGGCCGAAAAATTCGTGCGTATGCTCCGCAAATACGTCGGAGGATTTGAAAACGCATTTCTGTCGCATATAAACGGCAGCATAGGAGTACGCGAAACGAGGAGAATACGCGGAATCAGAACCCTCACGGCGAACGACGTGATTTCCGGCGCGAACGGCCCTGACGCGGTCGCTCTCGGCTCATATCCGATAGACATTCATTCAAGCTCCGACAACACCTCGTATATGGTAAGACTCGACAGGCCCTACGGAATACCTTACGGCGTGACGGTCTGCCAGTCGCTTAACAATCTTATGACGGGCGGGCGGTGCGTTTCGGTCGACAGGGAGGCTTTCGGTTCGACGAGAGTCATGGGCACCTGTTTCGCCGTCTCTGAGGCGGCGGGAATCGGCGGCGCGCTTGCCGCGGGAAAGGGCATTTCTCCGAAAGATGTTGACGTCGGCGAAATCAGGCGGATCATCCTTGGCAACGGCGGTATTCTCGACATACCGGATTAACTGAGAAAAAGAAAAACACTCAAACAAAATGCCGAAGACAAAAAGCATCAACTTTTTGTCTTCGGCTTATTTTGCTTTTTTTGACAGCCTTTTCGGACCCGTGAACGGTTTTATTCAATCGAAAAGTGCATCTCCAGATCAAAGTACCCGCGGCACGGGATTACTGACGTCTGACCGCGCCGGGTCGCCTCCGATACCGTGTCGTAGGCAAGCGTGCACGGCTCGGGGGTTACGCAGGACGAGTTCTTGAAGCCGCCGTTGTTTATCCACACTCCGAGATAAGGCAGCTTTTTTTCGTCGTAGCTGATTGTAAGTACTCCGTTTTTGCGTACGTATTTTATTTCTCCTTTCGGCATAGAATCGTCAAAATAGAATTTGTAGGTAAAACTGTCGGAGAAATTGCCGAGCGAGGTAATCGCTCCTTCGTCGACGGAAAATTTATCCCCATGTTTCCCGTATCTTGAACTCCCGTCGAACATTATCTCCGCCCGCGCGCCGTTTTCGTACGGAAGAACAAGCCGGTCTCCTTTTTCCGAGGCGAGCATGCAGTGCGCCGCCCACAAAAACGGAAAAGGCTCGTCGCACAGGTTTTCCACGTTCCATTTTATCGTGATTCCGTTGCCGGCGGGACAGACGGTTTTGCGGTACGCATAGAAAAGGTCTGATGAGGCGTATTCCATCACAAGAGCTCCGTTTTTCTCGTATACCGTGTCGAAGGAGGAGCGGGCGATCTGCCCGTGATCGGGGTAAGTCACGCCGCACCGGTAGCCCCCTTTGGCGGGGTCTGATTCAACGGGCGCCTTTTCCGGGTCTATCGTAGGGAACATGTCGTCCATTCCGCAGACGTCGGCGTCAACGTACGAGGAATTCATGTCGATTCCCCTGTATCTTATCCTGTCACCCTCGTATGCCATCCATTCGTTGCCGTTTCTGTCCTTAAGAGAGACCAGCCTTCCGCCATTGCCCGGCAGGAATGTCATCTCCATTACGTCAGATTTGACTACAGCGGCCTTTACTCCGTAATACTCCTTGAAGAATACCATGTCAGATCCTTTCGAAAAGCACAAGCTCGGACATCAGCGGGGAAGGTATGACAAGCCGCAGCCCGCAGTTTTCAATTTCGTTCCCGGTCATTGCGAAGGTGTCCCCCGTGTTGTCAAGGGTGACACGGTAGGCTCCGCTCCTGTCAAGTCCCTTCGGGAATATGCGGTATTCATCTTTTGCCGCGGCGGTCAGCGCTGAAACAGTCATCGCCGCGCGTCCCCTGTCCTCCGCTACAATCTCAAGGGCCGACCAGCTCTCGTCGCACGCTTTTCTCCATTCCGGATTGAAATGATAAACAGAACATGAGGGAATGAACGGTCGTATAAACTCTTTGTATACGGACACGCTGTGTTTGACAAACTCCATGGCGTCCGGATTGATCCCGGCGGTCATGGGGCTTATGACGTTAAGCGACATATGTCCGAGCATGGTGTTCCTCATATTGAGAGCGAGCGAGCCGACCTCGTGGCTTCCCATTCCGGCGAAAAGCCTGTCGACGCGCTCCGGAGGGAGAACGAGAGTCATCCCGCTTGTAATGAGGACGGAGCGGGGGAGACGCTGCCAGTCGCTTACCCACGTATGATTGAATGATTTCATCATACCGAGATCGGTCCTGCCTCCGCCGGACGCGCAGTTCTCGAAAATCACGTTCGGGAAGCGCTTTTTAAGATTGGCGAAAATGCGGTACATGGCGTTCATGTGCCGTATGCCCGTGCATTCGGCAATTCCAGTTCCGTTTACGTCACGCATGCAGAAATAATCGGGATCGCCGTTGTGATCGAGGCGGAACAGATCAAGCTCGTATTCCTCTATCACCCTTGCTATCTCATCTTCAACCCACTTCGCGGCCTCGGGTATTGTAAGGTCGATAAATCCGTCGTTGCGGCCGCCCCTGAAATGCGTCGGAAACCAGTCGGGATGGTTTTTATACATCTCACTTTTGCGGCCGAGCCTTTCGGGTTCCATCCACATGGCAAAACCCATGCCTATCGAGGAGGCGTATTCTCTCAGTTCCTTCAGCCCGTTCGGATATCTGTCAGAATCGGGGACGTTCTTTCCGTTGTGGTCGTACCATCCCATTTCCTCGTTCGGCGGACATTCCCAGCCACCGTCGATGATGAATATCTCCGCGCCCATTTCCTTCATCTGGCGCATGAACGCCTTGGTCGTTTCGACGGACATGTCGTGCTCGGCTCCCATGCCGGCTCCGACAAGCAGTCTGCTGCCGTCGGCCTCCGGCTTTGCAAGAACCGTTCGTCTGATATGAGCGTTCATTTCGTTGACAGCCTCGTCCAGACCTCCCGTAACGGCGCCGAAGCAGATCTCCGGCGTTGACAGCGTTTCGCCCGGAGTCAGCACGTAAAGAGGATTGTAACCGGCAAGCTCGATTCTTGCCGAAAGCGTACAGTTGAAAGTGCGGTTAAGATCGACGGAGAACCGCAGACCGCCCGACCAGGCAACCTGTACGAAAAACATGGTTCCGAGTTCTCTGTTGTGTATGAACATAGCGGGATGGCGGAAGCGCATTCGCTCGAATTTCGTATCGAACGACAGCGAGTCGCCGCCGAGCGGATGCCATTTCAGATTGCCCTCCGCCCCCCACGTATCGACGTCGAAATAACCGACGGAATAAATGCCGTCGAGATCCTTTGAATTGTCGCCGACCGAATCCGATTTGTTCTCGATCGCGCCGGCCAGAAGCGACAGGCGGCTTATGCAGAGCGGCACGGCCCCGTCGTTGGTTATTTCCATGTATCTCGAAAGCATCTGAGTACCGTCAAGTATCGTATGGATTTTTACAGTAACGTCAAAAACGCCGTTTTTCAGCGTGATTACGCCCTCCCTGCCTTCATCCGAGCCGATATCTTCAAAGTTCTCGAGCTCCCAGGCGTTGTCGACGTTGCGGCCGTTTATTTCAAGATTGAAGGACGACGGCTCTCTCATCCGTCCGGTGTCTGTTCTCGACGGGCAGTTGGTCAGGACGTTCAGCGGAAATCCTGCGGTATTGCAGCCCGCCGCCGCGAGAAAACCGCCGCCGAAGGTCTCTTCAAACACAAGAAACTTGCTTCTGTAACAGAAAACGGCGCTGTCCCCCGGCTGATAGTAAATATTTGCGTAGTTTTTCATATGCATCTCCTGAAAAGGGAACCCGGAAAAGGATCCCTTTTGAATCGAATTTACAGTTCTACACCGTAGTGTTGTTTCATTGCCTCGAGAATTTCCGCTCTGTAAGGCATGGAAGTGGACGAGCCGGGCCTTGTTATGGCAAGATTTGAGGTGCAGGTGGCGAACTGAAGGGCGGTATAGTCGTCAAGCCCCTCGGCAAGCGCCGCGCTGAGTCCGCCGGAGAATGCGTCCCCGGCGCCCGTCGTTTCAACCGCCTTGTACGGCAGGCACGGGAAAACATACTCGTTCACTCCGTCGTAGAAGTACGAGCCTTTGGTCCCCATGGTCACTATGGCTTTTTTGACGCCCATACCGAGAAGTATTTCAGCCGCTTTGCGGGCGTCGGCGTAATCTCCGATGTGAACTCCCGTGATAGCCTCGGCTTCCGTTTCGTTGGGCGTGACGTAATCGATGCCGTCGTAAAGTTCCCTCGGGTAATCCACATACGGTGCGGAATTGAGAACGATTCTCTTGCCGTATTTTTTTGCGAGCCTTTTGGCTTCAACAATGGATCCGTACGACGTTTCAAACTGGAACAGAACTACGTCGGCGTCCCTGAAATCCTCTTCTGCGGCAAGCACGTCGGCGCCGGTCACCTCGTTGCTGGCGCCCGGAATGACGATTATACGGTTCTGACCGCTTTCGGCCTCGACCTCGATCAGGGCCGTGCCGGTTGCCGCGTCGTCCGAATAACCGATGTGTTTCATTGTCATATTATTGTCGGCGTAATGCTGCTCGAACAGATTTCCGAGCACGTCTCTGCCGATTTTCCCGATTATGACGGCCTCCGCTCCGGCTCTGGCGGCGGCGGTCATCTGGTTGCTCCCCTTCCCTCCGGGGCCGATGCGGAACTTGTCGCTCATGACTGTCTCGCCGCCTATCGGAAGGTGGTCGGCGTATGCGGCAAGATCAACGATAATGCTGGCAGGACCTATGATTTTCCCCATTGTTTTCTCCTTAATTTTCCGGATAGAGCTTGAGCTCGTTCATTTCGATCCACGGAATAAACGTCGCGTCGCGTTTGCAGAAATTGTCGACAAGCTCAACGCGGAAGTATTTTGCCCGCACGGGCTTTTCGAGCTCCAGTTCCTGCCAGCCCTCCTCTTTTACGATGGCCATGGTGGCGATTTTTTCCCATTTTGCCTCGTCGACCTTATTCTCGCTGCTGCGGAGAAGGAGCGGCGTGTCGTCGTTTGCGACGTAGAAATTAACGTTCCTCGCAAGCTCCTCGAGGACGCTTATCGTGATCCCGACGTTTTTGTAAAGAGCAATTTTCCTGATTTCCTGCGTTTCGCCGAAGAAATCGACAACGCAGTTTGCGGTAGTTTCGGAGTTTGCGCCCCATGTCCCGCCGTTACGGTCGAGGTCGTCGTTGATCAGATTGTTTACCCAGAATTTGGGGTCGTTTTCGGTCACGTCCGCCCAGAGCACGCGCGTGTAGAAGGAGCCGTCCGTTCTGACTCCCACCGGAAGCAGTTTCTTTTCCATATCCTTCTCCTTATTTAAGGTTCTGACGGGCCGATTCGCCAAGCTTGACGAACGTTTTTGCCGAGAGTTCTCCCTCGACGATTTTGGCGCCCGCGGAAGTGCCGAGCCTGTCGGCGCCCGCGTTTATGAGAGCCTTCGCGTCATCGTAGGTCCTGATGCCCGACGAAGCCTTGACCTTCATGCCCGGACCTATGTTGGCCTTCATGAGTCTGATGTCGTCAACGGTGGCGACGTTCGGCGCGTCGGCTGCCGTCGAGAAGCCCGTGCACGTCTTAACAAAGGTTGCGCCAGCCTCGGTGCTGAGTTTGCAGGCCATGATCTTCTCTTCTTCGGTTAAATACGCGGTTTCTATTATGACCTTGACGACCTTGCCCTTCGCGGCCTTGACGACCGCCTCGATGTCGCGGCGGACGTAGTCGTATCTGCCTTCCTTGAGCGCGCCTACGGCGATAACCATGTCAAATTCGTCGCATCCGTCGTTGTAGGCCTGCTCGGTTTCAGCGGCCTTGACAGCCGTTGTGTTCGCACCGAGAGGGAAACCTATAACCGTACAGATGTTTACGTCGGTTCCCTGAAGAAGATCTCTCGCGAGGGAAACGTACATAGGATTGATGCATACGGATGCAAAATCATATTTTTTTGCCGAGCTGCACAGATTCTCGATGTCCTTGCGGGTGGCAAAAGCCTTGAGAATCGTGTGGTCAACATACTTGCTGAGTTTCATTATTCTGTCCTCTTTATTTCATTTTTCTTCTTTTTCTTCGTCAGCTTCATCGATGGTCCTGAACGATTTGCCCCAGAGCTTCATTCTGGTCTCGTAGGCGTCGTTGAAGCGGTAGTCCTTCCACATCGTGAGGATGGTCAGGGGTTCTTCGGACCCGCGGTTATCAAGGGCATGGAAAACGCCGGCCGGAATAAAGACTATCTGCCCGCCGTAGCAGTCGATTATCTCGTCGTCAAGTCTGAGCTTGCCGTGTCCTGAGAGAATGTAGTATATTTCATCCTCTTCGTGGGTAGCGCCGTCGAGAGCGTAACCCGGCATAACGGTGCCGTGGTTTACCTGAATAACGCCGTCTCTGCCGGTGACCACGTGGTCAAGAATCATTCTTGAGTCGTAGCTCGGACCGCAGTGCATGGGCATGACCTTCGCGACGTCGATTACAGTTGGTTTAAGTTTTTCCATATCGTTTATTCTCCTTTGCTGTGCGCAATTATTTACTTTTTCAGTCGAACTGGACCATCGCCTTTATTCTGGCGAATTTTTTTTCGGTTGCGTCGATGATGAACTGCCTCATATCGTCGAATTTTACGCGCTGTGTGATTATCGGCGTAAGCTTTACCGGATTTTCCTCAAAGATCTTTGCGACCTTCTGAGGATTGCCGAATCTTCCGGCGCCTCCCACAAGGCTTATCTTGTTGAGCACCAGATGGTCGACGGGAATGTCGTCGAGGTTTCTCTCGTAAAAACTGAGGGAACAGATTTTCCCGTCTTTTCTCGTCATGTAAATGCCGTCGACGAGCGATTTGCCGGAGCCCGACGTTTCGATCACAAGATCGGCGCCGAGTCCGTCCGTCATGTCCTTCACCGCTCTGACGGGATCAATCCTTGTGTTGTTCAGAATATCAGTCGCGCCTATCTGAATTGCGATATCAAGCTTCGAATCCGTTCTGCCGATCACGACTACCCGTCCGGCCCCGAGATATTTTGCAAGCCAGGCGGCGCTCATGCCTATGGCACCGGTCCCGATGACGGCGACGGTCGATCTGTCCGTCAACTCAACATTGCGGAATGCGTCGTAGGATATGGCGGTTGGCTCGATAAGCGCGCCCTCGTCAAAGCTGACTGTGTCCGGAAGCCTGTACGCGTTGAAATCGGGAATGTACATATATTCCGCAAAGCATCCGTCCCAGCAGTTCACGGTGCCGACGGATTTTATGTGTCTGCATTCGTCATATCTTCCGGCAAGGCATTTGGGACATTTCCCGCAGCTTATCCCGCTGTCGGAGTAAACTCTGTCGCCGGCTCTAAAGCCTTTTACGTCTGGACCGCATTCCACTACCGTACCCGACCATTCGTGTCCGAAACGGACCGGGTAAACTATTTCCCCTGATCTTACGAAGGAACAGTTGCCCGTAAATATGGCAAAATCGGTTGCGCAGATTCCGGCGCGTTCGACCTTGACGAGCATGTATCTGCCCTGCGCTACCGGCGTTTCCATCTCTTCATATTCAGCGTTCAGGGGGCTGAAAACCGTAAGCCTTTTCACTTTATTTCCCTCAGATCGTTATTCCCTCGCCGACGCGCATGATGCGGAAGGCAATTTCCGGATGTTCCTTCTTCATTGTCTCCGAGTACATGCCAGGGTTTCCGCCGTGCTCGGCAAAGTTGCCGAAATGACACGGAATGGCAAGCTCCGGTCTGAGTATTCCGCAAACCTCCGCCGCCTCCGTCTCGTTCAGGTTGCCGTACGCGCCGTTTATCGGCAAAATGAGCAGATCAAGATTTTTGAAAAGCCCGTTTTCAAGGTAATCTCTGCGCAGGCAGGTGTCGCCCATAATGTAAATACTGTGCCCGGCGTTTTTTATCAGCAGTCCAACTGCGTACGGCGTATCCCTTCCGTGGTCGCATGGCACTGCAGTTACCTCGAAGCTGCCGCATTTCACGGTGTCGCCTTCCGCCATGAAGGTGACGTTTCTTTTGACGTTGAGCCTCTCGCACTCCGCTTTGCAGTCAAGCGCCGCGAAAAGCCTCGTGCGGTCGTTCGCGACGAGCATCGGTATGCTGTCGGGATCGAAGTGATCGAAATGGGCGTGAGTGCAGAACACTCCGTCAAACACAACGTCATACGGCGTCATGATGTACGGTATCATCCTCCTGAAGCCGAAATATCTGTTGCAGCAGTCGGAAAAATACGGGTCTACCGCAATCATTTCACCCGAAGAGTTCTTAAAGACGAATCCGGCCTGACCGAGCCAGAAAACGCCCGTCGTACCTTTGTCAACGCGATACGTTGTCAGATAGTTTGCAAATTCCATTTTATTTCCCTTTTCATATAACCTCCGGCAGCGTCGAACCGCCGATAGGCATTAAAATCACTGTGGCGTTTTCGCCGTATTTCCTCAGCGCGCCGTCAAGCGCTTCCTGAGCGGAATGCGCAGGCGTCAGGTGCACGGAGCGTACAAAGTCGTCGCCGAGACCGCTGACGAGAATCACGTCGGCGCGGCGGAGTATCATCGCGATGGCCGCCGCCTTGTGTCCGCCGAGACGGAACTCGCGGTACAGGTGCTCGATCATGTCGGACGGCTTTTCATGTCCGGTCATCCATTTCTCAAAGGTCTTTTCGCCCAGCCCCTCGGTGCATTCGGCGATCCATATGACCGTTCCGCCGTCGCGTACGGCGTGTTTGGCGTTGTCAAGAGCCTTCTGGGCCTGATACATGTTCATATCCTTTGGAAATCCGCCCGCGGATACGATAACTATGTCGGCCTTTTTTTCAATCGGAGTCTTATAGAGGAGGTCGAGAAAACGGCATCCGGCCCTGTGTGCCGCCACCGGATGACCGGCAACCGCCTTTATTATTTCCTTTTTCGCGTCCAGTACCACGTTGCAGATAAAATCTATTCCTAAGATCCTGCCCGCCTCTTCAATGTCGGCGCGTACCGGATTGGTTTCGATGTTCCCTGCGCAGGCCTCGTCGAGGATCATCATCCTGTGGTTTGACTGGATGGCGTCGCGGGTCGATACGCCCGGCATGACTGCCTTTGCTCCTCCGCTGTATCCGGCGAAATAGTGAAACTCAATGTTTCCGACGCAAATTCTGAAGTCCGCGTCAGCCACCGGACGGAATATGTCGACCGGCGTGCCCGCGGCGGTCGTGCCGAGATGAACGCAGTCGCTCACATCGGAATCGAGGCATTTTACCCGTGAGAAGACAGCCTCGCCGACAAGATGTCTTTTTTCATCGTCAGAGTGCGTCCTGTGACTGCCCACGGCGAACACAACGGTGATCTCGTCGTCTTTTACTCCCGCTTTCCCGAGTTCGTCGAGCAGCGACGAAATGATTTTATAACTCGGGCAGGGGCGGGTGATGTCGCTCGTTACGATGACGACGTTGTGCTTCCCTCTCGCAAGGACGGAAAGCGGAGCGCTGTCGACAGGATCCGACAGGGCCCGTTTCACCTCATCTTCGCCGGTCAGACCGGTTTCGACCCTGTTCGGAAGCAATTCGGCGAGAAAATGTTTTTCATCAAAGGCGACGGGCATATATCCGCCGCCGTATTTCATTTGTCTTTCAATCATATCGCAAGCATAAGAAGCGGATTTTCGAGAAGAGCCGCCACGGATGAAATGAAGGAGGCGATGGTTTCAGCGTCGTATTCGTCTTCTCTGAACGAGACCGCAAGGATCAGTTTTCCGTCGTTCACGCCTCCGGCCGACAGCAGAAGCTTCATTTCCGGCTTAAACTCCGGGCTGTAATTCAGTACCGAAGTGCCGGCAAGCGATTTTACAGTTATATCGTTAAAACCTTCGAATTTCTTTGCGGCTGCGGCAGACGATTTTTCGATTAAATCCGTAAGCGTGATCATATGCCCGGATTTGACCACGTCATCTACATATTTTTCCGAATCGGCGACGTTAGCGGTGATTGTTATTTTGGCGCATGCCGCAGGGGCGGGAATCACTGCCGGCGTTAGGGCAGGGATGACGTATGAAAGAACGTCCCTTTCGATAATGAGCCCGTCGGGACCGCTGCCGCCGATCCGCGACCAGTCGTCGATGCCTCTTTCGGCGCATCTCATTTTTGCCCTCGGAGTAATGAAAACTCTGCCGGTCTTTTCCCGAACGGGCGCGGAGATCTCCGCTTTAACCGTTTCCTTCTGTTTTGCAGGCAGGGGTATTTCATCCTTTGCTGCCTCAGGCACTGAAACGGAAGCGCCTGCCCCCACCGTACCGACATCGGCGCCTCTTTTGCCGATAACGGCGATCGGCTCGGTGATCGGGACGGTTTCGCCCTCTTCCCTTATGATTTTAAGGAGCGTACCGGCAAACGGGGAGTCTATAGTTATGGTGAGCTTGTCGGTCTCCATTTCGAAAAGCGGTTCGCCCTCCGAAACGTCGTCGCCGACCTTTTTCAACCATGAAATTATCGTGCCCTCCGTCATCTGCAACCCCTGTTTGGGCATAATTACAATATTAAAGGAAGATTCTTCGTCCGTCCGTGGTCCCTGTGCTTCTCCGGACGTTTTTTGCGGTTCGTTTTCCCCGGTCGCGCCGGTGACAATGCCGCTTACGTCCTCGCCCTCGCTGCCTATTACGGCAATCGGCTCGGTGATCGGGACGGTTTCGCCCTCTTCTCTTATTATCTTAAGGAGCTTGCCGGAAAAGGGAGAATCTATCGTAATAGTGAGCTTGTCGGTCTCCATCTCGAAAAGCGGCTCGCCCTCCGAAACCTCGTCGCCGACTTTTTTAAGCCACGAAATGATCGTGCCTTCGGTCATCTGGAGACCCTGCTTAGGCATTATTACTATTTCAGCCATGGTTTGTCTCCCTTATTTCAGATAAAGCGACTTTTTGACTGCGTCGTAAATATCCTGCGGCTGAGGTACGACCGCATTTTCAAGCCCGAGATTGAAGGGAAGCGGGCACTGCTTGGCTCCGAGGCGGATAACCGGCGAATCAAGATAAGGGAAAGCCTCCTCCTGTATCTCGGAAGCTATTTCGGCGCCCACTCCGCAGACTTTGTGCGCCTCGTGAACGACGACGGCGCGTCCTGTCTTTTTGACGGAGTTTATAATCGTCTCTTTATCAAAAGGAACGAGCGTTCTCGGATCAATGACCTCGACCGAGATTCCTTCCTCTTTCTCAAGCCTGTCCGCCACGTCGAGCGCTTTCTGGACGTAAGTATGAGTGGCAACGACGGTACAGTCCTTACCTTCGCGTGCAATCCTTGCCTTGCCGAACGGGATCATGAAATCCGGATCATCGGGAACATCTTCCTTTGAAACGTAAAGAGCCTTGTGCTCAATGAAAATGACGGGGTTGTCGTCGCGAATGGCGGTTCTGAGCAGCCCGGCGGCGTCGGAGGCCGTTGAAGGCATGACGACCTTAAGTCCGGGAAAATGCATGAACATCGCCTCTACAGACTGCGAATGCGTAGCGGCGTTTCCGCGCCCGACGCCCTGCTGTCCTCTGATTACCAGCGGAATTTTTGCTTTTCCGCCGAAAATGTATCTTGTTTTTGCGACCTGATTCACGATCTGATCGAGAGCGACCATGGCAAAATCCATGTACATGAGTTCCACGATCGGTCTCATTCCGCAGCATGCCGCTCCGAGCCCGGCTCCGACAAATCCAGCCTCGGAGATAGGCGTGTTGAAGCATCTTTCAACTCCGAATTCGTCGGCAAGACCTCTTGTGCATCCGAAGATGCCGCCGAGGACCTCAACGTCCTCGCCCATTACGAAGATTTTTTCGTCCCGTCTCATTTCAGCGGCGGTGGTATCCTTTATCGCCTGTGCATAGCTTTTGATCATCAGTTTTCGCCTCCCTCGTAGAAAACGTCGTCCAGAACGTGACTCGGATCCGGCTCGGGGCTGCTTAACGCGAAGGTTTCCGCCTCGTCGATCAGAGCCTGAGCCCTGTTTTCAAGTTCATCGAGCTGTTCCGCGGGGACTCCCATATTTTCAAGAAGAGCTCTTGTGTATTTTATCGGGCATTTTTTCTTCCATTCGCTGATCTCTTCTTTTGTTCTGTACGGCTGGGGATCGCCCGTCCAGTGGCCCATCCAGCGGTAGGTCTTGCACTCGATAAGCGTAGGACCCTCTCCGCTTTTTGCTCTCTCAATGGCGGCGGCAACTACCGGCGCTATCTCGTCGGGCTTGTTGCCATCAACGACGAAGTACGGCATATTGTACGCCTCGCCTCTCACGGCAATGTCGGTTACGGAGGTGGATTCCCACTGGGGAACCGAAATGCCGTATCCGTTGTTTTCGCAGATAAAGACTACCGGAAGCTTTCTGACAGACGCCAGATTGAGCGACTCGTGGAATGTGCCTTCGTTTGAGGCCGAATCGCCGAAGAATGACACGGCGACGCGGTCCTGCCCCTGCATTTTGCTTGCCATGGCCGCTCCGACGGCGATCGGGATGCCTCCGCCGACGATGGCGTTTGCGCCAAGGTTGCCCTTGGAGAAGTCGGCGATATGCATCGAGCCGCCCCTGCCCTTGCAGTATCCCGTGGATTTGCCCATGAGTTCGGCAAGCGCGTAGCGCACATCGGCGCCCTTGGCTATGCAGTGACCGTGTCCGCGGTGTGTTGACGTGATATAGTCCTCGTCTCTCAGAAGTGAACATACGGTTGCCGGAATAGCTTCCTGTCCGATGCACAGATGAACCGATCCCCTTAGCTTGTTGGCCTCGAAAAGAGCGACGGCCTTTTCCTCAAACTTGCGGATCTTATTCATCATGAAATAAATATCAAGCAGTGCCTGTTTTTCCATGTTTTAACTCCTTTTCCGCGAAAAGCGGCGGTATTGTCAGCCGGTGCGGTTCGCGGCTGTTTTTATATTCTTGCCACGCCGGTGGCGCGCGCGGCGTCCGCGACAGCAGAGGCGACCGCCTTTGCCACGTTTCTGTCAAGCGCCGAGGGTATGACGTTTGTTTCGGAAAGTTCGCTTTCCGGTATGTATGAGGCCAGGGCATAGGAAGCTGCCGTTTTCATTTCGTCATTTATCCTGGAAGCTCTGCAGTCAAGCGCGCCTCTGAAAATGCCCGGGAAGGCAAGAAGATTGTTTACCTGGTTGGGATAATCCGAACGTCCCGTACCCACGATTCTTGCTCCCGCCTTGATGGCTTCATCCGGCGATATTTCAGGCACGGGATTGGCCATCGGGAACACTATGCAGTCGTGCGCCATGGATTTTATCATTTCTCCGGTAACGATATTCGGTGCCGAGACCCCGATGAACACGTCGGCGCCCTTCATAGCCGCGCTCAGATCACCGCTTATGCCCGCTGCGTTGGTGATCTCGGCCATTTCCTTCTGGGCGGGATTCATTTTCTCGTTTCCTCTGACAAGAATGCCGCATCTTGCGTACATCACTATTTTCCCGGGATCGGCGCCTATGCGGACAAGATGCCGTACGATGGAGATCCCCGCGGCGCCCGCCCCGCTGACCGTTATCCGGACGTCGCCTATTTTTTTGCCCGTGACCTTGAGCGCGTTGATCAGCGCGGCGGCAACGACGATGGCGGTGCCATGCTGGTCGTCGTGGAACACCGGGATATCGCACATTTCCGTAAGCCTTTTTTCTATTTCAAAGCATCTCGGAGCCGCTATATCCTCGAGATTTATTCCTCCGAAACTTCCGGAAAGCAGGTACACGGTACGGACGATCTCGTCCACGTCTTTGGATTTTACGCAAAGCGGGAAGGCGTCTATGCCGGCAAATTCTCTGAACAGAACGCATTTGCCCTCCATTACCGGCATTCCGGCTTCGGGACCTATGTCGCCGAGTCCGAGCACTGCCGTTCCGTCAGTTATGACCGCGACGAGGTTGTGGCGCCTTGTAAGCTCAAACGACTTTGCCGGGTCGTCTCTTATTTCCAGACACGGCGCGGCCACTCCCGGCGTATACGCCAGTGACAGATCCTGACGAGTTTCGACAGGCACCCTGGATATCACCTCCAGCTTTCCGGCCCACTCTTTATGTTTTTTTAAAGATTCTTCTGATATGTTCATATGTGAAACTGCCTTTCATGATTTATGTCGGTTCAGTCAAGATTAAGCTGCTTGAGGATTTCGACGATATGCGTCGTTGTTTCCGCGATGTGAACGCCTGCCGAGCGCAGGGCTCTTTCCTTGCTTTCGGCCGAACCCGTGCCGTCGGCCGAAACTATGGCTCCCGCGTGTCCCATCGAACGTCCCTTGGGGGCGTTTTTGCCTGCGATCAGGGCAACGACGGGCTTTGTCACATGGGCTTTTATGTATTCAGCCGCTAGTTCCTCCTCCGAGCCGCCGATTTCGCCTATCATTACAATTGCCTTTGTCTGTCCGTCGGCTTCAAAAAGCGGAAGAATGTCGGAAAACGTCGATCCCGGGATCATGTCTCCGCCTATGCCAACGCAGGTCGACTGGCCTATGCCGGAATTCGACATCATGAACACGGTCTCGTAGCAGTTGGTTGCCGAACGGGACATAAGTCCGACGGAACCGGGTCTGAAAATGCGGTGAGCCATAAACCCCGCCTTGGATTTCCCGGGCGAGATTACCCCGAACGAGTTGGGGCCGATCACCCTTGCTCCCACGGCCCGCGCCGCGTGATACACGCCCATCATATCGTGAACCGGCACGTGCTCGGCGATCGTCATTATGGTTTTTATGCCGGCGTCAAGAGCCTCGTAAACCCCCGCGGCAGTCCCGAGTGCGGGCACGAATATCACCGACGCGTTCGCTCCGGTTTCCGCCACCGCCTCCCGTACGGTGTTGAATACCGGAACTCTTCCGTCGAGGGCGGTCTGACCTCCCTTGCCGGGCGTGACGCCCGCCACGACGTTTGTCCCGTATTCAAGCATCTGCTGTCCGTGGAAGGTGCCTTCGCGGCCTGTTATGCCCTGGATAATAAGCTTTGTGCTCTCATCTACAAGAATGCTCATTTTATTTCTCCCGTCCTGATTCCTTCAGCCTGCATAGTTCCTCGACCCCGGATATTAGTCCGTCGACGTAGATGACCGTGCTGAGCGGTCTGATGGTTTCAAGGGCAAGCTCCTTGTTGGTTCCCTCAAATCTGACGATGATCGGGGACGTGATGCCGTACTCCTCGATTGCCATTTTTATTCCGAGCGCGACTTCGGAGCATCTTGTGATGCCGCCGAAAATGTTTATGAACAGTTCAGTAACTCCGTCTGTCTTGAGAATGATGCGCACGGCTTCCTTTATTTTCTCGGCGACCGAGCCGCCGCCGAGATCGAGTGCGGCCCTGACCTTGTAACCGTGCTTGGCGATGTGGTCTATGCAGGACATTATCATGCCGGAGCCGTTTGAGATAACGGCCACGTCCCCCTCCGGGTCGCAGGGAATGTAAAGGAAATTATAGTTTGCCGCCTCGGCAACGAGCGGATTGACTACCTCTCCGGCCTCCGGCACGGCTATGTCGGGAAACTTGCATACGGCGCTGTCGTCAATGGAAATCTTGCCGTCAAGAGCCATTATATGACCGTCTTCCGTCACCACAAGCGGATTAATCTCGCAAAGGGTGCAGTTGTAGACGGTGAAAAGCCTGTAAAGATTCAGCATGAGAGCCGTGAGCTCTTTCGTCTGCGGCTTGTCAAGCCCGGCTACCGAGGCAAAATACGCGGCGTGATGGGCCTTTGCGCCGAGAAGCGGATTTATTACCGTTTTATAAATCTTTTCGGGCTGTTCCTTCGCGAGTCTTTCGATTTCCATGCCTCCCTCCGGGGAGAATATGAAAACGGGAGACTTTGAAACTCTGTCAAGAATAACAGAGAGATAGAACTCGCGCCTTACGGCAATTCTTTTGACGAGCATTACCTTTCTGACGGTGTGACCTTTAATGTCCATACCGAGAATGGCGCGGGTCGCCTCGCGCGCCTCCCCGTAGTTGTCGGCAAATTTTACGCCGCCCGCCTTGCCGCGTCCGCCGATCTTGACCTGGGCCTTGACGACAAGGGGATATTCGAGAGTGTCCTTTTTGCTTTCCAGTTCTTCAAGGCTGTCGGCAATAACGCCGTAATTGCCGTTGACGCCGAATTTGGCGTACAGTTCCTGAGCCCTGTATTCCATTAAATCCATAGCAGTTACCTAAATTCTCCGTTAATGCGTTTTCAGACAAAGAAACCGCACAGTCTCTTACGTCATTGAAAAGTTCAGTCGGCCCAGATTTCCTCGTCTGTCGGAACCTTCTTTTTGTCAAGAGGATAGGCGATCCTAATAACGTTGAGAAGGAATTTGTGCGAAAAGTTCTCCGAAATGCTGTTGCCGCCCCACGAAGCGCAGCCGAGCGTCGTCGTCGGCGTGAGGCTGTTGGTAAGCGCGCCGCCGTTCATCGTGGCACAGATCTGATTCACGAGTATCCTTGAAGCGGTAAGTCTCTGCCCAGCCTGCTCGAGATGCTTGCGGTTGTAAGAGTGGATGGCTACGGAATGGCCTCTGCCTTCAACATCAAGGTTTGCCTGAGCGATAGTAATGGCCTGACGGAAAGAATTGTACTTGTAAGCCGAAACCACAGGACACATTTTTTCCTTGGAAAGCAGGCACTTTTTGCCGTATGCGGGGGCCTTGACGAGAATAACCTTTTTGTCCTTCGGCAGCTTTATTCCGGCGGCCTCGGCCACTTTGGCGGCCGATACGCCGACAAGGTTCTTGTTCATGACTCCATTCGGGAAGATGGCGTCCGTAAGCTTCCGTACCGTCTCCGGATCGTCAACATAGTAGCATCCCGCCTTTTCGTATTCTTTGATGATATCGTCGTAGAGCTCGGCGGGAAGAATGGCCGTCTGCTCGCCGGAGCATATTATTCCGTTGTCGAATGCGCGTCCCGCAACAGCCTTGGGGACCTCGACGGAATAGTCTATGCCGCGGTCCATAATGCACTGCACGTTTCCG
>JAEEGL013616488.1_pt1 | contig 25923 bp, 13 predicted proteins | sample 9134231 | NCBI WGS metagenome assembly JAEEGL01 (sample SAMN16246548, study PRJNA631951) | gut metagenome | biome: gut microbiome; feature: rumen; material: fiber-attached | host: Bos | place: Iran: Karaj | collected 2018-10 | reverse complement strand
GTGCGCAGCATCATGCCTTACGGCTGCTTCGTAGAGTTCATGCCTGGCAAGGACGGTCTGCTGCACATCTCTGAGATTGACTGGAAGCGCCTCGAAACCGTTGAGGAGGCCGGCATCAAGGAGGGTGACAAGATTACCGTCAAGCTGCTGGAGATTGATCCGAAGACCGGTAAGTTCAAGCTGTCGCACCGTGTGCTCATCGACAAGCCCGAGGGCTATCAGGAGCGTCCTGCCCGTGAGCGTGGCGAGCGCCGTGAGCGTCCCGAGCGTGGCGAGCGCCGCAACCGTCCAGAGCGCGGTGAGCGTGGTGAACGCGGAGACCGTGGTGAGCGTCGTCCCCGTCCCGAGCGTGGCGAGCGTCGTGAGCGTACTGAGGAATATCACGAGCCCAGCACGGAGCCGAAGGACTTCTCTGACGAACTGGACAAGATGGACTTCTAAGCGAACAGCGCAGAAGTCAGGTGCACAGGGGGTTACCCCTGTGTTTTAAGACAGAATAAGAAGCCGGGGTCATACGTTAGCGTATGGCCCCGGTCTTCTGTCTTAGTAGTTTGTTTTGTTAAGCAGTTGTGTATGTGTAAGTTGGTCGTATTATTCTACAGGTTCGAGCTTGATGAGCATCAAGATGCCCTCGTCAGAACCCTTGGTCAGCACGTACTGCGTACCAGCCGTAATGGCAATGGGCTCCAGTTCGTAGTAGAGACTCTCGCTATACAGCGTGCCGCTGACGGTCGTCAGTTCACCGTTAATCCTCACATCACGGCCATTCTTTGCCGTAGCCATCACGATGACCATGTTGTAGTTGGCTGTCGGTGTGAAGGTGATGCTGCCCTTGCTGTTGAGCTTCACACCTTTCTTATAATAGGCACCGTTGTAGGTTATCTTGCCGTCGCCATAGTCGCCGGCAATGGTAAACATGCTGTTGGAGGGAGAGCCATCAAAGCTGGCCAGAATGGTTGTTGCCGGTGATGGCGTATTGCCGCCCTGTTCTCCGCCCTGGCTGCCCTGTTCTCCGCCTTGGCCACCTTGTTCTCCGCCTTGGCCGCCTTGCTCACCGCCCTGGCCGCCTTGCTCACCGCTTCCCTGGCTCTCTTCGCCGAAGAAGCCGACGAGGGAAGACGTGTAGTTGTCGAGCAGACCGCCCAGCGTAGCGTCGTAGGCAGAGTCATCATCGTCCAGGCCGACGTTGTCCTTGAAAGTATATTGGAAGTCGCCGTGGTTCATGCGTCCGGCACCGTAGTAGCCAGTCACAATGGCAGGCACATCCTCGGCAGCAGCCACTGTGTAGGTGTACATCAGGCTGGCGTTGGTATCGAAATTATTGTATTTCGTACCACCGACCAGTGTCACCTCCGTCTCAGGCACCTGCTCGTCGCGTGTAGCCGTCTCGTAGGCATCGTAGCCCTTGGCCGACGGAGACTTCTGCGTGTAGTAGCTGAAGTGGGCTGCCGAGCGGTCGAAGTAGTTGCCGTAGGCCTTGATCATACCGCCGTTCTCACCGCTGAACGTACCACTACCCAGTCCGTCAGTACCCTGCAGGGATGCAAGGATAGGCTTCTTGGTCTTGAGGAAATAGTTGTTCTCAACGAATACGCTGGCACCCGTCGTGGCACCGACACCATACTTGGCCACGTTGTCGAAGTAGTTGTTCCAGACGTGTACCGACATGGTGCGTACACGCGGATGACGCGAGTCAGAGTGGTCGAACCAGTTGTGGTCGTAAGAGATGTAGTTGGGACCGCTCTCGCTCTTCATGCCGAACATATTGGTCTTGCCGGTGTCCCAGTAGCGGTTGTACGAGACGGTGACATACTTCGAGTCGCTCTTTACGTCGGTAGCACCGTCGCCCTTGGCATGGTCGCCGCCGCCGTTAGGACCGTAGAAGACATCGGTATGGTGAATCCAGATGTTCGAGTTGTCAGTGTCGAGCGACAGACCGTCATCCATGCAGCGCATGATGCCCAGGTTGCGGAACTCCACGCTCTTGGCATTGCGTACCAAGAATCCGAAACCCTTGATGGTGGCATCGTCGCCAATGCCCTCGAAAGTGAAGTTCAGCTCAGCGTCAGCCTTGCGGCCCTTCACCTGAATGCCCTCCTCGCTGCTGCCAACGGCATCAAGGTCGCCCTTCTGCACCAGTCCGATGAAGCGGAAGGCAATGGGCGTAGTGTCACAGCCCTTCTCGTAAGCGGCAATGATGGCCTGCAGACCCGTGCACTCGGTGGTACCGCCCTTGGTGTCGGTAACCACAGAGGTTGTGATGGTCTTGGCAGTATTCTTCGTGACATAGAGCACCTTGGCATTCTGCTTCAGCGTACCGTCGCTCTTGTAGGCTCCCGGCTCATAGCCGTTCAGGAAGGCAAAGCCCTCGCGGCTGTAGTTGCGCACCTCGATGTTGCTGGCCGTGCTGGCATTGGCTGCAAGTTCCTGGCCATTGGCATTGACAGGCACCACCTTGATGCTGTAGTCAGTGGCAGCCTTTAGGCCCACCACGTCGGCACGGCCGTAGGTGCCGTAGTTGCGCACCAGTTGCTGGTCTATCATGGTGAAGTCGGCATACTGTCCACCTTTTATATATATATTATATGCCTTGGCACCCTCCAGCAGGTTGAACTTCACGTAGGCAGACTCCAGCCAACCCTTGCTCTCGGTAATCTGGACGGCCCCCTCGGGATTCACGATTTCTCCCTGTCCGCTATTGTCAGCCTTGTTGAAGGCGATGGTTACAACGGTACCCTGGAAAGTATAGTTGCCAGCCTGCTGGTTGACGGTGACGTTAGTGCCCTCGAAGTCGATGCTGCTCACCGACTCAGTATTATAGAAACGCTTCGTACCGTCGGTCAGCGTCATTACGGCCTGGTTCTTCTGAGTGTTCGACTGTGTAGAGTAGTCGTTGGCAGGTTCCTGGGGCTGAGGCTCCTCGGTGGTCTCGCTCTCGTCGGCCACTTTGATGCTATAGACATACATGCCGCCCGTTGACTGGATGGCGATGTCGCCGTCGGCGATAACTTTACCGGTATGGGTCATCCTGTCAGTAGATTCCGTGAAGCCGCCTGTCACCTCGATGTTGGTGGCGGTCAGTGTGCGGGCCGTTGTCTTGCTGGACGACTGCGACTCTATGGTCAGTATCTGGCCGGCCTTCACTTGATGGATGGTGACGATGGCCAGTTTGTTGTTCAGCGTCAGCGAACCCTTCTTGGCATCAACACGCACGTAGTCGGCAGCCGTTGTCGTGAAGGTCAGTCCCTTGGTGAACTCCAGTTCCGAGCCGTTGGCGGTCAGCGGGGCATCCTCCAATGACGTCTGCAACAGCCAGCGGTTGTTGCTGCTGTCATAGCTCCACATACGGGTGTCAGCATCCAGGTTAGTCTTGTCATTGGCACTGACCGTGGCAAACGACCATGACTGAGCATTATCAGCAGCCCTTGCCAGCAAGGGAGCATTCGTGGCAGAATTGCCTTCTAAGATGATGTTGACCACAGCCACCACATCATCCACGTCAATCTTTCCGTCGCCGTTCAAGTCGGCATTGGCCTCAACGAAGTTGGCAGCAGGCTCACCGAGAATCTTGTTCACGATGCCCACCACGTCTTCCACGTCAACCTTTCCGTCGCCGTTGGCATCACCCTTGATACTAGAGGTTTCAGGAGCGAACGTTAGCACCACGTCGCCCATGTCGTCTGTCTCGACAGTTCCGTCATTGTATTTAATATTGACGTTGTCGCCCTCGAAGGTTACTTGCTTGACCTTCGTGGCGTTAATAATTGTGTTGCCTCCGTCAGCCAAAGCTCCAATGGCTATTAAGAAAAGACAACTAACCAGTAATAATTTTTTCATAGGTTTTAACCTTATTATAATTGTAGTAGTTTGATGTATTACCGTTTCAATGCGCAAAGATAGTGCAAATTATCCACTAAGACAAGAAAACGGCACAAATATAACCCGTAATCGTTTACAGTCCAGCTCCAAAGAAAAATATTGTTTTCTTTGGTTTTTCACTTCCTTTTCACTACCTTTGTGGGCAATATATGCTACGTATTCATCAGCTTCCTGACCATCAGCTGGCGGCCCCCAGCCGCTTCACCTATCCTTTCGACTACGAGCCGCACCCTCTGTGTCGGCTTGCAGCTGAACAGGTGCAGGCATATATTGCCGGCAATGACGAACTGCGCACTGATGCCAACCTGGGGAAGATGTTTGGTGTGTTGGTGGTGGAGATGGATGATGGAAGATGTTTGATGGATGATGGAAGATGTTTGATGGATGAGGGAAGAGGGCTGATGGCTGAGGGAAGAGGGCTGATGGCTGAGGGAAGAGGGCTGATGGCTGAGGGAAGAGGGAAGAAGTACTTCTTCTTGGCAGCATATAGCGGTCTGTTGGCTGGACGCAACGACTGGCCGTACTTTGTGCCGCCGGTATATGATGCCCAGCAGCCTGACGGCTATTTCAAAACCCGTGAGCGCGAAATTTCCGCACTGGTAGCCTCCCCCCAAGGGGGGAGGTTGGAGGGGGGCCGTGAGGGGGCTTCCCTTTCCCAAGACCTACAGCTGTGGCTGTTTCACCAGTACCGCTTGCTGAACGCCCGTGGCGAGGTGAAAGACCTCGTTGACGTCTGGCAGGAGTATTACTCTCGTCCCAAGTTGCGTCAGAAATATCCGCTGCCGCCCGGCGGCACGGGCGACTGCTGTGCGCCGAAGCTGTTGCAGTATGCCTATCAGCAGGGGTTACACCCTGTCTGCATGGCAGAATTCTGGTGGGGTGCCACTACCAAGACGGAGCTTCGCCAGCACCTGAACTACTACCCTGCCTGTCGTGGCAAGTGCCTGCCCGTCCTCACCTGGATGCTGCAGGGACTGGATGTTGAATCGGCCCCGATTCCACAAACCGTTGAAGGCCAGCAGTTGCAGGTGATTTATGAGGATGATGCCATCGTGGTGGTCGATAAACCCAGCGGCATGCTTTCCGTGCCAGGCATCATTGGCGAATACTCCGTGGAGACAGTGATGAAGCAACGCTACCCCGACAGTCACGTAGCCCACCGGCTGGACATGGCGACCAGCGGTCTGCTCATCGTCGCAAAGAACGAACAGGCGTATCACACGCTGCAACAGCAGTTCGTACGCCATGAGATACGGAAGAAATACGTGGCCATGCTTGAGGACACGGGAACCCCGTTGGCTGCTAAGGGTACCATCAGTCTGCCGTTGAGGCCTGACCCGATGAACCGTCCGCGGCAGGTGGTGGACAGGGAGCATGGCAAGCGGGCCGTAACCGATTATGAGGTCATCAAAAGCCTCGTCGCACTCTATCCACAGACAGGGCGTACCCATCAATTGCGCATCCACTGTGCACACCCCGACGGTTTGGGCCGTCCAATCGTGGGCGATGAACTCTATGGTACCAAAAACAAACGGCTGATGCTGCATGCCTCTGAGATATGGTTTCGCCATCCCACCACAGGCGAGGAAATGTACATAACGTCCCCTGTGCCGTTTTAAGAAGACGATATAACATTATTTATTTTATACATTATTATATTATGGTAAAGCACATTATTCTCTGGACACTGAATCCAGAACTTTCGGAAGACGAGAAGAAAGCCGTCAAGGCTGGTATTAAACAAGGTTTGGAAGGCTTGGTAGGAAAAGTGCCAGGCCTCATCGACGTGAAGGTTCACATCGACGGACGCCTGGCATCTTCAAATGCTGACGTGATGCTCGACAGTACCTTAGAGAGCGAAGAGGCTCTGAAAGGCTATGCCGTACACCCTGAGCATGTAGCTGTAGCCAACGGCAAGGTACGTCCCTACACCGTTCAGCGTAGCTGCCTCGACTTCGAGGTTTAGGCCTTTACCAAATCTTGACACGCTTTTTCTTGGGAATGAACAGCTTGCCCTTCTTGATTCCGAAGGCATCGTACCACTCGTCAATCTGGGGTAATGCACCATTCACACGCAACAGGTTTGGCGAGTGGACATCCTGATTGAGGAGCATCTCCATGTACTGTTCACGGTTGTTGCTGGCCCACACACGAGCCCATCCGAGGAAGAAGCGCTGGTCGGCGGTAAAGCCGTCAATCACACTGCTGTTGCCTGTGTTATGGAGTGCCTGCAGGGCGATGTGCAGACCACCGTTGTCGCCGATGTTCTCACCGAGCGTCTGTTTGCCGTTCACCTTCTTGCCGTTCACCGCCACGAGGGTTGAGAAGTAGTCAGCCAGCAAAGCGGCACGCTTGTCGAAGGCGGCCTTGTCGGCATCTGTCCACCAGTTGCGCTGGTTGCCCGTGACATCAAACTGACAGCCCTGGTCGTCGAAGCCGTGACTCATCTCGTGACCAATCACACCACCGATGGCTCCGTAGTTCTGGGCATCGTCGGCCTCTACGTCGAAGAACGGCGGCTGCAGGATGCCGGCAGGGAAGCAAATCTCATTGGTGGTGGGATTATAGTAGGCATTGATGGTCTGTGGTGTCATGTGCCACTCATCCTTATCGACGGGTTTGTTCACCTTGCGGTTGAGGTCGTCAATCCACTTCCACTCGCTCACGTTGCCCAGGTTCTCGTAGAGTGAGAGCTGGTTGTCTATCTCCAGTTTGCTGTAGTCCTTCCACTTGTCAGGATAGCCAATCTTCACATGGAAGTCCGCCAGTTTCTTCTTGGCCTCTGCCTTTGTGACGTCACTCATCCAGTCGAGGGCGTCAATACGCTGGCCGAGTGCTGTCTGCAGATTGCGTACAATGGTGAGCACACGCTGTTTGTTAGCCTCCGGGAAGTACTTCTCGCAGTACATCTTGCCGATAGCTTCGCCCAGGACACCGTTGACTAATGAGGTGGCCTGCTTCCACAGGGGATCGTCCTGAGGCTTGCCTGTCAGTGTCTGTGAGAAAGCGAAGTAAGAGCGACGAAGATCCATGGTCAGATATGAGGAAGCACCAGCTATGATACGCACCTCTGCGTAGGCCTTCAGGTCTTCAAGCGGGGTGTCGGCAAGAATCTTCTCCACCTCATGCAACGGCTCCGGCTGTTCCACCACGAGTTGTTTGAATGCAGGGAATCCTGTCACCCAGAAGACGGTGGGCCAGTCGATGCCAGGGAAGTCGCGTACCAGTTCGTCGTAGGTCATCTTGTGATAGTTGGCGTTGATGTCGCGCAGCTTCACCATGTCGTAGCTCACGGAGGCGATGCGCTTCTCGATGGCATACACCTTCTCCACGAGTTCGCTGGCCTTTGCCTCGTTGTAGCCGAGCGCTGCGAGCAACCGCTTTCCCCAGGCTTTGTAGGCCTCACGTACAGCCTGTGTCTGCGGATCTTCGTTGAAGTAGTAGTCACGGTTGCCCAGTCCGAGACCACCCTGCGAAATGCTGACAATGTTGTTGTCGGCATCGCGAAGGTCGGCACCGGCGCCCCAGGCATACATCATCGTGCTCTCGCCGCGACGGTCAATCTCTGCTGTTACGCGCTGATACTCCTTGCGGTCCTTGATGGCGCGAATCTTCTCAAGATAGGGCATGATGGGTGCCAGTCCCTGCTGGTTGCGCTTCAGGGTGTCCATCATCTGGTTGTAGAGCGTACCGATCTTATAGCCCAGTGAACCCTTTTGCTGTGGTTTGGTGGCAAATTCAAGAATCATCTCCTGGATTTGCTTCTGGTTCTGCTCGTATAGGTCCATGAAGGCACCGTTGGTCATCTGGTCGTCGCGCAGCGGGTGCGTCTTGAGCCAGTTGCCGCAAGCATATTCCACGAAGTTGTCTCCAGGTTTCACGGCGAGGTTCATGTTATCCTTGTCGTAACCTTTTTGTGCAGAGGCCGTTGCTCCGCACATCAGCATCAGTGAGAGGCTGAAGATTTTAAGCGTTGTTTTCTTCATTACAGTATAATATTTAAATGTTAGAAACAGTAAGTTTCATCATCTTTCTTCTGTTTGACGGCACAAAGGTACAATAAGTTGCAAAAAAAATCGCGTAAAGAGCATGTTTTTTCCATTTTCTTTTGGTTTACTTCCTTTTTTTTGTACCTTTGCTGAGTAAAACTACTGAAAGCTGACAAAATAAACTGATCTCTTATGGCGACATATCATCTTAAAGAGCAGACAAAGTCACTGGTGGCACAGTTCTGTGCCGGCAACGACCATGCCTTTGCCAAGCTCTACGACATGTACGTACCCATCCTGTTCAACTACGGCATTCGGCTGACGGAAAACCAGGAACTGTTGAAAGACTGCATCCACGATGTCTTCGTCAAGGTCTATAAGAAGCGTGACGAACAACTTCCCATTCGTAACTTTGCGTCCTATCTGGTCATCTCGCTGAAGAACCGGCTGCTGGATGAGTTCCGTCGCCAGACTTTTTCTTCCGATACGGAGATAGAAGCGTATGAATACCGTCGTGCTGCCGAAGACGTGGAGGACGACTACCTCACGTTGGAACAGAAGCAGTTGCAGTCAGCCCAGGTGGTACACCTCATGCGCTTCCTGACGCGCCGCCAGCGTCAGGCCATCACCCTCTACTATTTGGAAGAGCGTAAGTATGAGGAAATCTGCGGCATCATGAAAATGAACTACCACTCTGTTCGCAACCTGATGCACCGCGGTATGCTGAAATTGCGTGAGGCAGCCCTGTAAATTCTGTCACAGGCTGATGACATTTGCAAGTGTGTTTCGTCATATAATTAGAACACGAAACACATGAAGCAAGCATATTATACTACTGTAGAACAGTTCCTGCGTGACGATGACTTCATTCGCTACGTACTGGACTGTGTGTCTGACGGGGATTCCTATTGGGCATCGTATCTGTCGGCTGCTCCACACGTGCGGTCAGCATACCTGAAGGCCTACGACATTCTGCTTCATCTGGACGATACCGACCTGCTGACGCCGGAACAGGCGCAACAGCTGAAGCAGCGAATATTCCATTCGCTGCACGCCATTGCCAACTAAATCAGAATAATTCCACCGAGCGGCTGTATCGTTACCTTTGCCTCTCCGTTCTTTCCTACTTTCAGTGTCTTGAGGACAGGCACTGACGGTCCTTTCTTCTGTGGTTCATCGACATACATCTGCACCGTCTGTCCTGCCATCATGGGCAGCATCAGCTTCAGCGTCAAGGGCTTGTCGTTAGCGTTGAGGCCAGCTATGTACCACTTGCCGGCCGTTGACTTGCGGGCCAGTACTACGTAGTGGGTAGGATAGCCGTCCAGATACTGTACCTCTTCCCATGTGGTGGGCAGTTGTTTCAGGAAGTCCAGCTCAAACTCCGGCAGTTCCTGCAGGTTGTTGGGCTGCATGGCAACACACTGCACGGGAGTCTGCATGATGATACCTGAGGCCAGCTCAAAGATGTCCGTCGTCTTGCGCTGGTGGCGGCTCTTGTTGTCGGGGGCCATGTAGCGGTTCATGATGATGCCGCCCCAGTCCATTGATGCCGTGGCATTGCGACAGAAGGGGTGCAGCGTCAGGTCGTAGGCCTGACGGTTGGCAGCACCCTCGTTGAAATACACGTTCTCCGATGCCAAGACAGCCTCGCTGGCCACGAAGTTGGTATACATCTTCTCCCATCCGCGCGGTACGGTACAGCCGTGGAACACCACCTGCAGTCCGTAGCGGTTGGCATCGCAGAGGATGTCCTCGTAGAGTCGCATCGTCTCCTGTTTGTCACCGCCGAAGAAATCTACCTTGATACCTTTCACACCGATGCTCTTCATCCACTTCATCTCCTTGTCGCGGGCGATGGCAGTGTGCATGCAGTTGCGCGGTCCCTGTGGGGCATCGTTCCAGAAGCCGTTGCTATTGTACCACAACAGCAGGTTTACGCCCTTCGACTGTGCGTAGCGTGACAGTTCGGCTATGCGGTCACGGCCAATCTGCGTGTCCCACCAGTTATCTACCAGACAGTATTCAAAACCCATGGTGGAGGCCAGGTCGATAAACTTCACCTGGTCGTCGTAGTTGATGCTCTTGTCCTGCCAGATAAGCCACGACCACGTATAGCGGCCGGGCTTGTAGGCCGTGGAAGGACTGTACTGTTCGTCCACGACGTCATAGCTGACAGTGGTCTCGACGATGGGTTTCAGCGTCGTTCCCACGGTGATGGTGCGCCAGGGTGTCACGCCGGGCAGCGGTATGGCGGCATATTCCGTACCGTAGCTGTTGTTCTCGCCACGGTCAGGGTAGGCGATGGTGTAGCCTAAGGCAGCGCTGAAGTCTGACAGGTGACTGCCGCAGTAGGCCGAGCTGACACCTGTCTCGCTGATGAGCACCCAGCCGTCGGGGGTGTGGAACAGGGCAGGGAACACGTAGCCGTGATGGTACTGCGACTCAGCAGTCATCGGTGCATCCGACGAGTAGCCCTCTTCATAGCTGGGCTTGGTCTGTTCCCAGCCCGTCTCAGGACCGATCTGCGGTGAGATGAAGGTCGTCGTAGCATCGGGCAGTCGGAAGCTGCTCTTCTCGCTGGTGATGACGGCACGTTTCATCTCCCTGCGTTTTATGGTCTGCCGTGGCAGTTCGTAGCGGAATGCCACGTCGCGGTTGCTCACCTGGAAGCGTACAGCCATCTGCTGGCCGCCGACATTCTGACAGTTCAGCAGCAGGCTGCCAGCCTCGTAGTCTGTTTCAGTGGTCTTGGTGCCATACATGCTGTAATGACGCTTCACCGTCTCACGCTTGACGTCCTTGACGGTCAGTCCGTCGGTGAAGTCGCCGATACTTGTTGTCAATCCCAATGCGGAGGGCAGCAGCATCTGCTTTCCCTCCAGACTTACGGCATACGTCAGGTGTCCGCCGTTGCAAGTAATATTCACAGCCAGCTTACCGTCTGGTGATGTCACGCTGACCTCTTCTGCCGACACGCTCACCGTTGCCAGCATGATCATCATAGAAAATAATTTTCTCATAAAAAAACCGTTTTAATCTGTGGTTGTAGAAATCACTGTTCAACGAAACTGCCAAAGTATTTCAGGCAAACGTCGCGCCATTCGCGTGCATTTTTCTCTTGGTGTTCCATGCGCCAATCCACTTCCTGCCAACGCTGTTTATCCACATACTGCCGCATCTTGTTGTGCCAGATGTTATGGGCGTGTTCCGTCCACAGCACACCCTCGTTGTAGTGATACTGCAGCGACTCCCAGAGCGTAGAGCCGTCCTTCATGCGGTACGTCCAGGGCACGTGGTGGAACCAGAGCAGCAGGTTCTCCGGACACGTCTTGATATTGTCATAGAGACGGGCCACCTCAGGACGGTACTGGCCGACAGCATCCGTACCCTTGCTGCTGCGGTCGAAGCCGATGCCGTTCTTGTCGGCCTTGTGGTAATAGACGGGGCACCACTCCAGCGGGTAGTTGGCCTTGAAGCCGTTGGGTTCAGGACCATAATGGTGGTCGAACTTGAAGATGTGGTGCAGACCCAATGGCATCATATAGTTCACGCAGGCCTCGCGGCTCTCCATCATGAGTTGTGTCATCGTCCGGACAAACTGCGGATTGCCGGTGAACGTCAGCAGCAGCCACTCTTTGGCAATGCTCTCGGCGGTCATGAGCGGATTCCACGCTAATCGTCCGAAGGCATACCAGTTGGCCTGCGAGAAGTGATGGCCGCACCAGTTGCGCTCCAGTCCGATGTTGGCAACTCCTGCCACGCCCTTCAGCTTTTGGGGATTGACATCTTTGAAGAACTCCTCCCACATGGGAGCCAGATACACCAGGTGGCGGCTCTGTCCCAAGTATTCCTGAGTAATCTGTAGTTCTGCCATGTTGGGCGTCTTTGTTATCTGGTCAAAGACGGGGCTGTACGGCTCACGGGGCTGGAAGTCCAGCGGTCCGTTCTTGGTCTGCAGGATAACGTTCGGGCGGAACGCTCCGTCCAGCGGCTTGAACTCCGAGACGGCTTGTTTCACGCGGTCCTCGCCCTTATGGTTGGCACCATACACGAAGCAGCGCCACATGACGATGGGCTGAGTGCCCGTTCCTTTGGCACCGGCATTCAGGGCATCAGCCAGCATGTTGGCACCGTCGGCATGGCTACGCTTGTAGTCGCCGGGGCCAGGCTGTCCCTCACTGTTGGCCTTCACTAAGAAACCGCCGAAGTCAGGGATGAGTTTATAGATTTCCTTGGCTTTCTTCTGCCACCATTTGGCCACGGTCTTATCCAACGGGTCGGCCGTCTTCGTTTCCTTCAGGGCCATTGGCGTGGCGAAGTTGATGCTCAGATAGACGCGGATGTTGTACGGCCGCAGAATGTTGGCAATGCGCTGCACCTCTTTCAGATAGGGTGTTGTCAGCATCTTCGGCGATGCGTTCACATTATTCAGTACTGTACCGTTGATGCCTATCGAGGCGTTGGCGCGGGCGTACTCCGTGATTAATTCTTCATTCTTCAATCTTAATTCTTCATTTCCCCAGAAGATGCTCTTGCCCGCATAGCCGCGCTCTATCGTTCCGTCCAGGTTGTCCCAGTGGTTCAGCAGTCTCAGCTCGAAGGCGGGGTGCGACTCGTAGGCGATGGCTGATGGCTGAGGGCTGATGGCTGATGGCTGAGCATTGCGCAGCAGTGCGTAGGCTCCATAGAGCAGTCCGGCCTCACGTCGTGCTGTGATGGTGGTGCCGCTGATGCGGTAGCCATCATCGTCGGCCATGGTGTTGTCGAGCTTCAGCGTCACCTGTTCTCCGTTGTAGTACTTCTCCAGTTCCTGTTTGGCAATGTTGATGGTGGCCGACGTCTTCTCGGTGGTCACTTTTGCCTTGTTGGCGGGCTGCAATCTCAGCCACAACTGGTGTCCGTCCTCCGCACTGGCGGTCAGTGCGAGGCAAGTAATGAATAGTAATGATAGCAGTTTTTTCATAGTTCACTCTTTTCTTTTGTTGCAACAATACGCTGCAAAGGTACAAAGAATATTTTTAACTGCCAAAAGATTCAAGAATGATATTGACAACTGTCACGACATCATCAACATCAATCTTGCCGTCACCGTTCAGGTCTGCATTAGCCTCTATGAAGTCGTCGGCAGGTTCGTTCAGTATATAGTTCACAATGCCTACTACGTCTTCCACGTCAACGATACCGTCGCCGTTCACGTCGCCCATGATGCCTGTTGAAGGCAGGGTGAGGGGAATGAATTGCTCGGAAGAAGCGAGCGTGGCATAGACACCGAAGGGATTGAGCACGGCAGCAGCTGTCAGCCGAACAAATCCCCATTCGTCGCCTTGGCGGCCTAAGACGTAGTCGCCTTCAGAGAGTGTTGTTCCTGTAAAGGTGCCCTGCAGACAGTCACCTTGTGAACTGACCGTGCAGGCTACATCACCCACACCGGTGAAGGTCAGCTCGCCCACGCCCCGAACGAGTACGGGACGGTTGGCGGGAATGGTGGTCAGCTCCTCCAGCGTCAGGTCATTGTTCACCGCGTAGGCCTTGACACCGTTGGGAATGGTGGCGTTGAAGGGCAATATGAGCAGGCGGCAACCATCGACCTGGCAGGTGAACGAGGCCGCATCGGCTGTGAATGCGTACTGCGGATGGAAGGGACCGCCCTCGCTGGTCAGGTTCAGTGATGCACAGGAGGCTGCTACTACATTGCTGCCAGTCAGCGGACTGCCGTTAGCTACATATACTACGCGGTTGCTGCCTGCGAGCCACGGCAGGGTAGTGGGCAGATTGGTGACAGCAGTCATGTCGATGCTGGTGCAGGCGGGGTCGCTACTGAAGTCAAGTACATTAGAGTCGTCGCCCACGTAGGCACCACTGAGTATGCCGGCATACATGGCATTGCCGCTAGTCAGATAGACATCACCGAAATTGATGGTGAGGTGCGAATAGGAGTTGTCGCAGGTCAGCGACAGCAGTCCTATACAGCCGTCGGTAAGTGTTGCCGGTGAGATGTCTAAGACGAGCTCGAAGTTCTCGGCCTGACTCAGGTCTAAACGGTCGTACTCATGACCGTTCACCATACCGTTGGCATTGACATAATAGAGTGTAGGTCTGCCAGCCGTCAGCGAACCGGTTGTCGTCACTTTCTTGATTTGCATGACCAGCTGTGTGTATTCATCATCCAGGGCGATATAGCCGTATGTGGTATTCTTGCGGCTGGAGATGAGCGGATTGTCGCAGTCAAACTTCTTTCCCGTCGTGTTCGACAACTTGTAGGCAGTGCCGAACGTGGTCTTGGTAGTAGTCATCTCGTCCAACAGCTTACGGTCAAAATAGGTAACGCTTCCCTTCATGTTGGAGGGCTGGCGGTCGCGGCTGCGGATGAAGAGTGCGGTACAGACGCTCTGCGCTGCCACTTTGGCAACCGGTCGGCAGGTCTCTTCAGCGGGCGAGAGCGCAGTCTGTGAGAGGCTCTTCGTCCTGGTAGTGGTATAGAGCTTGCCCTGCTGGGTGTAGAAGGGCAGGTCGAATGTCAGGGTGACGGCATCGTCAGTGTTGTTGGCCATCACGGCCACCACCGTATCGCCAGTCTGCGACAGGTATGCGGAACCTTCGAGGGAACCGCTGAAGGTGGCATCGATGCGCGTCATGCCAGTCACGAAACGTGCAAAATGGGCCATCACATAGCCGCGCTTGGTAATGGTACCGCTTGTCGTACCGTATTGTCCGTCACCCATTAGGGCGTAGAAACGCTTGGCAGCATAGTGTACCCAACCGTTGAAGTCGCCCAGCATACAGGTGTTAATGGCACGGAAAAAGTTGAAGAAGTCCTGCGAGAAGTCAAAGTTACGGGAGGTTGGCTGGTTCTCGTTCCAGTTGATGAGATATTCGGTCATCCACACTTCCTTGCCTTTCTTCGACAGGTTTTTGTAGGCACTCTGGATGCCGCCATACTGGTGGCCACCGTAGATGTCGAAGCCTGCCAGCACATCGGTATTGTTCAGCGCATTGGCGTAGGAATCGCTGCAACCGATGGTCTCGGGGGCAATCACCTTGCAGCTGATCTTGCTGCCGTAGGTCTTTACGAATTCGGCCATATCGGATTCCGACCACAGACAACCGGCGTATGTGCAGGGCCAGTCGGGTTCGTTCTGGATGGAGATGGCATCGAGTTCGACGCCATTAGATCGCAGATACTGTACATACTCCTCCAGATACTGTGCATAGTCAGCCCAGTTGTCCTTATTCAGATAGCCTACTTCACCATCGCTGTTCTTGGCATTGCTGCTGCCGTTGGTCTTCCACTCGGCAGGCTGTCCCCACGGTGAGGCGAAGAGGATGAGGCCCAGTTCTTTGGCAGTCTTGGCTGTGGCCAGCGACTGGCTCCAGCTGCTCTTGCCGATAGGCAGGAAGAGGCGCATGATGTTGCAGCCCAAGGTACTTGACTTGCCCCACACCTTCTTGATTTCGGTGGTTGACATGTGGTTATACTGGAACTGCGGTGAGCATACAAAGCCGCCGAATCCGGTAATGCGCTGGTGGGTTACGGTAGCATCGAACTTGACCGTAGCCTTATGTTGCTGGGCGTTCATCGTGATACACGAGAACAGAACAGCGAGAAACAATGTCAGAAGTTTCATTTTCATACCTCTTACCTCATCATTCTTCATTCTTCATTCTTAGAACCTGAATCCGTTCAGCAGCAGTACGTGGTACAGTTCGGGAGCGGTAGCCGAAGGGTTGTCTTCCAGAATAATGTTGACCACGGCAACGACATCGTCAACGTCAATCTTTCCGTCGCCGTTCACGTCGGCATTGGCCTCTATGAAGTCGTCGGCAGGTTCGTTGAGGATATAGTTCACGATGGCTACCACGTCTTCGACGTCAACGGCCATGTCACCGTTCGCGTCGCCCATGATGGCAACGTAGTCGCTGTTCACGCGGCACTCTAAGAGCAGGAACTCATGGTAGCCGCCAGTGGTCGTGGCATCGCTGAAGGTGACAACGTAGTCGCCGGCTTCCTTGACGGTGAACTTCAGCTGGTTCTCCCTGGCCGAGGAAAGATTGGCCGACGAGACACCGTTGGCATTGGGTGAAGCGGTGAGCACGGCCGAGGTGGCAATGCTGGTACTTGTCGATTTCTTCAGCACCTGCACCTTGTACTTCGGAGACTCCTTCCAGGCTGCCATGGCGAAGGTCAGCGTATAGTCGCCGGGCTCAAGGGTGAGCGGATAGTCTGTCAGACGTCCGTAATCCACTGACTTGTTGCGCCAGTAGATGGCCTTGCCCTGATAGCCGGTGAAACCGTTGAAGACGCGACCTCCAGAGGTATAGGAGGTGGGATATACGTGAACCTCGTCGTTCTCCTGCGTACAGCGCCAGCCCGGGGGAACAGTACCGGCCAGCACGTTGCTCATGTCAAGTTTCATGATGGCAGAGGCATCGGTATAGACGGGCTGTATGGTGACGTTGTCGTTAGGCATCACGAAGGACACCCGCTTGGGATCGGTGACGGGGATGGTCTTCTCTAAGGTGTAGAATATCGAGTTGATGACGCGTAGCTCCTGCAGCTCCCGACCGGCCTTGGGCTTTACGGTGAGGGTAATGGTGTCACCCTCGGCAGCCTCGGTCTTGTCGGCGGTGATGGTGCCGTGATCAGTTTCCTCGATGCTGACATAATACGTCATAGGAGCCACGTCGGCAGGACGGTAGCTGACCTGGTCGATGTACATGGGCAGGCCGCCGGTATTGGTGATGACCAGGTTGTTGGAGCCTGTGTTCATAGTGGCTTCCATAGATACGTAGCGCCACTCGTTCTCTGCCGTCTTCTCACACTTGACGGTCTTCGTGGTGCCGTTTGCCTCGATGCTGATGTTGCCGGCCTTCGAGGTACAGGTGTAGCGCACGCTGACGACGTAGCTGCCTTCCTGACCGGCTACCAGGTTCAGCTTGTGGCGCAGTGCACCGGCAGTGTTGCTACCCATGTCCATGAAACCGTTGCCGCTGTGTCCGAGGACTTTGGGATACTGGCCGTAGGGGTCGGTGACGCATGAGGCAATGTTCTTGAAGTCCATGTCCTCGGCCTCTATCAATATCTCACCACGCCAAGTCTCCGGCTGTTTGGGCTTTTCGAGGGCAACCTTCTCGATGGCATCGGTAGCGGCCGAGCGGTCAGCGGTACCTGAGCAGGTCACAGTCAACTCTAAGGCTCCGCAGTGCTTGACAACGATGGTGTCCGACTGGTTCTCGGCGCTGTAGGTCTGGAAGGCAGCGGTCTGCGAGTAGCTCTTTGCCGAGCTGTGCTTGGTGAGCTTGAGGGTGGGCTGCTTGGTACATCCCTGCAGAATGATGGTGTCGGCGCGGAACGTGGTGGTGTCCGTGCGGTAGTTGTTCATGTAGAAGTCGATGTGGTCGGCATATTCGCGGATGACGGCACTCGACAGCTTGTCGTAGCGCAGCTCCATGGTCTCGCAGGTGTTGTACTGCAGGGGCACGACAGCCTCTGCACGCTGCTTGGCGTTCAGGTAGGAGTGCGGGTTGTAGGTCACCAACTGGTTGCGGAAGCGGTTCACGAAGAGGTCGCCGGTGCTCACCTCGGGGTACAGCTCGTTATAGTCGGCCTGCTTCTTGGCAATGCTGCTCCAGCGCGACGAATAGTTAGAGCTCTTGATCTGCAGGGGAATAGCCTGTGCAGCGTCATCGTAGAGTCCCGTCACCATGGGGATGGTGCCGTAGCGGCCTGTCGATTTCAGATACATGAAGTTGTCCATCCAGTAGCCGTTGTTGCGGTTCATGGGGTCGTTCAACTTGTAGATGCCGTCGTAGAGATTGTCCCATGTGGCATACTTCTTCTGGTTGCTGGCCACGTCGGTGCCGACAGTGGCACCTGCCACGTCGTTGATGATGACAATCTTGGTGTTGCCAACCACTTCCGCACGCGTAGGAATATACATGGTACCGTCAACAATCTTGCGGAACATATCTACCCATACACCGTTCATATTGTCGTAGCGTGACCACTTGCGCTGCTGGTAGCCATCAACGGTCACCCTATCGACTTCATGGAAGCACTCCTCGCGCCATGTCAGCTCAGGACCGTCCCAGACGGCACCGCCGTTGACGCAGGTCTGCTCCATGACGGTACCGATGCCGGCTGCCGAGGGATATTTCTTGCCGCTGTTCTCGCCGAAGAGGGCATCCATGGCACCGTTCCAGCCGCAGTTGTCGTAACGCACGCCATAGTTCTTGGCCAGTCCGCTGATGAAGGGACCGAAGCTGACACTCTCGTTATTGTAGAAACAGCTGCTGGTGGTGTATTTGAACAGGAACAACATGGCCTCCGGATACTTCTGGCAGGCCTCCATGAAGTTCTTGTTACGCTTCAGCTCGGCAATGGGGTTCAGCGGATGACTCCAGACGTTGCCGCAGAAGGAGACGGTCAGCAGACCGCCGTACTGGTGCGACATCTCCACCAGTTTGCCAAACAGCTCCCAGCGGTCGGTCTGCGTGGCAGAACTCTTGTCGCCGGCCTCGTCGAAGCCCCAGAACTGCTCGGCATAGTTCCATCCTAAGAAGTTGGGGAATTTCTTGAAGAAATACTCGAAAGTGGCCATGTCGTAGTCCTGAATATGGGTGTGTCCGCCGCTGGCCGGCTGACAGGTGAAGTACATGCCGTTCTTCTGACATACCGTAGCCCACGACTTATAGGTCTGGAAGGCATATTGCGGCATCTTATAGCGGTTCTTATCCTTATCGTAGCCGCAGGACAGCGACAGGTTCAGACAGACGTATGGACGGATGTCACTTGGAATCAGTGCAATGATTTTCTGGGGGTCGGCCTTGTACCACACATCCACATGGATGAACCACATGGGGTGCTGTGAGTCAATGGGGCGGCGTTCTTGCGCCGAAACACCCTGCCAAAGCATGGACAGAAGCAGGATAGCAGTAAGAAATTTTTTCATATCGATATACATTTATAATTTTCCGGCTGCAAAGGTACGTCATAATTCTCATACAGGCTATTATAAATGTTTCACTTTATTTCGCGTTCGTTTCAGCGCATAGACAGAATAATTCATTTATAATCAATAATATTTGGTTTTTCGCAGAGTAATTTGTATCTTTGCAGCCAGAAAACAAATCATTAAAGGAAGATAAGCTTGAAAGACTTTCACCTCACCACCGTTTCTTTGGGGCTGCTACAGGTTGTGTTTGCCGTCCTGATACTGTTCACATCCTGTGGCAAAGTACCTCGTCTGGTACGGCATACGGGAACTGCAGAACAGGCTGACAGTACCATGCAGGCAGCCTATAAGCAGCGTGACTACAAAGGCATGCTGCAGATGGCCGACAGTTTCGAGGCGGCTGGTGTGCTCAGCGATGTGAAAGCCAACTACTGGCGGGGCTATGCCTGCTCCAGAATGCGCCAGCTGCGCCGTGCGGAGCTGTTCTGGAAAGAAGCCATCAAGACTGATGCCAAGACGGGTGATGACATGCGCTATTACCTGAAGTCGGCCAACCGCCTGTCAAACATGCTGCTGCTGAAAGGCGACTACGAGAGTTCCCTGAAGGTGGCCGTGCCGGCTATGGAGAAGATGTCGGAACTGGGTGGCGACACTATTGGCGACTTTGCCAACCTGCTGACCTCCATTGCCAGCTGTCAGCTGAAAATGGGTATGACCGACGAGGCGGCTGAAAACTACCGGCGTGCCTACAAGAACTACCGCGCCATTGTCGGCAAGAACCCCATTGATGCCCATTATAAGAGTGCCACCGTCTGCATCATTACCACCACACTCACCTATCTGAACGACAAAAAGTTTGAGGAGGCCTACCATTGGACGGAGCAGTTTGCGGAATTGCTGGAGAAATACGAGACGCGTGACGGCTATGACACCCTGTTCCTTGACAAGGAGCGCACCCGTCTGCTGCTTTATCGGGCTACCGCTTTGCAGGGCATGGAGCGTACCGCCGAGGCCGCCAAGGTCTATCGGCTGGCCATGGAGACCAACTACGCGAAGACTGGCGACGGCCAGATAGAGGCCTGCGAGTATCTGATGGCTGCCCAGCGCTGGAATGAGGCCTCGCGCAACTACCGTGTGCTGGACAGACAGATAAGCCTGTACAACATGGACATGTCGATAGAAAACATGCAGCAGTATTACATTCCCAAGTTCCAGGCCAACGTCAATGCCGGACATCGTGATACTGCCGTCAGTGTGGCCGTACAGATCTGCGAAGCCTTGGACAAGGCCGTCACCGACCAGAAGAAAAACGATGCCGCAGAGTTGGCCACTATCTACGACACCCAGCAGAAGGAGGCCCAGATAGCCGAACAGGAGGCTGAAATGTCGAACCAGCGGCTCATCAGTATGGCTATCGCCTTGGGACTGGTCATTGCCTTCTTCGTCATCTATACCCTGCTCAAGCGTAAGACCGCCCTCCGTCTGGCTGCAGCCCACGAAAAACTGGAGGATGCCCACGCCAAGCTGCAGACCGCCTACGACCAGCTGGAGACCACCACCAAGGCCAAGGAGCGCATCGAGAGCGAGCTGCGCATAGCCCGCAACATCCAGCAGAGCATGCTGCCCAGTGTGTTCCCTGACCGGCCTGGCCTGGACCTCTATGGCTCTATGACTCCTGCCAAGGAGGTGGGTGGCGACCTCTACGACTACCTGCTCACCGACAACCGCCTGTACTTCTGTCTGGGCGACGTCTCCGGAAAGGGTGTTCCCGCCTCGCTGTTCATGGCACAGGCCATCCGCATGTTCCGTGCACTGTCCAAGCAGGGTCTCAAGCCCAACGATATTGCCACCCGCCTGAACGACGAGTTGACCATTGGCAACGAGAACGGCATGTTTGTCACCATGTTCATCGGACTCATTGACCTGCAGAGCGGTCACATGGACTACTGTAATGCCGGCCACAACCCGCCGGTTCTGGCAGGCCAGTTCATGGAGATAGAGTCCAACGCCCCCATCGGTCTGTGGGACAATCTGGAATATATCGGTGAGGAGTATGACAACGTCAAGGGCAAGCCCATCTTCGTCTATTCCGACGGTCTCAACGAGGCCGAGAACCTTCAGCAGGAACAGTTTGGCGACGACCGTATGCTCAGCATACTCACCAACACCCCCTTCGCCAGTGCCCGTCAGCTCATTGATATCTGCAACGCAGCCGTTGAGGAGCACCGCAACGGTGCCGACCCCAACGACGACCTGACCATGCTCTGTCTGTTGGTCAGCTGATTCACAATGCTCAATGCTCAATGCACAATGCTCAATGCACAATGCACAATGCACAATGCTCAATGCACAATGCTCAATGCACAATGGTCAATTTCTTTTTCGGCATCACGCGTTCCTCGATGCTCTGGAAGATGATGAAGAGTACGGGAACGATGAAGAGCAGGGCGATGGTACCGATGAGCATACCGCCGATGGTGCCTACGCCGAGTGACTGGTTGCCATTGGCTCCTACACCAGTGGCGAGGGCCAGCGGCAGCAGGCCGAAAATCATGGTCATGGAGGTCATGAGAATGGGGCGCAGACGGACGGCGGCAGCGTCGAGGGCTGCGGCTACGATGCCCATGCCCTGACGGCGGCGTGTAGAGGCGTATTCGGTCAGCAGGATGGCGGTCTTCGACAGCAGGCCGATGAGCATGATGAGTCCTGTCTGCATGTAGATGTTATTCTCCTGGCCCCAGATGTGGGCGAAGAGGAACGAGCCGGCAAGTCCGAAAGGTACGCTCAGAATGACGGCCAACGGGATGAAGAGACTCTCGTAGAGACCGCAGAGGATGAGGTAGATAAAGACGATGCAGATGACGAAGACCAGTGCGGTGGTGTTCTGTGCTGAGGCCTCTTCACGCGACATACCGCCAAACTCGTAGCCGTAGCCCTCGGGCAGCACCTCGGCAGCCGTCTCGCGGATGGCCTGGATGGCCTGTCCGCTGCTATAGCCCTCGGCAGCGGTGCCGCCCACCTGGATGCTGGGGAAAAGGTTGAATCGGGCCAGCGTCTCAGAGCCGTAGATACGGGTGAGTTTCAGGTATTGTCCGATAGGTGACATCTGGCCAGAAGAACTGCGGACGAAGATGTTGTTCAGCGATTCGGTGTCGAGGCGGTACTCCGGCGAAGCCTGTACCATGACGCGGTAGAGTTTGGTGAAACGCACGAAGTTGGAGGCGTAGCTGCCGCCGATGTAGCCGCTGAGTGCTGCCAGCACATCGCTGGGTGACACGCCGTGGCGCTTGCAGAGAGCTGCATCTACGTCCACGCGGTATTGCGGATATTTCAGCGAGAAGTTCGTGAATGCTCGGCTAATCTCAGGGCGTTCGTTGAGGGCAGCAATGAGTTTGTTGGTATAGCCCAGCAACTCGTCAATGGTGCCGCCGTGCTTGTCCTGGATGTGCAGTTCGAAACCGTTGATGCGTCCGAAGCCCGGCAGCATGTTCTGCGTGTTGACCTGTATCTTGGCGTTGGCAATGTCGGCAGTGCGACGGTAAATCTCTTCAACGACGCTCTGCACATCGTCGCCCTTGCCCTTACGCTCATCCCACATCTTCAGCTTCAGCGTGAAGTTACCGTTCGACGATGACTGCTCGAAGTTGTTGCTGTTGCCGGCAATGAGTGAGTAGATGCGCAGCTGTGGCAGGTCCTTGATGCGCTCTTCCACCTCTTTTAATATATGATAGGTCTGCTGCAGGCTGCTGCCCGGCGATGCCTGTACGTTGATAAAGACCGTACCCATGTCCTCGTTGGGCACCAGTCCTGTCTTCGTGGTCTTCATCATCCATCCCAGGGCGACGATGGCGACGATAACAAGAATGACGGCAAGGGCCCTGCGTCTCATGAATGAAGCGACAGCGACTTTATACTTGTCAGAGAACGACGTGAAGAAACGGTTGAAGCCAGCCTGGAAACGGTTCAGCTTCGAGTCGCGCATGATGATGGCACTCAGCGCCGGCGACAGCGTCAGGGCGTTGAACAGCGAGATGGCCACGGCGATGGCCATTGTCAATCCGAACTGCGTATAGAATGTTCCCGTGACACCGCCGATGAAGCAGACGGGTACGAAGACGGCCATGAAGACGAGCGTCGTGGTGACAAGGGCCGAGGTGATGTTATGCATGGCGTCGGCTACAAGACCGGCAGACCCACCTTCCTTACGCTTTTCTATTTGGGCCTGCACAGCCTCGACCACTACGATGGCATCATCGACCACCGTACCGATAACCAGCACGAGGGCAAAGAGCGTCAGCATATTCAGCGAGAAGCCGATGGCATAGATGACGGCCAACGTGGCTATCAATGACACGACGATGGCGATGGCCGGGATGATGGTGGCCCGCCAACTGCCGAGGAATATCCACACTACCAGGATAACCAGCAGCAGGGCTTCAAGCAACGTCTCCACCACACTGGCAATGGAGGCATCGAGGAAGTCCTTCTTCGACTCCAGGTCCTCGATGACGATGCCTGGTGGCAGCGACTGGCGGATTTCCTCCACCTCGCGGTCTATCTGTTTGATAATCTCGTTGGCGTTCGAACCAGCCACCTGGTTGATGGAGATATTTACGCCGGGGCTGCCGTTAGTCTCGGCAATGATGTTGTAGTTCTGCGAACCTAATTCCACGCGGGCAATGTCGCCGATGCGCAGCACGTCGCCGTCGGGCAGTGAGCGGATGACGAGGTTCCGGTAGCCCTCTTCGTCTTCGTAGCGTCCGCGGTATTTCAGCACGTATTGGAACGTGTTGCTGCTCTCGGCGCCCAGCGTACCGGTGGCCACCTCTACGTTCTGCTCGTTCAGCACCTGTGTGATGTCAGCGGGTGTCAGACCGTAGCGGGCCATCTTCTGCGGGTCGAGCCAGATACGCATGGAGTAGTCGGCACCCATCACGTTCACCTCGCCCACACCGGGTATGCGGCTCAGGCGTGGCTCGATATTGATTTTCGTATAGTTAGCTAAGAAGGCGCGGTCGAAAGTGCTGTCAGGACTATAGACCGCCATCTGCTTGATGTTCGACGTCTGGCGCTTGCGCACGGTCAGGCCGCCCTTCACCACGTCGCTGGGCAGTCGGCCCTGAACGGTGGCGGCACGGTTCTGCACGTTGACCATTGCCATGTTGGGATCGGTGCCCTGTCGGAAGAAGATGCCGATGGATGCTGAGCCGTTGTTCGAGGCGTTCGATGTCATGTACATCATGCCCTCCACGCCGTTGATGGCTTCCTCCAGGGGTACGACGACGCTCTTCTGTACCGTTTCGGCATTAGCACCGGTATAGCTGGCCATGATGCGTACGGTAGGGGGTGCTATCTCAGGGAACTGTTCCAGGGCCAGCTGGCTCAGACCGATGATGCCCACGAGCACCATCAGCACACTTATCACTCCGGATAATATGGGGCGGTCAATAAATGTCTTGACGTTCATCCTTGGTAAAATTTAAAAATTAAATAATGTAATAATTGCTTTGCGCCATCATTTTTACATTTTCTCATTTTACCTTTATCCCGTCTTTCAGCAGTCCGGCACCCTCGGCAATGATGGTGTCGCCGACGTTCAGGCCCTGTTCCACGATATATTCCTTGCCGTTGTTCAGCCGGAACACCTCAATGGGTGTTGCCTTCGTCTTGCCGTCGATGACGCGATAGACGAACACGCGGTTCTGCAGTTCGTAGGTAGCCTCCTGTGGAATGACGATGCAGTCCTTCCGCTTGTTGGGCAGGATGACGGTTGCTGCACCGCCGTTGTGCAACAGGTGTTGCGGATTGCTGAACACTGCACGCAGGCTGACGGCACCCGTTGCAGCATCCACGGTACCGCTGACGGCGTTGATGCGGCCTTTCTGCGGATAGGCAGTACCGTTGCTCAGTCGCAGCTCCACTTCAGGAGCCTGCTTGATGAACTGTTCGATACTGCCGTACTGCTGGATGAGATCGATGTTCTGATTCTCGGTCACTGAGAAGTAGGCGTATATCTCGTGGTCGTCAGCTACGGTGACCAGCGGTTCGCTGATGTTGCTGCTGACCAAGGAGCCGACATGATAGGGAATCATCGACGCAGAGCCGTTGACGGGACTCTTCACCACCGTGTAGCTCAGGTTGTTGCGGGCGTTCTGCTCCTGGGCCTTGGCCTGTGTCAGCGAGGCTTTGGCCTCGTTCAGCTTGTGCAGTGCCGTCTGTACGCTGTAGTCGCTGATGACCTGTCCGGCCTGCAGCTGCTGGCTGCTTTCATACTCCATGCGAGCCGTCTCCAGCTTGGCCTCTGCGGTAGCCACGCCAGCTTTGGCAACCTCCAAGGCGGCCTGATAGGGCACCTGGTCAATGATGAACAGTGTCTGCCCCTTGCTTACCTGTTGTCCTTCGTTGATGCAGATACGGGTGATGTTGCCCGACACCTGCGGACGTATCTCTACAATCTGCCGGCCAGTCAGACGGGCGGTATATTCCGAGGTCAGCGTCTGGTCGCTGCGCTGTACCGTCATCGTCTTGTATTGAGCCTGGTCGCCGCGTTCCTTCTTGCCTTTCCCACCGGCACAGGCCGTCAGCAGCAGTCCGGCTATGGGCAATAACCAAATGAGTGTTTTTGTGTTCATAGCGTGTATGAGTAATGCTGTGTAAATCCGTTTAGTGTAGCAATTCGAGCGCGAAGGTACTACATTTTTTGCGAAACACCAAAATATATTTGGTTTTTCATTGATTTTGTATTATCTTTGCAGCCGTGTTACCTTTGCAGCAACTTTTCGATTGTACAATATGAAACAGATTTTTTTAACCACAGCCATCACACTGGCTACTGCCTTGACCGCCTTTGCAGCAGACAATATCAAGGCAACGGTTCACGCTGACCAGGCGGGAGCCAAGATCAACCGCGAGATTTACGGACAGTTCTCAGAACACCTCGGCACCTGTATCTATGGCGGACTCTGGGTGGGCGAGAATTCGCAGATTCCCAACATCAACGGCTACCGTAAGGACGTCTTCGAGGCGCTGAAGGCGCTGAAGGTGCCCGTGCTGCGCTGGCCGGGCGGCTGCTTTGCCGACGACTACCACTGGATGGACGG
>JAEEGL016365366.1_pt1 | contig 25925 bp, 12 predicted proteins | sample 9134231 | NCBI WGS metagenome assembly JAEEGL01 (sample SAMN16246548, study PRJNA631951) | gut metagenome | biome: gut microbiome; feature: rumen; material: fiber-attached | host: Bos | place: Iran: Karaj | collected 2018-10 | reverse complement strand
TCTGTTCCAGAATATTTCATCTGCCAACTTATATCAGGTACATATTCTATAAAGTGTTTCTTGTTCTCTTCATCCAGATAATCTGTTACATTATATCTGTTTATACACTTGTCTGAATCATCTGCCTTACTCTTTACAGGAGTCTTACCAATACTTGCAAAACAATATGCACCTGCCCTGGAAACAGACTTAACAAAATTACTCAATGTAACTTTAGCATTACCCTTGTTTGCACCAGTAATCTTACTGTCTTTACCAAACATCCTGGTTATTGAACTATCATCAGGCTGGAATAAAACAGAATCATCATACTGATGGAAATCAAATTCTGCAAAGTTATCCTGGATTTCACCAATTGCTAATGTTGTTACAATTTCTCCTGAACCTATTGAGAATGAGAATGGGGCATCATCTGATGGCATTATATTATTAATCATATCAGTCATATCAGTAGATGTGTGATATCCAAGATTATAATATGATTGACGACCCATATTGAAATTATACACACCAAGATAATACACAGACTCACCTATCTTGAAATACATCAATATAGGAAAACCCTCAAGGGTATTCTTGACATAAGCAGCAGCATTCCCGGAAAGGTTCATACCATTACTTTGACTAAATGGAGTACATACTTCATTTACAAACTTACCAATTGAAGTGTTATTGGCATGTGCAGAGTCTGCAATATCTGCCTTTATTGTCCATACACTTTCAGGTAAGAAGGTTTTAGGATTGTTCTTATCATAATTAGGTGACATCAACAATACCTTATCGCCACCACTGTTTCTGGTATTAACAATCAATGAGAAGTTCTTGATTCTGTTTCTCATAGTTGATGTACCCTGGAGTTCTACCATCCAGTTACCAGTATATGTAATGTTACTTGATCCATCAAGAATTGAAGGTACTTCAACTTTATTCAATGTTGTCTTTGTTCCTTCCTTCTTACCCTCACACCAATATAATGAAATCTCTCTTCTACCAAATGCAGTATCACCATTAGGATAACCCCTGAACAAATCAGATATGAACTTATTCAAATCTGCTGTATCAGGTGTACCATCTGAAAGTTTCTGACCCTCATATTCCATCATCATTGTTGGAATAGGCATATATGGTGAAGTACTGTCAAGGAATGATTTCTCAACAATTACATTTTCACCATCAAATTTGATATCAGACAATGTTTTTAATATTTCTCTTTCTGCCTCTGTTACTGTTCCAACATGCATAATATCTTTATATGCAAGATAATATTGATAAACAACTGCATCTATTGTATTTGAATCATTTGATGATGCTGCAACACCTGGTTCATATAACTTAACATATTGAATACCAATGTGATTATAAATAGCATTTACATTATTAAGTACAATCCTACCAACAAACAACTGGTTATTGTCTGTACCTGGTTTATTGGATTCAAGTTTTCCATCAATATACAAATAAGATGCATATTGAGGATTATTACTACTGTCAAGTCCTATTTTATATCTTACAATCTGAATTAAATGATATTGCTCATTAACAGATTTGTCAAAATTACTTTCAGTTGGAATACAAATCTTTTTACCAACATCAGAGAATAATTTATTTGAGTACAATACAATATCAGGAACATTTGAATTACCCTCATATGTTCTTAAAATTTCTGCACCATCATTATTAACAGTACTATATTGCAAACCAAATGAAATGATAGTTGTATCATAACCAGTATTAGGATGATACCATCTTTCATTTGACAATGTAATTGGTCTTCCTGTTTCACTCAACTCCAAAGGAGATGTTCCAGAAAAAGCACTTGTAGGGAAATCTGGTGAGAATGTATTTTCTCCGGAATTAGCCCTGAAGTAAAATGTCTGTTGCTGGAGATTTGCAGGATACCAATCTATGTCTGTATCTGATTCCTTAACATAGATATATTTGACAACAGGTTTTTCATTATCATGTACAGTTGTCTTCTGACCAAGAGTTATAAATTCCAATTTCTTAATACCTGGTGTTTCAAATGCAACAGATATAGGTCTTGATGTCTCAACCTGCTCAACAACACCGTTTCTATTCTCTACTATTGATGGATCATCTTTAAATACTTCAGGAGTTTCAGAATCTGAATCATCATCATACATATCATATGACTTGAATGTCAATGGATACTGTAGCCTATTAGTCCTGATTGTACCTTCATATATCTTACAATAGAATGATGTATATACACCAACATTCAAGTTCTTTTCAGGGATTCCATTCACACCATTGTCTATTGCATCAAGCAAATCCTCAAGTGTATCATACAATAATTCTTGAGGATTTCTTACATTGATATAAAGATAATTAGGAATCAATGTAATCCTGAATGTTGTTGTTGATGTAACTGTTTCTGCATTGACAGTATAATTCAGAGTCACAGAAACTGTATATGTACCTGTGTTACTTTCATCAGTAAACTTCTCACCATTCCTTATAAGATCATCAAGATGAATTTTGAAATGATTGTTTGATATATCTGTTGTATCAAACTGTTTAGTACCCTGACCATTAGTTGTGTCACCAATAGAATACTTGACAGAAACATTACTTACATTAGGTATATCAATCTTGAAGAATGTATCTATGAATGGATTCCTATGTGAAGTATCACCAATAAAATATTCATTACTACTGTCAAATTCTGCCTCTTGTGTTGTACCTCCACTTTCAAACTCATATTTGAATTTCACTTCAAATGTATGAGGATTGACGATATAATTCTGATGGATTGCTGCTAATGCTGTCTCACCATCTGGTGCATAGAACATTACAGAAATCTCACCATTCCTTGGGAGATTCACACTTGTTGAAAATCTACATTTGTTCTTCTCTATACTCAATGCAGGAATAGGAACTTCTCTATTACCAACTGTAACAGATACATAATAAGTTTCTCCACCACTATTACTTACATTTCCTTCGAGAACATAAGTGCCCGGTTCATTGAGAACAATAGGATTTCCACCATTCTGTAACTGGTGACCTCCAAGTGAAATGTATAAAGAAGGTGTACCTGCAGATCCACCACCTGACCCACCAGAACCTTTACCTCCTACACCACCATAGGAATAGACATACTTCAGATTACTCTTGAGTTTGTCTATCTCTTTCTGGTGTTTATCAAGGGTTTCATCAACCTCTACAAAAGCATCATCAACAGTCTTTCCTGGATGATTGATTCCCTTGGTAATGATTACATCATCACCTGTTATGAATGGATATACCTTATCTCCCTTTTTGACTTTCATAATAAATTAAAATTTGATGTGTAAATATCTATTATCTGCTACATTGGTAGGATTTGCAACATAACTATTATACCTTGTCTTGGCATCTGCTTCACTTAACCATTTACCATACATTCTTTCATATACTGGTTTCCAAGAAACAACACTGTCTTCAATTGAACATTTATAAACCTTCTGTTCATCTGTTGCAAAGAAGAGTTCATCTGCATTTACATTTGTCATAGGTTTAACTGCTGCAACACCACTGTACTTACAATCTTCCTTTTCAAATGTACAAAGAGTTTGTTTACCCATTTTCTTTGTACCATAATCAATCTGTGTGAACTTATCTGCACCATCCTTCTTGAAGATACCTGTTATCCGGTTCATACTTACAGAAACCTCTGAACAATCATCATTGAATTCAAGTACACTGTACATAGGATACAACTGGTTTGCATTAGGTGAGTCACCAGATGCCTTATGAGTTGTCATAGGAATAATCTTTGAGAACACCTGTAACTGTGAAGGAAGTTCCTTGTTTGACTTCAACTTATAACCAGTTGCCTGACACATTGAATAGGTAACATATCCATCATAATCTGTATTACCAACAATTTCAAGAGGAGTACAGCAACGGACAATACCTGTCTTACCAGCATCATAAACATCCTTACCATAAGTATCATACAAATGTTTAGGAATATATGGAGTCTTTGTACTGTTCAAAGTTTTATTATCACCAATTTTTGTTCTGTCTATTGTTACATTATATTCTGTCCTGACTTCATCTGTTGTAAGATCAATATCCCAAGACACATTGAATATAGGTGATGAACCAGCCTCATCAGCAAGGGTTGCAGACATAGGCTTAATCTTTATAGCAGAATCATAAACATGATTAGTTTCAATACCATCTATTACTGTATCTCCAGTATATACCCAACTGTATTTTTCCTTGATAGGATATGAAAGGGCATATGTGTGTTTGTGTCCACCAATGACAAGTTTACAATTGAAGTATTCAAGAAGTCTTGAACACCAGTAAATACCTCTTGTTTCATTGATATTCAACTGATTGACATTAGAACCAAGTCTACTACTAGCAGTTGGATGATTTCTTGTCTGGTCTATCTGCTTTGCTGACTCATTATTCAATGACACTTTTGTGATAACAGTGAAAGGCATCTCATGCATTGCAACAACAACCTTTCTCTCATTATTATTTGTGTTTAACCAAGCATAGACAGTTTCATATATTGGTGTGAAATAATCAACATCACCTGCATAATTACCATCAGCAACAGCCTCGATACCAGTATATACATTTATATAGTTGTGTCCTTCAGAACAAAGTCCAAACCACTTCTGTACATTACTGTAAGGAATTTCAGAATTGATCATCACATACAACACATCCTTTGTCTTGAAATAATATGTTGAAGGAATGTACCTATCTTCCTTAATATTGATATTTGTTGTAGTACCGTCAACAACAACACTTCCAGTATGAGCCTTTACAATAAGACTTTCTCCTGTAAAGAATTTGTCACCCTCATAAACTATCTGTGTTGGTTTCTCTGGAACTGGAGTTGTTTCTGTACACACATCATTATCCCTTACATCAAAGCAATAGAAGTAATGGAAGAAGTGTGAACTTGATTTATCATTATCATTACCTGTTCCAAGTTCTCTTGGATTGATAGGACAAAGGTCATTATTACCAACCACATTCATCTGCTCAAGGTGGTCAAACAAACTTACACCACCGTTGTAGTAATCCAACCACTCATTGATACGGGCTCCAGATTGAGTCATATCACCAGTGTTGATAAGGATAGGGAATACTTTCTTTGTGTTATTTGAATTCCAATCGGCAATCTCCTGATCAATCTTTGTGTTGAGATATTCAGCAGAAGCAGCCCATACCTGGTATTCAATCCAATGGAATCCCTGCTGGTCAGTAATCTGATATGTTCTACCTTCATAAGTCCTTGGATAGACTGTGAATGTATATACACTGTTGGTGTGTTCTGAATCTGGTTTACCATCCTTGTCTGGACGACCAACAACATACTCATACTTTACTGGACCATCTTCTGCATCTGGAAGAACAATAACACACTTATGTGATGTGAAGAGAACATCATTACCAGGGAATCTGTTAATCATCCTCGCATATATGGTATTGTTCACATCAACTGTATATTCCTTTCTGTAAACTGACTTTGAATGATCTTCAGGAGTTGCACTTGAAACCTTTGTGTAAGACTGGAACTTATTCCAGGAAGTCTCACCTTCTTCTCTTATCCATACATATTCATCAAATGCACCACAGGAAACCCAGTTGAAACATCTTGTGTTATAAACATCAACACCAAATGAGCAAGTTACCATATTAGGTTTCTCTCTGTTCAACTGTGTCTTATCAGTCATAACATTTCTGTTTTCAAATGATGCCTTTGGAGTATATCTATCTATCTTAACAATTTCCTTACTGAAAGGATAACCTATGAATTCCTTATCAAGATTTACTACCTGAAGGTCAGTTGCCTTGTTATACCTTACCCTCGAACCATCTTTTGTATTGAAACCATTATATGCCTGTTTTGCAGGATCAAGTGCAAACATCAATCTAAACATTGAGTTCTTTGTAATAGTGATACCAATACCGGCACTGTCACCATTTGCATACCAAGGATTGTCATTACCTGTCAAATTGGAAACTGTTGCCAATGTTGAATAAGAGCAAGAATCAATGAACCTTGGGTTAACTATAATATTAGGATATACATCTGGTTTATATGTTGTACCATCAATAGCAATACCTGCTTCATTAGTGTTTCTTTCTACTAATTTTGTATTTGGTGTCAAATCAGCAAGTCCATAAGTCAAACAGAATCTGTATGCTTTTTTGATATTACTATCATCTGCTGGAACTTCTGTTGTTGTTCCATCTGCATTTGTCCTTTTAATACTCTTAACAGGTTCTTGTTCAAATGATACAGGAACACCATTTTCATACCATTCCTTGTCATATGTCCTTACCTTGATGAATGCTGACTCATCATCAAATTCAGCATGCTTTGCACCTCTGACAAGATATGTACCTCCTGCCTTGATCACACCATCAAGTGCAAGATGATGGACACCACCTTCATAATTGTTTTCAGCAGGACTGTAGAAATGGAGATATATACCTGTCAAAGGAATATCAACATTAGATGAGTTCTCCAATTCAATGAATGAGTGTGTACATCCATGTGCCTCATCTGTTGTAATAGGTGCATAGAATGATGAAATCCTCAACCTGTCTGACAACTTACCAGCATCACCATCTTTATTTACACCACCATTGAGAGTGTATGTGCCATTCTTTCTTGCAAGGTAATCAGCAACAAATCCTCTAACTGCCTGATAATTAGTAGAATCATAATTACCAGCATTAGTACCAAGACCGTCCATAAACTCTTCAATAGTCACTGCTGAATTATCCTTACCAACAAGATTACCTTCAGTGTCAACCTTGAATGTAAACTTCTTGTTGGTCTCCTCGTTTACAAAAGTGACATCTGAAATAGGTGCCATTGAGATATGAGATACTGATTTAATCTCGTCAGTATCATCACCATACTCATCCTTTTTGTATTCAACATTTATAACAACCCCCATCTTCTTAAGAGCTGCCAAAATTTCTCTATCTGTCATATTTTCATCTTTATTATGTTCATCTGAATTGGATCCAATCAAGTGTATCTTACCTTCTGACTTGATGTGGAGAGTTCCTGCTGCCTTGTTCCATACAAGTTCATTGTCTCTCAAATGGTCTGCAACAGTATTAAGCATATCTGTGTCCTTGACTGACCTGATTGCAATATGTGCAACCTCATACTTATAGTCATCCTCACTAGGCATGGAAGAAATCACTTCTTCTGTGAAGTCCTCAAACTTTGTATAGAACTTCATCCTTGAAAGGGTGAGTCTGTCAAAATCAAGTGACTGGATTGAGAATCTTTCAGGGATGTCAACCCTTGTTTGTTCCAATCTATTGTCATTGGTCAAATAACCTTCAAACAATTTCTCATCATTCTCATAGTTGATGATTGAGAAGTATATATAATTGAATCCTTTATCTTCTTCACCAACCCTTACCTTTCTGCTTATCACCACACAGAATCCATATTTGTTGACCCTGTTTCCTCTTAAGATTTCAGCAAAATCAATTTCTCTTGTTATTGACTTATTGTCTAGTGAAACAAGAGTCATCTTTATATCTGGTTTGTCTGTAACCAAATAGGTAATGAGTTTGGAATCTTTAAGTAAATATAATGTAGGATTTTCACCCTGGGCATTTCCATCATAAAATCTACCCTTGCAATCAACAAAGGTAAGCTGTCCATCAACACTGGCATCAATAGTACCTGTACCAACAGTTATAAATGAATGGTTGATGTCCAGTAATGTATTGAAATTAGGATTGTCATTAACACCTGAAAGATAACCAGGATCAATCGCCCAAAGAGGTTCATCAATATCAACATCATTCATTCCTCCAAGTGTGACAGACTTTGCTGTCCTGGTATTTTTATATGAGTCAATACCATAATCAAATGTGTTCCTCAACCTTGCAACCTCTGCCTGGAGAGACCTGATTGCACCCATCATATCATGGATGAGTCCCATATAGATGTCATCATTGGTTCTTGGGGTTGTACCGAGAGGATTGTACTCAACAAGGATATGAGGGTCTTCTGAACCATCAAAATCAACATCAGGGTCAATAGTTGCACCATCAACCATTTCCTGTGTCATAACAGGAAGAATATAATTACTCAATGAAGCACCCTTTACATTCTTCTTCAATGTATCAAGTTCTTCAAAGATACCTGTAGGTTCATCACTCTCTGTTCCTGGATCACCCACAAGTTCTGTAAGTATTCCAAGACTTTCCTTTACATCTTCAACATCATTCTTGACACCCCCCATTTCCATTTTGAGAATGTCAACTTCTTCCTGTAGGTTATCAATGTCAGATTCAGTAAGACCAAGCCTTTCCCAGATTTCTTCTATCCTCTGTTCAACCTCATCACTAATTCCTTCACTGGAACCGGTTACAAGTTCCCAGTTTTCTGGAATCATTGATGCATCTCTACCCTGTGTCTTTAATATCCAAAGTTCAGATGTTCCCTTTATGTTCACGACCATACCCTGATATGGGTAACTTATTGAACCATTGGTCAAGTCATCATAACTATCAACAACCAATCTGTCATCCAATGGACTTGTTGACTCGACATTAAAACTACTTGGGAATCTTATTGTGCCTTCAAATGTTTTTGACATATATTACTTCTTCAATTTAATTTCATATTTGGCAGATCCTAATGTGTTAAACACATCATTAGTCCTTATGTATTTTGAAGTCTCACCTTCAATGAGTTTCATTTCAATAGGAATATCATATTTTCCTGTCATTAGATCGTATTGTTTCACTTCAAATACACTGAATACAGATGGTAAATAAACCTTGAACTTGTCATCTGTTCCATCAATTTCATCAGGTATTGAAACCTGCAATATCACAGAATCATTCAAATAATCAACAAGATGTCCCCCCATTGTTGTTATATCAAATTCATCATTGACATATATAGGATATACTGATGTTATCTTTATTGGTGATGAAGTTTTTGTACCACCATTATACTTCTTATCAGGATAAGATGTGCCAAAATTATCTTTTGGTATTCCACCTTCTTCAAATGTTACACTTCCTGTAATTGTATATATACCCTCTTCAGATTGCTGACCCCACTTGTCCGGAGACATAGATAAGACAACATCACTATGACCACCGGCATATGGTGTATTGTCAGACCACTTTCCATCTTTTACTGTTGATGTAATGTTTTGTTTTGATGGTAATACACTTCCAACCTCAATGAGTTTATTTCCAGAATATGATATACTTATACTTGTATTCTCTTGTATTGTAGGAATGACCACATCAGGTCTCAAAATATCAAGAAGTATCTCACTCATACTCTTTTCCTTCAACTGACCCACAGTGGATGCATTGAGTCCACCTATCTTTCTGGTGGGACTGTTTAGATTAGATTCACCGACATTGAATTTATCAGTAACCTGGTCTTCACCTATGTATAAAGTATCATCACCATTCTCATCATTGACATGGATGAATGCACCAGGATGTTCTTCCTGTACATTGGTTAATTTGGTCGATGTTGTTTCTATGAACTCAACCGGGGTAATTTTATCTATCTTTGCCATAATGTATTTATGAAAAAAGGGAGGAATGACTCACCATCATTCCTCCCTCAAAAAATATATGTATTTTTATATCAGTCCATTCTCGATCAGATATTTCTCAAACCCCTTCAGGTGTTCCCTCGCAACTGTCTTTGCCGGATAAAGTTCTGTGTACATAGTGTTGAACATATCATGTAGTTGCTTGTCAAAATCATTCACAGAATAACACTCATCCTCTTTCAAGAAATTCATAAGATAAATCTCACAGAAATGAGTACACAGGCTTACATTCTTACCAACTGATTGCTTTAATAGATACTCATCTGTCACTGATGTAATTAAAGGTTTGTCCTTCAAAGACTTACCAATGCTCTTCATATTATACCAGGCAAAACTTCCAGGATAATGCTTGTGCAAATCATCTGCAACATATTTCTTAAACTCTTCATTACCTTCCTGAAGATATTTGTGATAATCTTCATAGAAACCTATACAATGTATGTCTTCACTGTTCCTCATCATATACCATCCATATGTACTCTTCTTCTTCAAATTTTTCTCAACATCCTTCATATTGAGAGAATACTTGTACATAATATACGCCCAGAACATCTCACACAAATCAACAACCCGCATAGGAAATGATTCCTTATAAACCCTAATACAAGATCCATAACCCTTAAAGTGGGAATAGAAAATATCAACATCTTCACCAATCCTATCAAAAACATATGGCCTGAACGTGACATACTCACCCTTTATGGGATCATTCTGGCAATACCTGAACTCCATATTGTCATTGGTCAACACACTACTTATTTCTTTCTTCAGGAACTCAAACAAATTCTGGTCATTGATGTCATCCAAAGCAATGTTCACCAATATCCTGTCAAACTTCTTCTGCTGGCCCTGGAATGTTTTCAACATATCAAGATGAAACTTCTCAACCTGATTCAGTTCCAGGGTATCTCTTTTCTTACCCCAGACATGCATTACCCATTCTGTCCTATTTTGATTCATATGCCATTACTCCTTTTATAAAATCATTAAATGTGATACTCTCAATATTTGTATAATGCTGTGTGTTCCTTGCGCCCTGAAGGGCAACTCTCTTTTCTTCATCAGTAAGACAAGAACAAAGAGCACCTCTCTTGTTGATATACCACTTCAATGTCTTCAATGTGATGTCCTTATACTCTGCATTCTCCGGTTTGTACCATTCAGGTTTGTTCATATCCAGATAAACCTTGCAGATGATATCAAATGCGCTCTTAGCAATATCCTTCTTGTCCTTTTCCAATATGAGCATTATCTCCACAACACTGTCATTGGAATAGATGAGTTGGTGCAGAGTCTTCATTATGTACTTCGGATCATGGGTCACTGACAAAGGATTACCCCTCCAACAATAGATAGGGATGTTCAAAACCTTTGTATTCTTTGAATAGAAATTTGTGGAGATATTGAAGAAACTATCTTCATTTGCCCAAATCTTTTCATTGAAATACAGATTATTGTCAACAAGAAAAGTCCTTTTATAAACCCTACTGTGTATATAAACATTGTTGTGATCAACAATACTCAATGACCAAGGTGTATCTCCTTCTGCCTGTCTTTCTGAATAAAACTTTGTACTCATCAGGTCAAATGGTTTTCCCTCCTTCTCACTAATGTCAATGTTCTCAAAGATTATTTTAAGGGCAAATGTATTACAGAAACCATCATCAGAATCACAATACATCACATAGTCTGCATCAGATAACAGAAATGCAGAGTTCCTTGCACTGGAAACACCCCTGTGAGTACAAACTACATAATCAATGTCATAAGAATATTTGTCAAGGAATTTCCGGTCAAGTATATAGTTTCCCCCATCAGAACAGATAATTACACCTATATCCTTCTTATCAATATCTACTTGACATTCAATAGAATCAAGAAGAAATGAAATCACCTCTTCTGTTTCTTTATATTGGGGAACTAAAAACTGAAGTCTTTTATGTTCCATATTAAGATATTTTTATATATCTAAATATAACAAAAAAGAAAAGGACTTGTTTCCAAGTCCTTTTCACAATAATCTATGTGTTAAAGATTAACCATTGTTAGCAGGAGTAACGATTGTTGTACCACTTACCTTAACATTAGCAACGAATGAGTTAGCCTCAATCTCGGTAGTACCAGAAACATCATATGTACCAGCAACTGCAACCTCAACAAGACCATCAGCAGCAACAGAAGTCTCTACCAATGCCCAAGTGTCTGCACCAGCGATACTCTTCTTAGCTGGATCAACAGCAAGCCAATCAACAGATGTGGTTGTCAATGCTGTACCAACTGTACCAGAGATTGTTCCAGTAGGAGTAGCGATTGCCAATGAAGGAAGTGTACCAGCATTGAGACCAACAGCAACTGAATCAGCAGGGATGTTTGCAGTGATAGCGGTATTATCAAGAACAGCACCAGCCTTAACAACATCAGCTGTTGTAACTGTTACCTTCTTATAACCCATTACTGCACTGTAAGCAGCACCTTCTGCCTTGTCGAAGTGGAAACCAGTGGTATCCTGTGACAATGTGACAGCACCAGTTGTAAGACTCTTGTAAGAGATAGTTGTAGTAGCCTGACTTACGCTAGCCTTTGAGAGAGTATCAGATGCTGAACTGAAACCACTAAGTTTAACACCACCCTTGGTGAGACCACCCTTGGTGATAGTGTCTGCTACCTTTGAGAGAGCAACTGGAGTCATAAATGAACCAGTTGAGAAGCTAAGAACATGATTGTTTACAGAAGCAGCGGTAACTGCACTACCAGCGAATGATGAACTGTTGTCAGCAATAAGTGTAGTTGCACCAACTGTTACATCAGTAACAACATCTGTACCAGTAGTATTAAGACCAGTTACAAACCAATTTCTAGTTCCATCTGTATCAATTTCTGCATCACCGAAAGTAACACTTGTCAAAACTGAACTTGCCTCTGTAAGACCAGTTACGAATTCACCTGTAACAGCACCAACAGTAATAGAAGAAACAACATCACCAGAAGCAGCTTCAGCACCCCAACCTGTTGCAAATGTGTTAGAAGAAGCATCAGCTGTTACAACACCAGGAACTGTGAAGTCAGCAGGTGTATCACCATCAGCAGCAGCATGAGCATGGATACCACTGATGAAACTCTTACCAGAAATAGAACTGAGACCAGCAACATAAGCAATGTTGTTAGTTGTTGAATCACCATCTTCAAGAGCAACAGCCTTGATAGCGGTAACACCAGTTACGAAATCACCAGTACCTGATGCAGCAATTGTCATATTGTGAGAAGCATTGACTGTGATAGCTGCAGCATTCTTACTGATTGTAGGGAATGAACCCTCTGTGAATGTGAAGTCACCACTTACAAGAACCTTGTCAGAAATAGTAACTGCACCATTTGCAAGAGCAGTAGGAAGGTCAATGCTGACAGCAGTTGTAATATCAGATGCAGTACCTTCTGTCTTTGAGAGACTAAGATACTTACCTGAAATAACTGTCCGACCATTACTCAATGCAATTTCAACAGCAGCATTACCATATGCAGAAATCTTACCAAGAATGTCTGAATAGTTTACAGAAAGATTCAAATCTTTACCTTCAACTTCAAGAACCTTTGCAGCGGTCTCTGAAAGGACAACATCATGATTACCACTTGCATCAACTGTACCACCAGCAAGACTTACCTGGTTCTCACCCTGGATAACATGCCAAGCTTCGCCATCATAGATAGCCATATCACCTGCTTCACATGCTACACCCTGGAATGTGCAATCGGCTGTCATATAAACCAAGTCACCCTTTGTAGGAGTTAATCCTGAAGGAAGTTGACCATTTGAACCAACAGTACCAACAAGACGTACAGGGTCCTGGATAATATCTGCTACAGAAGGAATAACAACCTCAATAGCCTGTGTACCATCCCATACAATTGCATCACCATCATTTCCATTGAAGAAACTGATACCTTTGGTTAAAGCAAGGTCATGAGCGATTGAGCCATCACTAATTTGTTTAATGTAGTTGGCTGTAGATTCACCAACAAGACCAACATTAACACCACTAATAGTTTTTTTTGCCATAATTTGTTTTTATTATTTTATTTTATATATTTATGTTTGTATTATATTACTTTCCAAGTCAAATCAAAAGTCTTCTCATTGACTTTTTCAGAAATTGTTTCTTCTATTCTGTCCCAGTCTGAATCTCCAAGGTCAGGTGAGTAACCACTCATTGCCTCCTCTACCTTCTCTGTCAATTCATCCCGTGTGACTAAATCTTCAATATCACTTCCCGTCAAAAATTCCGGAAGATCACCTATGGTGATATATTCTTCATCATTGATAAGTTCACTTACCTTTGTCGGGATATCATCGGTCCTGGCAAATCCATCCAAGTCACTTGATGTAAGATATTCCGTGAAATCAATGCCATCAAACCTGTCCTGGATTTCCTGGAGAGTATCCTGGATACTTTCAATATCATTGTCAATACTCAAAAGTCTTGATATGATATCATCCAGTTCACTGTTGTCAAAGTGGTTGTCAAGTCTTATAAGACCATTTTCTGAACCAAACCAAAGTTCCGATGTATTATCTTGCTTGTCAATCCAATAAAATGTTCCTACCTCAAATGTTACCGGGACGGTATTTCTATGCTTGAAACCTACTAAACTCATACAATATATTTATGTAAATTGAAAAATTATCTTTAATCCATCTTCACATATTTTTCAGAAGTACTGAATGTACTTCCAGGATTATCCTGTTTTGTCCAAATTCCAGATATCTTTTTATATACTTCCCTGACAGGAGTCCAAGTTCCCAGAAGCTTGACGAATAATCCACCCGCTATGGAAAGTCTGTATGAACCAAAATAATCATTATGGTTAGGTGCGGATACCTTGAAGTAAACTACACTGGATGAACCCACATTGGTGACCTGGGGAGCAGTAGTAAGATTATACTCTCCACTGTCTGTAGTCCTGTATGTTATGGTAACAGGCTGTCCGTTAACAGATACTGCGCTGACAGGCTCTCCATGCGGGTTACCGTCATATGTATAAGTCTGGTCATTGGCAGATACCGATGTGAATTCAGCGCCTGTTATTGTCCAGGTTGTTGAAATTGTCCCGGAATAATTACCGATACCAGTAACCGTGAGTGTGGCGGTGCCTGCATCTATGTTGTTGGAATATGACAATGTGTAATCCGTTCCCAATTCAAGATTTGTGATAACACCACTGAAAATAGCTGTAACTTCAGGAGTCGGGGTGATTGCCGATCCTGTATATACAGTATCCCCAGGACTGGAAACAGCCGCACCAACATCCTGGAAACTGACAGCAACGACCTCCAACTGCTTGGTGTCACTCCTGTTATTCCCGTCAGAATAGGTAGATGTTATGTCAGTTGTACCGACTTTTATACCTTTTATTATGCTCATATTGTTATTAAATCTTAATTATATAACTTATATCCATTTCTTCACACCCTTGATTGGGTGTGAAGAAATGGGATACTAAATTATTTTGTTATGGTTACTATTCCGGTAGGATTAGAACTGTAATCTGCAGTTGAAGTCACATCCTTACTGCTTCCATTGGTATAGATCGCCATCACCGTTCCTGTCGTAGTATCATTGAATGCAATGGTATTTGCAGCAAGAGTCAATGTGATACTTTCAAGTGCATTTGCCTTAAGGGTTACGGAAATGGTCTGTGATGCGCTTCCGGCAGACCAGTTACCATTTGCAGCCTGACTTGCTGTTACAGTAACCGAATATGTTCCTGCAGTGGCTGTATTAGGAATGGTTATGGTCTTACCGTCTGAAGATATTGTCCATCCATCCTGACTTATAGTATAAGTGATAGTACCCGTACCTGTTCCGCTTGCACTGGAAGTGGCAATTTCAAGAGCATCATTTCTTGACCATGTTGAAGCAGGAACTGCACTTTCAGTACAGAATTCATCAATAGACGTATTGACAGAATATGTAACGGTGGATGCCTTTTGACTTATTACTGCAGCACCAATGTATGTGGCATTTACAGCAGCACAGTTTCCATTGGAAGAAGCATCACACTTTGCCCAGATATGATATGTTCCGGCATCCGTACCTGTAGGTAAAGCATTTGCGGAACCCCAGGCTGAAGGTGCAACTGTCGATGAACTTCCAATTCCGAAGTAATATGTTCCTGTTGCAACTGTATTCTGTGCAAGTTCCTGTGCCGTACCGTTATTTCCACTTGTACCATTGTATGTCCTGTCAACAGTACTTGCTGAAAGTGAACCAGCCTTCGGATTGATGGTCACAGAACCTACATAGTTGTCGGCATGTGAAGTCCAAGACTTGCCGTTACTGTGATTGGAATCCGGTTCAAACTTATAATAGATATGGTATGTTCCTGCATCAGTCGCAGTCAATGGAGTGGTATTAACCCAGGTAATCTGATTGTCTGCCGTAGCGGTAGCATCCTTTCTATAACCAATTGAATAAGAACCAACACCATGATACTTGCTTGCATTTGTAGTATCTACAGATGCAATGGTCTGTGCAGAACCATTACCGCAAGATGTACCATTGTAAGTCAATGTTGAGGAAACAATATCAACCACCATATTGGCATCAGATGCTGCATAAACCGTGAGGGTCACCACATTTGATTCATCGGAATCATTATGGTTGGAATCACCGGCAACCTTGAACTTGACATAAGTCGTTCCAATATCTGTCCTTGAAGGATTGGCGGTTAAATTACCTGACTCCCAAGTAACATCAGACCAAGAACTCCAAGTGTTGTTGTCTGCAGATGTAGCATACTGAAGTGTACCTCCGGTATAATCTGTGCTTACCGTAGCCCTTGCGATATTGTGGTATGCAACATTTGCCGAATCTCCGGTGATTGTTCCCGGAAGGGTGGCTGCCTCCTTACCGATGGCAAACTGTATGGAATCTTCATAGTCATTATAATTGTCTCCACCAGTAACCTTATAATATATGGTTGCCTGTGGTGTATATGAAGATGAACTGATCAAAACAATATTTTGGTCAGGAGCACCATTTGTGGTCACTGTTGTACCATAAGACTGGGTTGAACCCATAACGACTGTCTTTCCATCCCAGTCATTATTATCGACAACAATATAACCGGAATGTACAGATCCATCCCAAATACCATTGTATGTAACCTCGGTCACATCAAGATTTGCCTTGTTGATGGTCAATGTCGTAGTTGTGGCTGCCGGAAGTTTATAGTTGTCACTACTTGTACCAACCAATCCGGTTACGGAAACAGTCTGGGAACCTGCATTAGTCCTGGTGTTATTGCTTACAGTCACACTACAGTTATCTCCAGATACGACACCGCCTAATGTACAGGTAACAGTCTTCTGGGTTCCGTCATATGTGAATGTATGTTCACTCCAATTAAGTGAAACCTCCTTCTGGGCAATAGTCTTGGAATTGCCGCTTACCGGTGTGACCATATTGATACCGGAACCGGAATAGTTGGAGGTATCAGTCACCTGACAATAATACCAGACATAATATGTTCCGGCATCGGTTCTTTCAATAGGTGTGGTTGTTGTCCAGGCTGATGTACCGAAAGTAGGTTCAGTACTTGATTCGGAAACATAATAATACATCGTTCCACCAGTAGTACTTGAACCAGCATTCACGATTGTCTGTGCTGTACCATCATATACCAAATCACCGGCAACTAATGTAGGTGCGGTCACCGTGACTGCCTGTGCATTAACCTTAACGGTGACACCTTCAGATACAGGAGATGCACTGAAGTTGGTTGTTGTCGCAGCATAGTATGCAGTTGCGGTCTGAGTACCTGCAGTAGTCCTTATCTGATCAGTCCATACAAGTTCTCCAGGTGCATAGTCTGTAGATTCACCACCCTCGACAATACCCTGTATCCTGACAGATGCTTCGGCACGGGTAGGATAGGTTGTTTCCGCACCCTGAAGTACAGGAGCAGTCTGACCTCTTCTTGCAATAGACCAAGAAACAGGCATCGCAGCATAAGTACCGTCAGACCAAGCAAAGTTGGATTCAGGTGTTGCTGTTGCAGAATATGAACCGGCATTGACTGCGGATTGTGTTCCACTCCAAGTAACATGCTGTCCTGAAACACCAATCTGTGAAGTACCATTGTTCTCGGTGGTACCATTATAAACAAGTCCCGATATTGAAATTGCTGATGCGGTCTTCGCCCTCTCTATGACAACCTGTCCCTCATATGTTATTGCCACATCATTACTGTGGCTGGAATCGGCTGTTCCCTTATACCAGATATAATATGTACCTGCATTTGTTGCCGATACCGCTCCATTTGTCCATCCTGCCGCATCAGCTGCAGGAGCACTTGTAGGACTGTTATGTGCAATCAAATAATAAGTACATCCGTGTGATGTCGCAGTTGCCAGCGTCTGAGCTGAACCATTTGAATTGGTTGTACCATTGTAAGTCAATGTTCCTGTTGCAAGTGTAACTGATACAGAAGCATCAGTTGCCTTTGTAATTTCAACTGTGACACCCTCGGATACTGGAGATGCACTGAAGTTATTTGCGGTTGCAGCATAGTATGCGGTCGCTGTCTGGGTGCCGACTGCAGTCCTTTCCCTGTTTTCCCAAACAAGGTTACCAGGTGCAGTGGCGACTCCATCGGCAACGGTTCCTGCAGTCTTAATGGATGCAGATGCAGTATTGTGATATTCCTTGGAATCACCATTAAGAACAGGTGCAGTCTGACCTCTTCTTGCAATAGACCAAGTTACAGTCCTTTGTGCATAGGTTCCATCAAACCAAGCATGGTTTGAATCTGGTGTTGCATATGCTGTATATGAACCAGCATTTGTTCCGGTAGTGTTTCCACTCCAGGTGACATAAGTACCGGAGACACCGGACTGTGCAGTACCGTTGTTTTCTGTCGTACCATTATAAACAACATTAGAAAGAGCAGATGCGGTTGCACTTGTGGCCCTTGCTATCTCCTTAGGACTTCCACTCAATGACTTGACTGAATTGGTATTCGTACCTGCATTGTTATTGGTGGTATCCACCTGACAGTAATACCATATATAGTATTCTCCTGCATCCGTTCCTGTAGGTAATGTGGTAGTCCAACCGCTGTCTCCCCAGGAAGGTGCTGTAGATGAAGTGGATACATAATAATAGAATGTACCTGCATTATCAGTACTTGATGCAGTATTGCTTACAAGTGTCTTGGATGTACCATCATATGTCAATGTATTGGAAACTGTTGTAGGTTCTCCCGTCACAGAAACTGTCCTCTTGTCAATGGTCTTGTTTCCTCCCTGTTTAGGGTCTTCTCCTACATAGTTGTTACCGGCAGTAGACCTCAAGAACACATAATATGTTCCGGCATCGGATGGCGCTTCATTCGTTGCATAAACTGTACCCCCATCTGAAACAGGTATCCAACCTGTTCCAGCAGTGGATGATGCCGAAGGTGTCGATGGCTGACTGGTTGCCTTTATTACCAAATAATAAGCAGCGCCATCACCACCATAATTAACTGTACCTATTTCCTTTCTTGTTCCGTCATAAATGATTGGTCCATGACTACTTGTGAATGTCAATGATGCTGCAATGGCGGTTACTTGAAAGTTCTCGACAGAGGCGGTTTTGGTTACACCACCATCAGTATAAGTGGCGGTGATGGTTGTCGTTCCCTGTCGTATACCTGTTATGGTTACATTATTTGCCATATTTTATATATTATTTTTTATTGTATTTTTATTTATTTTTTTATGAATTCTTTGTAAATGATACCCTATCCGGATTAGATGTATCATCATAACTTGTATTAGTGTCATTTGATACATTCTTCGATGAACCGGATGTATAATATGCTGTAACTACACCAGTCGTTGAATCCTGATATGCAATTGTTTTAGTATCCGTGACGAAACTGATGGAAGTAAGGGCATTTATCTCCTGGCCTCCTGATGTTATCCTTGTACTGGCAGATTTGTCACCTTCACCTGTTGCAGTATATGTGATATCTATTACTTTTGATGTAACTCCTGTTGTGGCGGTTGTTCCCAATGATGCAACAGTTCCACTAGTTATTTCCCAAGAATAAGTGACATCTCCGGTAGTCGAACCGAGCTGAAGGTTGATAGTCTGGGATGAATTAGTACTCCTTGTGAAATAATTTCCGATATTCGAAGTGGTCAATGTCACTCCATTTGCAGGGAAATTGGTTGTCTGTGTAACTCCAGGGGTGCTCACTTCTCCATATGAGTTGATCTCATTCTTCTGCTGCAATATAGTCGTCACATTTTTTGTTTGGGTTTTATTACTCTCACCAGTCGCAGTAACCCTGAAATTGATATTCCTTGAAGTATAATCTGTTGCCAATATATTGTTCAATGAAGGAATTGAAACATCAGTTCCACTCCAGGAATATGAAATGCTTCCGGATCTTGTACCACGTTGAAGCGTAACAGTCTGTGTAGCAGATGGTGTAAAATAATATCCTATATTGGAAGTACTGAGTGTTCCGCCATTTCGAGGATAGTATTGACGTTGAGTAACAGTAACGGTACTCACATCTCCATAAGAAACAACTACATTCTTTTCCTGTAAGATTGATGTCACCGATGTACTGTTGGATTCACCACCCTCACCGTTTGCTGTTACTGTAAAATCGATTGTTCTCTCCGTATAATCATTCCTTTCCGAATCAGCAAGTGAATTAATAACCTTATTGGAACCGCTCCAGGAATATGTGATATCACAATCTTCTGTGGATCCCGATGTCCAGGTCTTCTTCTGTGTGGCGGAAGGGGTAAAGTAATTTTCAATATTGGTTGTCCTTAATGTTCCACCCTCTCGTGGGAAATATGCAGTCTGCACAACATTAACAGAACTGACAGACCCATATGTAACTGTATTTGCTTCCTGTGTCGCCTTTGCTTTGGCAGTACTTGTCAATCCCATACCAAGCACAGTGATTGTAACATTAGGTGATGTTGTAATTCCGTTAGGATCTGTTCCCAAATCAATTGAACTGACTGCTCCGGTTAATGTATCTAATGTCCATTTTCCATGAGGTGTGGACATTCCATAAACACGATTAAATGTAGTATTAGTCAATTCTTCTGTTCCTGCCCCACATCCCCAGGTTCTTGTACCAGACTGTGATATGGATACTGTAGGTGAGCAGGAACCTCCCCCGGCAGGTATGACTGTTGAATAACTGAATGTATCTATGACAGGATTATTCCAGGAATCAGTATATGTATTACCATTCTGGGTGACAGTCAATGTCTTTGTTGCTGATTTACCACCACTACCATTGACTGTTACTGTAGCAGTGGTACTCCTAGGTGTAGTTGATTTACCTATTGCCGTACCAGTTATGACACCGGTTGAAGAGTTGATGCTCAATCCGCTGGTTGCAGTAATACCATAACGGTAAGACAACTGACCATCAACTGCATCTTCATCCGTACCGGCATTACAACCCCAAACTTTTGTACCCTTCTGACTTGCTACAACAGTTGGATTGCCAGTACTGCTATTATTGCAGGCACTTATAGGATTTGTAGGATATGTATACGAAGTTATATTTACATCCCCCCAGGTTATAGTATATGTATTACCTTCCTGGATGACATTGGCCGTACTGGTACTGCTTTTACCATTTGCAGTTACAGTTACACTTACTTCAATTCCCAATGATGATGTTTTTTTTCCTCTGCTAGTACCAGTTACATTACCTGTTAAGAAATCAACAGTTAATCCTGAATCTCCTGATAGTTTTGTATATATTGTATTATTGGATACATCCACATCCAGAGTATTCGTACCGGCATTACAATCCCAGGTTCTTGTTCTAGTCTGACTTGCAGATATTGTTGGAGACACTGTTCCTCCACAAGCGCTTATATATGGATAACTAAATGTTGAAATACTTGGATTGCTCCAGGTATCAGTATATGTATTACCATTCTGTGTACAGGTGGCAGTTGCAGTTGCAGACTTACTTCCAGAACCTGTTACAGTAACAGTGGCAGTTCTTGACACTCTTGGAGTGTCATCTTTACCTCTCCTAGTTACAGTAATTGCACCTGTTGAAATACCGATACTGAAACCATTTTCTGTTATCATATCATAAGAATAAGATAATGTAGGGTGTATTTCCTCGGGACCAGCATTACAATCCCAGTTTCTTGTGATTGTTTGAGATGCATTGATTGTAGGTTGAACTGTTTCACCACAAGCAGATGCATTTGCATATGAATATTCAGTAATACTCACATCCCCTATAACATCAGTATATGTATTACCACTCTGTGTACAGGTGGCAGTGGCAGTCGCGCTCTTATTGTCTTCTCCGCTGATAGTTAATGTTATGGTATTAGATGTCCTTGACTGGGCAGATTTTCCCCTTGGTTCTGCAGTAACAACTCCTGATGATGTATCTATACTAAAACCATTACTGCTTGTCATTGCATAACTGTAACCCAATTGAGCAGATATTTCTTGTGTAAACCCTGAAGTCCAAGTTCTTGTACATGTCTGTGATGCTTGAACAGACGGTGAAACAGTTCCTCCACAAGCAGAGGCATGTGCATAATAAGAAAGTGTTGGCCCATATACTGAAGAAGTACTACGCAGTATATCACCCCATACATCTGTATATGTATTTACTAAAGATTTGGTTGCAGTATTGGTCTTGGTTATGTCATCCATATTATATGCTATTATCTCAACAGTGTCTGTACCTTCATTAACATACATTGCATTATGACTCAAATTCGTCCCACTGTTATAGATATACTTCCCTATATTATAATCATAAGAACCTCCTGTTACAGTAAACCTTAATGTTGTTTCAGCATTCCCTCCAGTAGGAGTATATGTTTTTGAATTTATTGCCCACTTTGCTGTACCTGTTGTAGTAGAACCTTGACTTGATGACTGACACCCTGAAGTATATGTGGTAGTTGTTGTCTGGGTATTGGTAACCGTACAGGTGACAATCGCTTCACTGGTACCTGGCGTCAAACCATTACCGATTGTTACACTAGGTATTCCATACTGTGTGGTTGTTGAACTGGATTCTACCACATTTGCCTCTCTTGGTAAAGTATCTATAGTACCCACAGTATAAGTTTTACCTCCACTACCAGTCACCCGATATGTCATAGTATTGATAGACACATCTTCAGGATTATTACTTACATCTGCTACACAACCCTTTGTACTAAATGATGTGGAATTACCTACCCAACTAAATGTGAATGCTCCAGAATTATTATAATTCAAAGTTTCACTTGTTCCATTAGTATAGTTTATTGTCTGTGTAAATGGATGTTCATTAACATCAACTGTCCCATAATCAATATCGACATAATTTCCTATATTACTTGTATTCAAAGTAAAGTCACCAGCAGGAATATTATGATCATTATAACCAGAGATATATACAATTCCATCACCTCCATTACTATCCTCAATATTTCCATAAGTGGCTCTATTTGACCGTATATATATATCTATATGTTCATCAATGGTTTGTGTTAATTTTTGTCCAACCGTTGGAGATACTACACGTATTGTACATTCGTATGTGCCAGATGGGGTATGGTTAGGAATAATAATGGTTGTTCCAACATTACCTCCTGTACCTGATATGTTCCAACCGGATTGGGAAACATTACCAATTACATTTACAACACTTATTAATGTACAAGTAGGAGTACCAGAATCACAAGTTGCACCGCCATTTGAAATGGTGGCATATTTTATGGAATCAGTTTCAAATGCCTCTACCGCATCTGATGTACAATCAACCTGAAGTACATTATCCTGAAGTAAATCATCTACAAAAACATAGGATATATTATTAACAGAAGGTGAAGAATCTGTTACCTCAATTTCTCCATATGTATAATCAACACCATTACCCCCATTAGTTCCTCCAGGTCCATAAAGTACATTAATATCAGTCTTGAAATAGAAATATACAGTACCATTTGATGTAGGTGTGTATGTCCAGGTTGAACTTGCTGTTGAATTTGTTCCATATAAACCATATGCTCTGGCTTGACCAGAACTGATAACAGAACCAGAAGACAATGAAGATGTTGAAATTATAATACCATCACTGCTGGCTTCACTATATGTCTTTAAACTGAATGTATATGTGTGGTTGGCTTGAACAGGATATTCATATGATTTCCATAGACTATTTGAATTACCAAAGAACCTGTATTTACCATTTGCATAAAACCAATTATTATAACTTCCAGTAGAATACAATGTGTTTACATCACCAAATAGTTCCACATTAACATATACCCCATCATCATCCGGATCACCAAATCTGGTTGCTGAATAATCTATATAGTATCCTGCATTAACTACATCATCCATATTATGTACCCAATATCTTGTTCCCGGAGGGAGAAGATTAATATCTGTAATCATAAATCGTTGGGTACCATTATAATCATGAGCATATGCTAAATGTGCAGTATTCATACCAGTACTTGCATTTGATGCATCACAAAAATGTACAGCATATCCAGATCCTTCATTAAGTGCAACATCAGCATATGGAATTGCTGATTCAACATTTGAACCATTATTATAAATCAATGTTGTTGGACCATCATAATAACTTGGAACAGTTTCTGTACTTCCACAAGGTATACCTATGTAAAAACTGTTATTATTTGCCATATATCAAAATTTCTTTATTCTTTATTAAAAAATTAAATTGATTCAAGTCTGTTCTCAACTTCCCCAAATATAGTATACATACATTTTGCAGAAGGATATTCCTGGTCTGTGGAACTAGAATCAATACTTGTCACAATACCACTCTCCATAATGGAAACAGCAGTTTTTCCATTCAATGTAACTGCATCTATAGGATGGTTTCCCTCACCATCTCCCAAATTGATATAAGAAATTGTCTCAGGTTCGTTAGGCATAATATTTAGAATTTATTTTGTTTCATACTATATAAGATATTTATGAATTCATCAGTCTTAAAAAATATCCATCATTCACATATTATTTGTTATTTTTAGTGTATGAATATACCGATAGAATTAAAAAATGGATACATCCTTATCCAGGATATAAAGAATGAGACTGTCACCCCATCCGGACTGTATGTTCCTGAAGAACAGTACAACAGGTTTGCCCGGGTGATGAAAGTCTATGATGGTTCTTCCCTGAAAGAAGGTGATATTGTGATAAAACCCATCAATAGGTCAACGCCCGTCACCATTGACGGGGTGAAGTATGACTGTATCAAGGAAGGATTCATATTCGCCAAGCTGATAGAAGATGAAGATTAAACTCACGGAACAGGAAATTACCGACATCAGGGACATCATTGAACAATACAGGAATGTCTCCGGTGAGTTGTATTCATACCAGACCAAGGCTGATGAGATACAGAGTAAGGTCATTGAACTTGAATCTGAAATGAAGAAGATAAAGGACAAGGAAGACAAGTTGATGGAAGAACTCCATTCCAAGTATGGGAAGTTCGGGATTCAGGACATTTATGAATCTGTTATACAATGCCAGAAGTAAACAACACATTAGAAAATATCAAAGAGAAACTCCAGGTGATTCTGAACAAGTCATTCAAAGAACCATACAGGAGAAAACTTGATATTTACCATGACAGAATCAATATGTGCTGTCCGTTGTGCGGAGATTCAAGGACAGATATAAGGAAGAAAAGGGGAAACCTTTATATTGACACCCTTCATTATCATTGCTATAATTGCGGTGAGCATATGGGTATCAACTCATTTCTTCATAAGTTTGGGGAAGATCTCTCATTGAATGACAAAGTGGTTATCCATGAAATCCAGCAGAACTCCAAGAAGTTTGAAAGAAGGGTGTCAGGAAGTCAGTCATCTATGTCCATGACCCTCCTTGAAAGACTGGCAATCCCGAAGATGATACTGTTCAAACAACTGGGTATCATCTCTCCATACAAGAATGAAAGGGCGTCATCTTATCTGAAATCCAGGATGATAGACATCAGAGACTGGAAGTATTTTGCATATGATGAGAAAGGTGATGAACTCTATATAATGAACATCACACCTTCCGACAGGGTGATAGGATACCAGGTGAGACAACTCAATCCCAAGTCAAACAAACAACGATACCTGTCCAGCAGACTGACCAAAATCTATTCCGATGTGTTCAGCAAGGACATCAACGGGATTGTGGAGAGACTCCTTCTGAAAGAACCCCTGGGTCAGAAATACATTGAAGAGGAAGACGGTATAGAGAACATTGTTGCACACCTGGACAGACTTTCAGGGAT
>JAEEGL014844271.1_pt1 | contig 25925 bp, 21 predicted proteins | sample 9134231 | NCBI WGS metagenome assembly JAEEGL01 (sample SAMN16246548, study PRJNA631951) | gut metagenome | biome: gut microbiome; feature: rumen; material: fiber-attached | host: Bos | place: Iran: Karaj | collected 2018-10 | reverse complement strand
ATTACAGTCGTATTCCCGTCTATCAAGATAATGTTGACCATATTCGTGGAATATTGTATATCAAGGATTTGCTACCTCACTTGAACAAGTCGGCTTCGTTTAGGTGGCAGAGTTTGATTCGTCCACCATATTTTGTACCAGAAACAAAGAAGATAGATGATTTGTTGCGCGAATTCCAAGAAAACAAGGTACACATAGCTATTGTAGTTGATGAATTCGGAGGTACGAGTGGCTTGATTACGTTGGAAGATATTTTGGAAGAGATAGTCGGTGAAATCAATGACGAGTTTGACGAAGAGGAGAAAACGTATTCCAAATTGAACTATAATACCTATATTTTTGAAGGAAAGACATTATTGAGTGATTTCTGCAAGATTCTGCAAATCGATGATGATGAATTCTCAGAAGTGGAAGGTGACGCGGATTCATTGGCAGGACTTTTGCTTGAACTGAAAGGTGACTTCCCCAGTATGCATGAAAAGATTGACTATAAAAACTATACCTTTGAGGTGTTCGGGATAGAAGAGAGACGAATCAGTAGAATCAAAGTGATTATTCATAACACCAAATAAAACGAGGATGCATCCAATTGGATAACATCCTCGTTTACTTATGAAAACTACTATAAGAATTATTCACCTTTGATGGCTGCAACACCTGGGAGTACTTTTCCTTCGATAGCTTCGAGCAAAGCACCACCACCTGTAGAGATGTAAGATACTTGGTCAGCCATACCGAACTTATTGATACAAGCTACAGAATCACCACCTCCGATGAGTGAGAAAGCACCATTTGCTGTAGCTTTGGCAATTGCATCTGCAATAGCTTTAGAACCACCGATGAAGTTGTCGAATTCAAATACGCCTGCAGGACCGTTCCAGAGAATAGTCTTTGCATCTTCGATAGCAGCTGCGAATGCCTTGCGTGTCTCAGGACCAGCGTCAAGACCTTCCCAACCTTCAGGAATGTCGTTAGAAGGACAAACTTGAGTATTAGCATCATTAGAGAATGCGTCAGCAGCGATACAGTCTGAACCCAAAACGAGGTTAACGCCATTCTCCTTTGCCTTCTTAATCACGTCAAGAGCAACGTCTAACTTGTCTAACTCAACGATTGAGTTACCGATATTGCCACCTTGAGCCTTGGCAAACGTATAAGTCATTCCACCGCAAAGAATCAAATTGTCTACCTTACCTAACAAGTTCTCGATGATACCAATCTTGGTACTAACCTTAGAACCACCCATGATAGCGGTGAAGGGACGTTTGATATTGCTTAAGATATTGTCTACGGCTTGTACTTCTTTTTCCATCAAGTAGCCAAGCATACGATGATCAGCATCGAAATACTCATCGATAACAGCAGTAGAAGCGTGTTTGCGGTGAGCAGTACCGAAAGCGTCCATAACGTAAGCGTCTGCGTAAGAAGCCAATTTCTTGGCAAACTCTTTCTGGCTCTTCTTCATCTCCTTCTTGGCCTCATCGTATTCAGGAGTTCCCTTTTCAACACCTACAGGTTTGCCTTCTTCCTCTGCATAGAAGCGAAGATTTTCAAGAAGCAAAGCCTCTCCAGGTTTCAAAGCTTCAGCTTCAGCCGTTGCGTTTGCACAATCTGGTGCGAATTTCACGTCAACACCGAGAGCAGCGGAAACTGGTTTTACGATTTGAGAAAGGGAGAACTTAGGATTAACCTTTCCTTTGGGTTTACCCATGTGGCTCATCATGATAACAGCACCACCATCAGCGAGGATTTTCTTCAATGTAGGAAGGGCTCCACGGATACGAGTGTCGTCAGTTACATTACCATTCTCATCGAGTGGCACATTGAAGTCCACGCGAACAATAGCCTTTTTGCCAGCAAAATTAAATTGATCGATAGTCATAATATAAGTAAATTAAAAATGAATCCTATATTTCTGCTGCAAAGTTAATCAAAATATCTGAGAAAAGGAAAAACGTGGAAAGATATTTGTATCATGTGAGTTATGATATTTTCAAAAAATAACATAGTTCTTCTCTATCTCAATTTAATTGCTTAACTTTGCACGGAAAAAATACAATGATGAAAGACGGAGTGATCATCGTGAGTGGTGGAATGGACTCCATTACTCTTCTATATGAGAGGAAAGACGAGATAGCATTGGGCATCTCGTTTGATTACGGAAGTAATCATAATGCCCGAGAAATACCTTTTGCCCGTATGCATTGTGAACGATTAGGCATACGACATTTGGTTATAAACCTTAGTTTCATACATCAATACTTTAAGAGTTCGTTGCTTTCTGGTGCTGATAAAATACCAGAAGGTTCGTATGACGATGATAATATGAAATCAACTGTGGTCCCGTTTAGGAACGGCATTATGCTTTCGATTGCCGTGGGTATAGCCGAGAGCGAGGGATTGACAAAAGTGTTTATTGCCAATCATGGAGGGGACCATGCGATTTATCCCGATTGTCGTGAGGAGTTTATCGAAGCAATTGACGCTGCTTCAAAAGCGGGAACATACGAGCATGTGCGTATCCTGGCACCTTATACTAACATCACTAAGACTGACATCGCTCTTCGTGGAAAACAATTAGGAATTGATTATTCTGAAACATGGAGTTGCTACAAGGGTGGGGAAGTGCATTGTGGAAAGTGTGGCACCTGCGTGGAAAGGAAACAAGCTTTGCGAGAGGCAGGTCTGGAAGATACGACACTATATGAATATAATGAATAACCAAGTATGGAAACAATTGCTTTAGGTATCGTTCAGAACATCAAAGATTTAGATACCCAAATGTTGTTGGGTATTAATCACATGCATTCGGCATATTGGGATTCTTTTATGTGGTTAGTGACCGATAAATATGTTTGGATTCCATTGTATATTTCTTTGATATATGTCATATTCAGAAACCATTCGCCAAAGTCGTTTCTTTGGTGCGCCGTGGCGATAGGTTTGATGATATTGGTAACAGATAACTTCAACTCACAATGGCTTCGTCCATGGATTGGTAGGTTAAGGCCTTCTAACTTGGACAATCCCATATCTTCTATGGTGCATGTGGTGAATGATTATCGAGGCGGACCTTATGGCTTTCCATCATCTCATTCATCAAATACTTGGGGAATCGTGTTTTTTGTGGCTTTTCTTTTCCGAAAGTATTGGTTGAATTCTTTCTTGGCAGCATGGGCGATTCTCGTTTGTTATTCTCGTTCGTATTTGGGAGTCCATTATCCTGGCGACTTGTTCGTAGGAATGTTGTTGGGATTGACAGGAGCTATATTGGCGTATCTTTTTTTTGCATATGTGACAGGTGAGAAACCCAAGAAAGAGATTAAACATGGATATTTACCTGTGATAGTCATATCAGTTACGTTCGCAGGCATTATTATTACCTCATTCTTTTATCATTTTTAGCGTGCAAATAGAACCTATAGCCACATTCCATTCGCCATTTCAATCGAAGTTTGGCATTCCTAAACAAAGTGGATTGGTGAAAGAACTGCATGGAGAAATCGTGTTTCAACCATCGTTCCGCAATGCAGACTACCTACGTGGATTACAAGATTTCGATTATATATGGTTGATTTGGGAGTTTTCTGCCAATAAACACCGAGCCAATAGTCCTGTAGTTCGTCCACCGGTATTGGGAGGAAATGAACGTATGGGTGTGTTTGCCACGCGTTCACCTTATCGTCCTAATGCATTGGGATTATCAGTCGTAAAGATTGACCATATAGAATGGGAAACTGCAAAAGGTCCTATTATCCATGTACTTGGCGGTGATTTGATGGATGGAACGCCCATTTACGATATAAAGCCATACTTGGTGTATGCGGATTGCTATCCTGATGCACGTTGTGGATTTGTAGATCAACGTTCTTGGGAAAAGTTGAAAGTAATAATCCCATCATCTATTGCGTCTCGTTTCTCGCCTGAACAATTACAAGCATTAAAACACTCCTTAGAACTTGACCCACGTCCTCATTATCACCATGACCCCACAAAAGTCTATGGTTTGTTATTCGAAGGACATGATATCCATTTTAAAGTGGAAGATGAAATTCTTAATGTACTTTAATATCGTTGTTTTCTTTCTTTTCAATCAGCTTGTCGATATATAAGAATATATACTTTTCTATGTATCTAATTCTAATTTGATCTAATATAGTACAAATTGTAAAAACCAATAAGACACTTATAATTGCATACAAAATAAAATGATTTGAATAGAAATGATTGGGGACATTTAAGACATCTTTCCAAAGCCATTGTCTCATACATGCACTATTAGCATGAATAAGTAACACTCCGAATGAAGATGCTGCAATCATATTAATGTATTTATTGTATTTTATTTGTAGGTTTCTAAAGTAATTAAATGCACATATTGATATTATTAATGCAAAAGGATAATTGGAATCTTTAACAAAGTAGAATGGTAGAATGTTCTTTCCCATTAATGCATTTAACTTAATGATGATGGTTGTACCAATAACAGCAATCATAAATGATATTACAAAATATCCCCCCCATTGTTTACTCTCAAATTTATATGGAATATTATATAGTCTAATATACGAAGATATACAATAAAGAATACAAAACCATGAGATATAATTTGTAAAAACGACGACTTTGGGTATAATAACAAGAAAAGAATAAATAAATAAGGATAAGTATATTAAATATCTATGCATTTTCTCATCCATATTCCTAATTAAAATATTCAAAAAAGGAATACATAAATAAAAGATCAAAAAACAGGAAGAAAAGACATATGCTACATTATGAATTGGAAATAATGCCAAAAATAAACCATGACGAGTAATGGTTTCATAACCAGTTAAAATAAAAATGAAATAGATAACTACATTATAAAACTCTATTTCCAATAACAGTTTTAAAAATTTTCTTATGGTTATATTTGAAGTGCACATGAAATATCCTGTGATAAGAACAAAGCAATTGATTCCTACCTTTCCCCATAGACCAAAAAGATAATAAAATAGAGTTCTATTTGAAGATAAATTGGTTTCCATGACTTCTAACAAACCAGAATTAACAACGTAATGATGTGCAACTATGACCATCATCACAATTATACGATATAACTCTAAATTACTATCTCTTACTTTTTTCATGTCTTTCTTGTGTATTTATCAATCTAATAATTGAATAATCATAAATAATATATCATATCGGGGAATTGTCATAGTAACACAATTCCCCGATATAATATGTTTGTGAGTAAAATTATCCTCCGAAGTTATCATACATGATAGACTCTGGCTCTACGCCGAGTGAATCAAGCATGGATACAACGGCATTCGACATAGGACCAGGACCACACATGTAATACTCAACATCTTCTGGTGCCTCGTGGTCTTTCAAGTATGTGTTGAGCATAACTTGATGAACGAATCCTGGAGTGTATTTTACACCTGCGGCATCTGCGGCAGGATCTGGTCGGTCGAGTGCGAGATGGAAGTGGAAGTTCGGGAATTCCTTTTCCAAACTTAAGAAATCTTCGAGATAGAACACCTCGTTGAGTGCACGAGCACCATAGAAATAGTGCATTTCGCGGTCGGTTGTATGCAATGTCTTTGTCATGTGCATAATCTGTGCACGCAAAGGAGCCATACCTGCACCACCACCAACCCAAATCATCTCTTTCTTTGAGTCGAAATGAGGATGGAAATCACCAAAAGGACCACTCATAACTACCTTATCTCCAGGCTTTAACGAGAAGATATAGGATGATGCAATACCAGGATTAACATCCATAAACCCACTCCTGTCTGGCTTGAAAGGAGGAGTTGCGATACGAACGGTAAGCATAAATACATCGCCTTCTGCTGGATAGTTAGCCATAGAATATGCGCGAATTGTTGGTTCTGGATTCTTACACTTCAATGGGAACAATCCATATTTCTCCCAAGATGGCAGGTATTCATCACCAATCAACGACTTATCGAAGTCCTTATCATAATCAATGCAATCGAATGCAGGGATCTTAATCTGTGCATAAGAACCAGGTAAGAAATCCATGTGTGCACCCGGAGGTAACTGTACCTTAAATTCCTTGATGAATGTAGCCACGTTCTTGTTGGAAATAACGGTACACTCGTACTCTTTCACACCAAGAATAGACTCGTCAACATGAATCTTCAAATCACCTTTCACCTTGCATTGACAACCCAAACGCCAATGATTCTTAATTTCCTTACGAGTAAAGTGAGGCTTTTCGGAATCGAGGATTTCGCCTCCACCTTCCAATACCTGTACCTTACATTGTCCGCAAGATGCTTTTCCACCACAGGCAGACGGTAAGAATATGCCATTCTCGTTAAGAGTTGTCATCAGACTTGAACCTTGAGGCACGTTGATGGTACGGTCTCCATTGATTTCAATATTCACATTACCGCTTGGCGATAGATATTTCTTTGCCACAAGCAGTACGATCACCACAAGGATGATCAAGGAAAGGAATACTCCTATACTAATTGCTATAAATTGTGCCATACCTTTATTAAATATTTAATCCTGAGAAACACATCATTGCCATAGCCATAAGACCAACAGTGATGAATACAATGCCAAGACCCTGTAATGGTTTGGGAACGTCAGAGTATTGCATCTTTTCACGTATAGCACCAAGAGCTACAATGGCCAACGTCCAACCAATACCTGAACCAAAACCATAAACTATCGCATCCCAAATGGAATTGATGGCTTGCGAATTGGTAGGCTCCATCAAAATGCGCTGTTGCATGAAGAGCGAAGCTCCCATGATAGCGCAGTTAACGGCAATCAGCGGAAGGAAGATACCCAATGCGGCATAGAGAGAAGGAGAGTATTTCTCAACAGTCATTTCAACCAATTGCACCATACCGGCGATAACTGCAATGAAGAGGATAAAACTAAGATAACTCAAATCAACCCCTTCAGCAATACAATTGGGACCGAGAACTTTTGTTTGCAACAAATAGTTTACGGGAACGGTAACGGTCAACACGAATGTAACAGCCATTCCCAATCCCAAGGATGTCTTCACGGTCTTCGAAACGGCAAGGTAAGAACACATACCGAGGAAGAATGCGAAAATCATATTGTCGACGAAAATCGACCTAAACAAAAGACTTATTGCGTGTTCCATACTTATTTCTCCTTATAAAAATATGCTCTATGAACCCAAATTACACATCCAACGAGGATAAGAGCCATAGCAGGCATCGTCATCATACCGTTGTTAACGTAGCCGAGGTCGTAGCAGGCATCAGGAATAATCTGGAAACCTAACAAAGAACCACGTCCGAAGAATTCACGGAAAGCACCTACAATCACGAGAATCATTGCATAGCCAAGTCCGTTGCCAACTCCGTCAAGGAAAGAAGGCCAAGGCTTGTTCATCATGGCAAACGCTTCCAAGCGTCCCATCAATATACAGTTAGTGATAATTAATCCAACATATACGCTAAGCTGAACACTTACGTCGTAAGCGAAAGCCTTTAATATCTGGGAAACGATTGTTACGAGAGCTGCCACAACCACCAATTGCACCACGATACGAATGCGGTTAGGAATTGTATTGCGAATCAAAGAGATGATTACGTTGGCAAAAGCCGTAATCACCGTTACGGCAAGTCCCATTACAATGGCAGGTTTCAATTGCGATGTAACGGCAAGAGCCGAACAAATTCCCAATACCTGACCAAGAATTGGGTGGTCAATATTCAACGGGTTTGTGAAAACCTCCTTATTTTGTTTACTGAATAAAGCCATATCTTATTTCTTTAAGAGGTTCATATATTGTTTCATGCAATCACGGAGCATATCGCTAACACCATTAGAGGTAAGGGTGGCACCAGTTATACAATCCACTTGTGTATCGGGATTATCCACCTTCTTCACTACAGATAGTGCAACTTCACCATTGGCATCAAAGATTTTCTTACCTTGAAATTTCTCTTGCCACGCTTGCGAATCCTTGATTTCGGCTCCAAGACCGGCAGTCTCGCTTTCATGGTTGAAGTATGCTCCATATACCGTATTCAAATCGTCATTGACAGAGAGGAAACCGCTAATGCCGCCCCAAAGACCCATTCCTTTTAATGGAAATACATACTTTGGCTGACCGTCAATTTCACATGCAAAGTATTTCAAACCTTCAGCCTCTATTTCTTCCTTAACGACTTCCTTATACTTGGCTTCGGCTTCTTCGCCATCCAAACCACGTATATTAAGTGAATAGAGAATCTGTTTCTTTACGTCAAGTGCTACGTTTGCGTCTTGCATAGGCTTCAATGCTTGGAAGACAAATGCCAACAAGAAGGCAACGATAATGACGAGAACTGCACTATATATAATAATGTAGGAGTTCGAATTAGTATTCAGTTTCATTTTGTACCTCCTCTCTTCAAACGTTTAGAAATATTGCGCTCTACGATGAAATGGTCAATCGTAGGAGCGAACATGTTACCAAAGAAGATGGCAAGCATCATACCTTCTGGATAACCAGCGTTCATGACGCGGATAATGATAGCCATTGCACCAATCAGGAAACCGTAGATGTACTGGCCGCAGGTGGTACGGCACGAGGTGACGGGATCGGTAGCCATGAAGACAGCACCGAAGGCGAAGCCGCCCATCACGAAGTGATGCCACCAAGGAACTGTTTCACACCCAATTGTGAAACTGCCGGTCTGCTCGAAGATACATGCAAGCACAGCACCACCAACGAATACACTAAGCATCGTGCGCCAAGAGGCAATGCCAGTCCAAAGCAGAATGGCTGCTCCAATGGCAATGGCAATGATAGATGTCTCGCCAATAGAACCAGGAATGAAACCACAAATCATGTCACAAATGGAAGTGCTTGGTGTAATGCCTTGTCCAATCTCACCAAGTGGCGTAGCTGCGGTAAAGGTATCAGGTAAATCATTACCCAATCCAAAGATACTGTTTTGAGCCACCCAAATAGTATCACCAGTCATCTTGGAAGGATACGAGAAGAACAAGAACATACGTGCTGCAATGGCAGGGTTGAAGATGTTCATACCCGTTCCGCCAAATATCTCTTTACAGAAAATCACGGAGAATGCGCAAGCCAAAGCCAACATCCACAAAGGACAGCCAATAGGAACTATCAACGGAATCAATATTCCGCTTACCAAATAACCTTCCTGAATTTCCTCGCCTTTCCATTGTGCCCAAGCAAACTCAATGCCAAGACCAACGATATAACTAACGAGAATCTTTGGAAGAACGGCCAGAAAACCATAAAAGAATATCTCCAGGAAAGAAGCCGAAGCCAATGTTCCTGCTGCCAGATAGTTTTGATAGCCTAAATTATACATTCCGAATAGCATGGCAGGCATCAATGCAATGACCACCATACTCATAATGCGCTTCGAGTCAATGGCATCATGGATGTTCGAACCGCTTTTCGCCGTTGTATTTGGCACATAAAGGAAGGTTTCGAATCCATCAAAGATGCTTCTGAAGGCATGTAGCTTTCCGCCTTCCTCGAAGTTCGGTTTGATATGATCGATATATTTTCTTAAACTCATGTCTTTAATATTTGAGAGTTAATGTTGATGAATTATGCATTTTCTTTTCTGAGCATATCCAATCCGTTACGAACGATTTGTTGCAATTCCAATTTAGAAGAGTCAACAAACTCTGCAAGGGCGAAGTCTTCTGGAGAAACTTCGTAAATACCCAATTGCTCCATTCTGTCGATGTCGCCTGCAATGATAGCCTTGATGAGGTATTCACCGTAAATGTCCATAGGCAATACCTTATCATATTCGCCACTCATGATAATACGACGTTCGCCACCTTTCACACGTGCATCTAAAGTATATTCCTTGTTGCCAAGCAACCAAGAGAAATAACTCCTGTTTACGGAGAACTGCTTGAAACGAGGCAATATCCATCCAAGCATTTCGTCGGCATGGTCACCTTCTGGAATGACAGAGATAGTTGACGTGTGTGCGCCCAGGTATGCATCAATACTTGTCTTTGAACCAGAAAGGGGATTGCCGTTGATGATACGAATGCTGTCTTCTTGGTTAATTTTACCTTTCAACAAAACAGAGAGAGGAGTACCTATTAAAGCATCAACATAACAGGGATTATTAACTTCACTTCCTGCTATGGCTACCGTACGTGTTAAGTCAACTTTCCCTTCGTCGAATAGCCTTCCAAAGAAGATAACAGCTGTCGGTTCAACTATCCAAACCACTTCTCCTTTGTTCACGGGAGAAATATGGTTTACCTGAACGCCAACGTTACCAGCAGGACAAGGACCGTCAAAGATGTTGATTTCCACGTCTTTTGCATTCACCAATGCCGATGCTGATTGCTTGCCACCAATTCCCAAATAAGTTTTTGCCATCTTTGACAATGCTGTCAAACCTGTTTGGAAAGCCTTTTCGTTGCCAATTAACTCAAACTCAAAGTCTGATGCCAATGGCTTGTCGCGCAAAGCGGATACGAAAATTGCCTTTGGCGTTTCGGTTGGTGTGGTAGAAACGGCATAAGGCAATTGATTGATGTAGCCGAAAAGACCTGCTTCAAGCAGTGCCTTCTTTACCTCATCGCCATTCATAGATGATACATTGCGTTTGCCAAAGTCGACGAACTCCTGTTTTTCATCGGCTTTGATCTTCACGCAAAGCACTTTTCTGCGTTCACCACGCTCAACTGCCGTTACAGTTCCGCTGACTGGTGAGGCAAAACGTACTTCAGGGAAATTCTTGTTTACGAACAAGGCTTCCCCGGCTTTTACATGATCCCCTTCGTGTATAGTCACTTTAGGAGTTATGCCCGTGAAATCGGAAGGCGAGAGTGCATATTCGCTTACTTTTCCAATGGTCATCTTCTCCTTTATGGCTTTACCTTTAAGGTTTATGTCTAAGCCTTTACGTAACTTGATTACATTTGCCATAAATAAAAATATGATATAAATAATTCTCTCAAACGAAATACTGTGCAAATATAGTGAAAATTTACAATTGGTGGAATTTTTTTTATGGTTTTCTTTCTAAATCACATGAAATATAGTAATTTTGCAGTGATTTGAATAACCTAAAAAATATTATTCGTGGGGGAATATGGACTATCGTTGGATTGTATGTTTCCCTGATAGTACTGCTACATATACCAGCAGTACAAGATTTGATTGGAAATAAAGTAGGTGAAGTCCTTTCGGAAAAGTTTGGAACAAAGGTCACGGTTGACCGTGTTGACTTGGGTTTCTTGAATCGTCTTGTCATTGATGGTGTCTATATGCAAGACCAAACTGGAAAGACGATGTTGGAAGCAACGAGAATGTCGGTGAACATCGGACTTTTTCACCTCATGAAAGGGAAGATAGTGATTACTTCTGCGCAATTGTTTGGCTTGAATGCAAATCTATATAAACAAGATGCGAATACCAAACCTAATTTCCAATTTGTATTAGATTCGCTTGCATCAAAAGATACTACATCGCATACACCATTGGATTTGTCGATTGGCTCGTTGATTGTGCGTCATGGAAGGGTGAAGTACGATCAATTAGACGTTGCTCCCAAACATCAGGAATTTGCTTTGGAGCACATTCTTCTGACTGATATCAGCGCTCATGTGATTCTGAATACCTTGACAGACGATTCATTAAACGTGAATCTAAAGAGATTATCGTTCAAGGAGAAGGCTGGTTTGGATGTGGGAGCATTGTCTTTTAAGTTGGCTGCCAATAAACAATCAGCTTCCTTGGAGAACTTCCTGTTGAAGTTGCCTAATACGAATCTGAAGCTTCAACCTATCAATACCACTTTCCAAATGAAAGACAATCAGTTAGACTTGTCTACTTTAAGTATTAGTGGAGGTGTTGAACAATCCAAGATAACACCCTCAGACATCAGTTGTTTTGTACCATTGTTGCGTAATTTCAAGAATCCTATTTACTTGAAAACATCGATTTCGGGAACACAAGATTTATTGAATGTCAAGGATATTGAGATTAGTTCTGAAAAGGGAAGCATCAACTTGAATGCGTATGGTTCATTGGCAGACTTGTCTACGAAGCCTCGATGGTCGACACATATAACGAAAGTCAAGTTTAGTGAAGGTGGAATCAAGTTCCTTTCGGATAATTTAGGAGCGAAATTCAGCATTCCGAAAGAATTGACAAGGATAGGCGACATTGATTTCACTGGTAATTTAGGTGGTTCAAGTAACGATTTGTCGATGAATGGAGTGCTGAAGACGGGTGCTGGAAATGCCAATCTTTCCTTAGATAAAAAAGGAATGAATTTCTTAGGCAAAGTGGAAACTTCGGGAATCAATTTGCGTCAGATTCTTGATGATACCAAATTCAATGAGATAATAGCGAATATCCAATTCGACGGAAAATTGTTTGCCAATAAGAAACCGCAGGTGAAGGCAAAGGGAAAAGTATTGAAATTTGATTACAACAACTATACTTTCAATAATATAGATTTAGATGGTTCTTACGAAAACGGCACCATGGAGGGTAAATTTGCCATTGATGACCCCAATGCCAAAATTGATTTAGTGGGTAAAGTTGTTGATCAAGGTAGGAAATCATCTGCGAATGTAGAGGCAGAGGTAAGAAGACTCGACCTCTCCGCATTGAATTTGTCGAACAAATGGCCTGGTACGAAGTTTGATTTCGATTTAGTGGCAAACATACAAGGTAATTCTTTTGAAACATTGGATGGAATGATAGATGTCAATCATTTCGTGATGGATTCAGAAGAGCGTCATTATGAGTTGGATAACTTTCACGTAGAGGCTGGAGATGATGAACAAGGACGTTTCCTTGAAATGATGAGCGACTTTGCAAGTATCGAGATTTTGGGTGATTATGACTATAGAACCATCGTACAGAGCATTACGAATCTCGTGGGAGAGAAGTTGCCAACGCTACCTGGCTTGCCTAAGTATTCCAACCATCGTGATAATCAATTTAAGATAAACGCCACGTTATTCAAGAGCGATTGGCTGAAGGACGTGTTTGATATTCCGTTGGATTTGGATTCACCCATCCACCTTGAAGGAAACTTGGATGATAGGGCACATTCATTGGATTTGTTGGCTACATCTCCTTATTTTATTTACGATGGTGATCAATTCGTCAATGCGAAGGTTAAGATTTCCACTCCCAATGATACACTTCGGGCGGTTGCGCAATTGGAAAAAATGGATGAATTGGGTAGGAAATTATCTTTAGACGTGAAGGCTGACGCCATTAACAATAAATTGTCAACAAGCGTAGATATTATCAACGAGCACGATTTACGACCTTTGAAAGGTAATCTGAATCTTGATGCTCGTTTTTTTGAATCAGAGGAAGGCACGAATGCCGCACATATTGACATTCATCCTTCGAACTTACAGATAGGTGATACGATTTGGGAGATTCAACCCAGTAATGTAGTATATAAAAAGGATGAAATCCTCGTTGACCATTTCGCCGTTCGCCATGATAAACAGCATGTTATCGTAGATGGCTTGTTGACGAAAAACATCGGAGACTCTCTTTTCGTTGATTTGAAAGACGTGAATGTGAGTTACATCCTTGACTTAGTGGATTTTGATGCCGTTTCTTTTAGTGGGTATGCTTCCGGAAAGGCTTATGTGGCAGGTGTTTTCGATCATCCCGAGGCTTCCGCACATCTGACCGTGAATGATTTCAGGTTTGAAGATGGTAGGTTGGGTGTGTTGACAGCCGATGCTATCTTGAACAATGAGACAGAACAGATAGACATTAATGCTGTTGCCAACGATGTGGAAGGTGCCTTTACTACGGTTAACGGTTATGTATCTCCCCAACGGGATAGCCTTGAGCTTTTGATTTGTCCACACCATGCTCGTTTGGAATTCTTGGAGAGCTTCTGTGGAAGTTTCATGGAAGACGTGGAAGCACGTGGTTCGGGCGATTTAACGCTATTTGGCGCATTGAGCGACCTTAACTTAAAAGGTCAAGCGGTGGCTGACGGAAATATCACGATTAGTAGTTTGAATACCACATACACGCTTCATAACGACACGATACGTTTGATTCCCGACCATATAATATTCAGTAATGATACGATATACGACCAATTTGGACATGTCGGAATTGTCACAGGAAGCGTGAATCATGAAAGTCTGACCAACTTATCGTATGACTTGAATGTGAATGCACAAAATTTATTGGCTTATGACTATAAGGATTTCGGAGACAATACGTTCTGTGGAACGGTATATGGAACGGGAGATTGCCGAATAGTAGGTAAGAGTGGGGAGGTTACTATTGACGTTGACATGACGCCAAATGATGGTTCGCAAATAGTCTATAACGTGGCTTCTCCTGGCGCAATCAACAATCAGGAATTCATTCGTTGGGGTGCTCGAATCGATACACTATCTTTAGGCTCCGTAAACGATACACTTAGCACTCGTAAACATATCGTTTATGGTGCTCAAACATATAATATGGATAGTGATATACATATCAACTTCCTTATCAATACCACTCCTTCGGCAACGCTTAAGTTGATTATGGACCCGAAGAGTGGTGATTATATATCACTAAACGGTAATGGTGTGCTTCGCGCAACCTATTATAATAAGGGTAGTTTTGACATGTTTGGCAACTTTGTCGTAGATCATGGTGTCTATAAATTGACAATTCAGAATGTCATCAAGCGTGATTTCCAATTCCAACAAGGCGGTTCTATCAGCTTTGGAGGCGACCCGTATCAAGCTGTGCTTAATTTGAAGGCCTTGTATACGTTGAATGGAGTTAGCTTGTCTGACTTGAGCATCGGCAAGAGTTTTTCGAGCAACAATATTCGTGTAGATTGCTTGATGGATATTACGGGAACACCAAACTCACCAAGCATAGAATTCGACTTCGATATGCCTACCGTGGGAACGGATGCAAAACAGATGATTTACAGCATCGTGAATAGTGGCGAAGAACGCAATCAACAAGTATTGTATTTGTTGGCTATCGGTAGGTTCTATAATCAAGATGCCAACAATGCTACGTCTGAAAGCACAGGGCCATATAGTCAGACAAGTTTGGCAATGCAAAGTATTCTAAGCGGAACAATTAGCCAACAATTAAATAATGTGTTGGGTTCAGTTATTAAGAATAACAATTGGAACTTCGGTGCTAACATTTCAACGGGAAATGAGGGATTTAACAATGCCGAATATGAAGGATTGTTGAGTGGACGATTATTGAACAATCGCTTGTTGATTAACGGTCAGTTTGGCTATCGTGACAACGTGAATGCTACAAGTAGTTTTATCGGAGATTTCGATATTCGCTATTTGCTCTATCCAAACGGTAATCTCGCCATTAAGGTTTACAATCAGACCAACGACCGCTATTTCACTCGAAATAGTTTGACGACGCAAGGCGTTGGCTTGATTATGAAAAAGGATTTTAATGGATTGAGCGACTTGTTTGGAACTAAGAAGAAAAAGAAGAAGAAGGTTAGAGATAAAGAATAACTAAAAACAAGATACCATGAAACCTAAATTTCTATTATTAATGCTTATTCCATTGTTGTATGGAATGTTTACCACGAAAGAAATACCCAAAAACCATGCGACAAACATGATGGATATGTCGATTGAAGACATTGTTTATAACTCTTTTTCTCAACAAGAGGAAACGCCTGGTGAACCGATTGACTTGGGACTCAGTGTTTTATGGGCAAGTCATAACATGGGAGCCTCTTATCCAGAAGGATATGGGGATTATTATGCATGGGGTGAAATAGAAAAAAAAGATTTCTATGATTGGTCTACTTACAAGCATAGTGACGGTACGAGAAAAACTTGTCATAAGTTAGGCAAGGTGATTAGTGGTACGGAATATGATGTGGCACATGTGAAGTGGGGCGGAAAATGGAGAATGCCTACCCAAGAGGAAATTAGGGAATTGTGTACGAGATGCGATTATGTATGGATAAAAGTCAACGGAGTGCAAGGCGTAAAGTTCATCGCTCGTAATGGTAATACTATATTCTTCCCTAATAGTGGTTATAGAAAAGAAAAGGACCTGTACGACCGTGGTTTGTATGGTTGTTATTGGTCGGGAACGGCAGAAACACGCAATAAGGCAGGTAATGCTTTTATATTAGCGCTCATCGAAAGATACAAGGGATGGAATCCGAAACCTCGTCCAGATGGCTGCTCTATACGTCCCGTAATGGATAAGTAAATGAGTTTCTATGATGGATTTAGAATTAATTTGGTTAAAAAAATGTAATTCCAGAAGGAATCTTTCAACTATTTTTTCCTATATTATTTAATTGGTGTAATTTTGCACTCGCTTTGGCTCTTTAGCCATTGCCTAAGAGAATTCACATAAAGTCTAACTTTATTAGTTTTAAACAATTTTTAATTAATTAACATGTCAAACTTTAAAAACGTTGAACCATTACAGGACTTCAATTGGGAAGAGTTCGAGAATGGTACAATCGCAAACGTAAGTCAAGAAGATCTTGAAAAGGCTTACGATGAAACACTTAACAAGGTAGCTGATCATCAAGTTGTTGATGGTAAAGTAATCTCTATCGATAAGAAAGAGGTTATCGTAAATATCGGTTACAAGAGTGATGGAGTTATCGCTGCATCAGAATTTCGTTACAACCCTGACCTGAAGGTTGGCGATACCGTTGAGGTATACGTAGAAAATCAGGAAGACAAAAAAGGTCAATTGGTTCTCTCTCACAAGAAAGCTCGTTTGAGCAAGAGTTGGGAACGCGTTAACGCTGCCCTTGACAATGAAGAAATCGTACAAGGTTACATCAAGTGTCGTACGAAGGGTGGTATGATTGTTGACGTATTCGGAATCGAAGCATTCTTACCAGGTAGCCAAATCGATGTTCATCCTATACGTGACTACGATGTATTCGTAGGCAAGACCATGGAATTCAAGATCGTTAAGATTAACCAAGAGTTCCGTAACGTTGTTGTTTCTCACAAGGCTCTTATCGAGGCTGAGTTGGAAGCACAGAAGAAAGACATTATCTCTAAGCTCGAGAAGGGTCAAATCCTCGAAGGTACCGTTAAGAATATCACCAGCTATGGTGTATTCGTGGACCTCGGTGGTGTTGACGGACTCGTACATATCACAGACTTGTCTTGGGGTCGCGTAAGTGATCCACATGAAGTTGTTGCTCTTGACCAGAAGATTAACGTTGTGATTCTCGACTTCGATGACGAGAAGAAGCGCATCGCTCTTGGTTTGAAGCAACTCACTCCACATCCATGGGATGCTTTGGATGCAGACTTGAAGGTAGGCGACCACGTGAAGGGTAAGGTAGTCGTTATCGCTGACTACGGAGCATTTGTTGAAATCGCTCCTGGCGTTGAAGGTCTTATCCACGTTAGTGAAATGTCTTGGAGCCAGCACCTGCGTTCTGCACAAGAGTTCATGCACGTTGGTGATGAGGTAGAGGCTGTTATTTTGACTCTCGACCGCGACGAGCGTAAGATGTCTCTTGGTATCAAGCAACTCAAGGCTGATCCATGGGAGAATATCGAGGAAAGATATCCTGTTGGAAGCAAGCATGTGGCTAAGGTTCGCAATTTCACTAACTTCGGTATCTTCGTAGAACTCGAAGAAGGTGTAGATGGTTTGATTCACATCAGCGACCTCTCTTGGACGAAGAAAGTTAAGCATCCTTCTGAGTTTACACAGCAAGGTGCAGAGATTGATGTATTGGTTCTTGAAATTGACAAGGAAAACCGTCGTCTCTCTCTCGGTCACAAGCAACTCGAGGATAATCCTTGGGATACATACGAGTCTCTTTACACTCCTGGTAGCGTTCATACTGGTAAGATTACTGATATGATGGATAAGGGCGCCGTGATTTCCTTGAATGAAGGTGGTGAAGGTTTCGCTACTCCAAAGCACTTGGTAAAGGAAGATGGTTCACAAGCTCAATTAGGAGAAGAACTCGAATTCAAGGTAATCGAGTTTGTTAAGGATACCAAACGTATCATCCTCTCTCACAGCCGTACTTTCGAAGAGGCTAAGGAAGAGAAGAAGGCCGCTCCACGCAAGCATGCAGCTAAGAAGGAAGAGACAGTTGCTGCCAATAACGTAGCTGCTGGAACAACACTTGGTGACATTGACGCACTTGCTGAATTGAAAGCTAAGTTGGAAAAAGGTGAATAATTCGTTTCTTCAACGATAATTTGAAAAGGTTCGCAAAAAAAGCGAACCTTTTTTTGTGTGTATGGAAAAAAAGTAGTACCTTTGCACTTGTTAAAGATTTGAGCGTTACAGTTCTTGAAACGTCTCTTTTAAATAATCATTTTATATATAATGTATAGTAAAGACGAACTTTTATCGAAAGATATCGCCGTGTTGGAAGGTATCGCACGTGAGTTAGGTGCTGAGTACAATGCAGGTGCCACTAAAGATGATATTGTTTATGCAATCTTGGATAGGCAAGCTGTGATTAAAGGTAGTGAAAGTCCTTCCACCACAACTAAACGCCGTCGTTCGAGAATTACGAAAAAAGATCCTGATAAGGTGTATTCCGTAAACGGAAAGGACGGTGAGAATTTAGATGCTAAGAAATCCAAGCAAAGTGTAGAACAACCATCATTGTTTAAGGATGAAGTACCTGCGGAAGATGAGAAACAAAGCACAAATTCGGAAACTAAGACTCCAACGAAGCGAAAGACTACTCGCAAAAGCAAGAAAACTGAGGTTGTAGAAGAACCAAAGGAAGTTGTTGAGTCTACGACACCTGAAGAGAATGCTGAAACTCCTATGGAAGTGCCCAATATAGACATGATGGAAGATTCTGAAATGGAATCTTCGAACAGTTTGCTTGATGTTGTTAACGACCAATCTGATGAGATGGATGATTCAGAAGCTATTCCCGAAGAGAAATATGCTGATGATCAGGCAATGGAAGAGGGTAATGCGGAGTTGTTGGAACAATTGCAGGCAAAGATCAATGCTCACAACGAAAACATGATGGACGAGGCTGGCATTCCTATGGATGAGGTTTGGGAAGGTGATCCGCAAGATGGAACGGATTTCATCACCGTGATAGACTTGCCCATAGAAGACCAAGGAGCAATGCCAAACTACGATATGTTTGACAATCCAACCTCTATGATGCAGCAAGTGCCACCTGCTGTTTATCAACCAGCACCAGTAGAAAATGTACCATTATATGATTTCGAGAATGTCATTGAAGCTAACGGAGTTCTTGAAATCATGCCCGATGGTTATGGATTCCTTCGCTCAAGCGATTACAACTATCTATCTTCTCCAGATGATGTGTATGTGGCAAACAATCTAATTAAGCGTTATGGCTTGAAGACAGGTGACGTGATTCAATGTCATGTTCGTCCTCCACGTGATGGTGAGAAGTATTTCCCGTTGACAAGCATTGAGAAAATCAATGGACGTTTACCGGCCGACGTGAGAGACCGTATTCCATTCGAACATCTCACTCCATTGTTCCCTGACGAGAAGTATAATCTTTGCAATGATCCTCATACGACAAATATGTCAACGCGTGTTGTTGACTTGTTCTCGCCGATAGGAAAAGGACAACGTGCATTGATAGTAGCGCAACCTAAAACGGGTAAGACTATCTTGATGAAAGACATTGCCAATGCCATTGCTGCCAATCACCCAGAGGCTTATCTGATGATGTTGCTGATTGACGAACGACCAGAGGAAGTAACAGATATGGCTCGTACAGTAAATGCGGAAGTGATTGCTTCAACCTTTGACGAACCTGCAGAACGTCATGTTAAGATTGCTGGTATCGTGTTGGAAAAGGCAAAGCGAATGGTGGAATGCGGCCATGATGTAGTGATATTCTTGGATTCAATCACTCGTTTGGCACGTGCTTACAATACCGTTGCCCCAGCATCAGGTAAGGTGCTAACTGGTGGTGTTGATGCAAATGCTCTTCAAAAACCCAAGCGTTTCTTTGGTGCAGCTAGAAATATAGAAGGTGGTGGTTCGCTAACTATTATTGCTACTGCATTGATAGATACGGGTAGTAAGATGGATGAAGTTATCTTTGAGGAATTCAAGGGAACGGGTAACATGGAATTGCAACTTGATCGCAACTTGTCTAACAAACGTATCTTCCCAGCTGTTAACCTCGTGGTTTCAAGTACGCGTCGTGATGACTTGTTGCAAGACAAGACTACACTCGACCGCATGTGGATTCTTCGTAAGTATATTGCCGACATGAATTCTGTAGAGGCCATGAATACCATCCACGAACGCATGGAGCGTACACAAAACAACGAAGAATTCTTATTGTCTATGAATTCATAGAAATGAAGAATGAAGAATAAAAAATGAAGAATCAATTTTTACTGAAATCTCTTGTAATGAATTGATTCTTCATTCTTTTTATACTGGTGCGTTATCGGGCGTATCTTTAAAGATGTCATCTGTGACGTTAATCTCATCGGTATCAAACCACATGCTCAATTTAGCCCTTGCCTTGTTTTTCACTTCTTCCGATACGTCTCCCCAAACTTTATGCAATACATAAATGAGTACGGCCAAGTCATCACCCAAGCCTGCGATGGGAATGGCATCGGGAACTACATCAAGTGGACTAATAAGATAACCCAATGCACCGATGATGATGGCTTTGTCTTTGATAGACACCTTGTCGTTCTCCAAAGTATAATAAAGGAGTAGGGCAGCGTATACTAATTTGACACCCGCACGCTTTGCTATGCGAGATATTTTCTCCACGAAACCATTCGTTGAGAAGGTGTCTTTGTATTTCATGAAATCCGGTAAGTTATTCATAGTCCCAATTGTTTTTGTTATTTAGATAGATAACGTAAAAAGTTCACTTTTATTGTTATAGTTCTGATAGGGGAATCTCTTTGAGTTTGTCCAAATATTCTTTATGTATTTGGGTAACATCTTTCCATTTGCCTTCCAATTCACCCACCTTTATTTTATGTTCCTTGTCTCCACGACTATACTTTTCCAATGTCTCAATAAGTTTTCCCATGTTGCAATGCTCCAAACTGGAATGAGGTTGATAACTTGCCTCCTCGTTCTCTTTGTCTATGGTTGATACACTCAATATGCGCACATCCACCAAAATGTTAAGCAAATCCTTCACGATACGAATGGGAATTCCCGTTTCCTTTTTGAGTTGCAAGGCGGTGGGATGTGATTGGTCGTTTTTGAAATTGTTGCAAATATGGTGCATGAGAAGGGCACAATATTTATATTTACTTCTAAGGGAGAGGTCGTTAGGATTGGCGAGGAATGCAAACTCTTCCAAGTTCTGACTGGTATAAGTGAGTTCGGCACCAAACAAACAGATTGTCCACGACAACTGTACCCATAACATAAAGAGTGGCAAGGCTGCAAACGAACCATATATGGCATTGTAACCCGACAAAAAAACCTGACAATGGATATAGAAGAATTGCAGCATCTGCATCGCCACACCCGCTAAGATACCTGGGATGACTGCGTCCTTGAATTTCACTCTCGTATTGGGCATGAACATATACAATACGACGAAGACCACGGAAGTAATCACGTATGGCATGAATCCGATAAACATCCTTACCATCGGACCCAATAGCATGTATTCTTCCATCTCTTTTGCGATGGTGGCAAGGAAGATGGAGATACCCGATTGCAATACGATGATGATGGGAGCCAAGAAGAACATAGCCAAGTAATCGGTTACTTTTCGTATCCATGTGCGTTGCTCTTCCACTTGCCAAATTTGGTTGAATGCTGTTTCAATATTATGAATCAACATCAACACCGTCCAAAGCATGAATAACAAACCGATTCCCAAGATAACGCCACTATGTGTGTGTGATATATAAGAATGTACAAAACCGATGATGACATTCGCCGCTTGCGGTTGACTGCTTAATGCCGACAAGAGCCATTCCTCTATGTATTTGGAGAATCCGAATCCGTTGGCTATCGCATACAGCACCGCAATCACGGGAACAATTGCCAGCAACGTAGAGTAGGTTAGGGCAGAGGCAGTACTGATGACATCTTTGTCGATGAAGAATTTGATGGCAAGGATAATCCTTTTCAATATGCTCACAACGACATATTGAAACAATGACAACTCATCCTTGGATATCTGCCAAATCTTCTCGGAAAAGAATTCCTTTATCTGTTCAATGCTCATCACATTATATATATTAAAACGAAAGCAGTGCTCCTATAAGCCGGGTTCTGTTCCCCTTGCGGGGCATCTGTCATTTATCTAATCTATGAGTCACCCCATAGCTTCAGCGTTCTACCCTCCATCGTATATCAAGATATTCGAGCGGGCTACCCTCTGACGATGGTTTACATGAACTTACAGCCTCCAGTTGGCACAGCCTGACGATCACCCGCCAGCTGGTAGTCTCTTACACTACCTTCTCACCCTTACCAATCTTTCAATTATCAATCAAAAGAATGGCGGTTGTTTTCTTCTGCCATCACCTACTGTCACCAATAGCTTCTATTTTCGGAAGTGGAGCGCCCTATGCTGCCCGGACTTTCCTCTCGTGCGTTAAACACCAGCGACAGAACCAGAACACTGCTTTCGTTTGCAAAATTAGCAAAAAAAAGTGGATGGACAACATCTTTGCATGGAATAAGTGTAAAAATCCAAAAATTAAATAAATGTCAGCATATTAAACGAATGTAAATTTGACATCTTCAGACTTTAAGAGCCGTTAATATGATAAAAACGAGTGTTAAAATGGGATAAAGATTCAGACATTTTGTCAGATTCAGAAAAAATGCACTTATATTTGCATCACGTTAAACGTTTTAGTTAAATTCTCGTCAAATTGATGTCGAGATAAATGCAAATACTTAATTAAATATCGAATATAATAGTTAAATGTTAAAACAATAAGACAATGAAAAAGTACTCAAAGTATTTACTTGCAGCCATGTGCGTAGTAGCATTGGCATTCTCTGCGGGATCGTTTATTAAGGTTAATGCAGCAGGTTCTGTTGTTTCAGCACCTGGTCAACCAGTTGACTTGACTTATGCAGCTGAAAAGGCGTTGCCAACGGTTGTTCATATCAAGTACGTGCAGAATTCCAAGGTGAAGACTGTTGAAGTGCAAGATCCTTTTAGTGATTTCTTCTCAGACCCATTCGGTTTCTTTGGCAATCCAGGACAAGGTGGCACACAGAAGAGACAAGTACAAACTCCTAAGAGAACAGCTACTGGTTCAGGTGTTATCATCAGTTCCGATGGATATATAGTTACCAATAACCACGTAGTAGAAGGTGCAGACGAATTGACAGTTACATTGAATGATAACCGCGAGTTCTCTGCTCGTATTGTCGGTACTGACAAAACTACTGACCTTGCCCTTATCAAGATTGATGGTAAAAGTCTTCCAAGCATTACGATAGCCAATAGTGATAACATCAAGGTGGGCGAATGGGTGCTCGCCGTTGGTAATCCATTGGGATTCAACAATACGGTTACTGCTGGTATCGTTAGCGCAAAAGCTCGTTCATTAGGTGCAAATGGTGTAGAATCATTCATACAGACTGATGCTGCCATCAATGCTGGTAACTCTGGAGGAGCATTGGTGAATACGCGTGGTGAACTCGTTGGTATCAATGCTATGCTCTATTCTCAGACAGGTACTAACATCGGATATGGCTTCGCTATTCCTACTACTATTATGAATAAGGTGGTTGCCGACCTCAAGGAATATGGTACTGTTCAACGTGCATTGTTAGGAATTATGGGTGGCGATGTTATTAAATTCATTGACAAGCAGAAAGAAGAAGGCAAGGAAGTGGACCTTGGAACCAATGAAGGTGTATATGTAGAGAAGGTAGAGGATGACGGTGCTGGTGCTGACGCTGGACTGGAAAAGGGTGACGTTATTACTGCCGTTGATGGAAAGAAGGTTACCAAGATGGCTGAGTTGCAGGAAATCATGGCTAACAAGCGTCCTGGTGATAAGATTTCCTTAACTTTCTTGCACAACAAGAAGAGCAACACCAAGACCGTTACCTTGAAGAATGCACAGGGAACCACAAAGGTTGTAAAACAAGCTGACCTTGATGTCCTGGGTGGAAACTTCCGCGAAATCACCGCTGAACAGAAGAAGCAATTGGAGATTAGTAATGGTCTTGAAGTGATTAAGGTAAACAATGGCGCATTGAAGAAGGCCGGTATTGACAGGGGCTTCATCATTCAGTCTATCAACGACGAAACCGTGAAGACAATCGACGATTTGCAGAACATCGTGAAAGAGGCTTCTACCAGCAAGGATGCTGTGCTCTTTATCAAGGGTATTTGGCCAACTGGCAAACGTGCTTACTTCGCCGTTCCGCTCAACGAATAAGATCTTTGTTTTCTTGATTAGTTTTTATATACTCACCATGCCGCACAACTCCGTGCGGCATGATTTTTTTCCCTCCCCCCAAAGCCATTCATAGGTTTATGATTACTATCCTTTTTAGTTAGCTGCATATTAATGGTTACGAATGTTAATGTATGCAGTTTGTCGTAAACCTAACAGATTGTTTTCTTTCTATCTATCTTATAAATGAAGTTGGATAGGGCAATTTTCTTCCAAAATGTTTGTGTTTACGGAATAAATATATTACTTTTGCCGTATGAACGAAGAAGTAAGGGAGACTATCCACTCTGTGGAATATGATGAATACTATGCAAGTCTTGACGTAAAAATCAAGACAAAGTATGACTACGTGGAAATGATAATAAAGACTCAATACGTTGTAAACAAGAAATTCGTAAAGAACCTTGAGGGAACGGAATTTTATGAAGCACGTGTTTCTGTTGGCAATAATGAGTACCGCACAATCATTTTTGCTGTAGAATCCCTTTCGTTCGTGGAAAGCAAGCGTGTTCTTTTTCTGAATTCCTTTCTGAAAAAAGGCACAAAACAATACAAAGGTGAGATAGAAACTGCCCGCCGAATTCTGAACAAATATATTTAATGGAGGATAAGAAGATGGTTAAGCTTGACGAAAAGAAACTGGCCCAACTGAAAACTGGGTCACAACATTTGGAAGAGAAATATGGTCCCGTAGGCTCACCAAGTCGTGTGGAGTTTGAGGCAAAGGCCAAAGCATGGTATTATGCAGAACTACTGCGTGAGGAACGCAAACGGCAGAAGTTAACACAGCAGCAGTTGGGTGAACGAATTGGCAAGAAGCGCGAGTACATATCTTCACTTGAGAAAGGACAAACTGACATGCAACTAAGCACGTTTATGCTCATTGCTAATGCATTGGGGTTAAAATTCTCGTTAGTACTTGGATAATTCATACCTTTTTTTATCTTTGAGGAGATAAAATATCGCTGGTTTGAGTTAACAGACCTTCTCATTGATAAAGAAAAAGCATTGAAGTAGATTTTTATTTTTGGGAGAAAGGAACTGGCAGATTCGAGATAAGGCCTTAGTTTGATTAATGATGTCCACATGGACAGGCAAAAGCCCTAATGAGGAAAAGATGCCGTTTGTTTTCTACAAACCATTGATTTGTGTGTTACAAGTCATTGATTTGTGCGTTACAGACGTATGATATATAGCATACAAAGCTATCGTTTACATCGTCTAAACCTATGGTTTATGCATTCTAAAGCTATCGTTTATGACTTTTCCTGATTTCACTAGACACTTTTTCTCTTCATTAGCTGAAACAGTAGACGATTGCCTTGTTCTCGTACTGAATCGATAGACACAAGCGAAAAAACTGTGCTGTTTTATTTGACGCCCTAGACATGCTGGACACGCAGAGCCTTGGGCTGTTTGTTCGGCAAAACTGGATGCCCCTCGATGGGGCATTCAGTTTTCTGTCAGGTGCGCTGGCATACGCCTTCGCCCGGACTGTTTGTTCGGCTTGGCAAAGATACGACATTATT
>JAEEGL012152478.1_pt1 | contig 25926 bp, 24 predicted proteins | sample 9134231 | NCBI WGS metagenome assembly JAEEGL01 (sample SAMN16246548, study PRJNA631951) | gut metagenome | biome: gut microbiome; feature: rumen; material: fiber-attached | host: Bos | place: Iran: Karaj | collected 2018-10 | reverse complement strand
GTGAATATCATCTCTTGTAGTAAATATGTATTCCTTCATCTTAGGATTCCATCTTTTAGCTTGGTGTCCAAAATGTACACCTGCTTCTAATAAATAACTTTTTGCAATTACTGCCATATTTTCTCTCTCCTTTCGTTAATTCTTCTGTTTGTCTTTAAATTAATATCCACTTAAATCAAATTTAAGCACTAGAATATTAAATCAACAAACATGTTTTTTTCTTAAAGCCAATTTATTTTAACATAGTTTTGCGTAAAAAAAAAGAGATTTTATTAAAGAATCTCATTTTTTCTATATTATACAAGTAACATCAAATCCAAATATTGTGCCAAGTAATCTTACAATTGGTCTAAATATTATTATAACTACTAATAATATTCCAAGAACAACTAGTTTTCCAGTTGCTTCTTTTAACTTATCTGCATCTTTATTTACTATTGGTGGGATAAGTAATGTCATTCCCTTTATTATTGCTATTATTGCAGCTGCTATTTGAATTACTGTTATACCACCCTTTACTACTTGTGATAGTGTATCTCCAAGTATTTGTTTGCAAGTCATATATCCATCATATAAATTCATACCAGGGAATTTTACTTTAAATTGCTCTTCACTTGATTTAATAGCTGTTTCTGCCATAGCTTTGGAATCTGAATTTATTGCATCAGTAATTTCTTTAATAGTATTTTCATATGGTTTTAAACATTCCATCTTTTCTTTACAACCATCGGAAAACTCACACATTGACTCGTTAATAGGCCATATATCTTCAATATCGCCTGGTATATTACGCACATCCTCTTCAGTTACACCACACTTATCAAATGCACATTCAGTATATCTTCTTGCTATAGATTCAGATAATATATCTCTATAACGGGCTTTATTCCTGTTAATTCTTGAATATGATAAGTCCGTTCCTACTCCACACTTTTGTAAATATTCTTGTGCTGAGCTTTGAGTTTCTTTAAATGATGATAAATCTGCTGGGCAAGTATAACTACTCATTTCATTTTCAAAATCTTTATAACATTCATCAAGTTCTTTTCTTGATTCTCTATCAAAAGCAATACAAGAAACGGAAGTTGTATTTTGATCTATTGGCTTTGTTGTATCAGAAGCATTATCTGAGAAGAAGAATCCATACCCATCACTGGTAAATTTTGAAGAATCTAAAATAGAACCAAAATATTTTGGACAGCTTCCATTTGATGTTGCAGTCCAGTTACCAATTGATACTTTGTTAACAAAGATTGCCAAATTCCCAGGAGCTTCAAGAGTTTGATTGTTAAGTGTAATATGTAATCCTTTAGCTGGATATATAAATTTAATTGAATCTTTACACTCAGAATCATTTTTTGGTGGAAAAACCCTAAGAAAATAATAAATACCATCTTCATATATATCTGAAACATTTGAATAATCATAATCATCATAAATTGTTATATTTTTCGATTTTTTACCTAATTCAACTCTATAACAAACAGCTGAAACTATTCTGCCATTAGAATCTATTGATTGATATACTCTTGTTGGACCACTTTCAAGTAGAACTTTATTCTTAACAATGTACTCACTTAAATCAAAATCATTATCATCAAAACTGCATCCTTTTCCCTCAGTACCCTTGTAGCAGAAATCATTTAATGCTGTATAGGCTTCGTTATCCGTAAGTGCATAAACATAATTATTAAAAATAAAAATTGATATAAATAGTAAAATGAATTTAAATATTTTCTTCATTGAACACACCTCTCTAACATAAATAATACCATATTCTCTTTATAAATTAAATAGTCTTTACATACAAAAAATCTTTATTAGCAAAATTATATATTTTATAGTATAATAGTAATGGTGATTTGATGAAGGACACATCATATAAAAATAGAGGTATGTTTCTTGAAAATATTATTAATGATTCAAATACTTATTACAACAGTATTGATAAATCACTAATATATAAGAAACCTACTCCAATTAAAGTACTTAATGTTTCTTATCCAACAAATAAATCACACCTAATTGATAAAGCCGTATATTCTAGTATTTCAACACTTGATTATAATGGAATATATAGAGAGAAATATATTGAATTTGATGCTAAAGAATGTCATAGTAAGACCTCTTTCCCACTTTCAAATATTAAAGAACATCAATTAGATCATATAAAACGAGTAATTAAACAAAAAGGCATAGTATTCTTAATTATATTTATGAATAACGAATTTTATTTACTTAAAGGCAAAGATATAATCGAATACATAAATACCAGCGATAAAAAATCAATTAGCTTTGAATATTTACAAGAAAAAGGATATAAGATTAAAGAAAGTTATACTCCTAGACTTAAATATTTAGATGCTGTTGATGATGCTTATTTTAAGGAGTAATATGAAAAAGATTAATTTTGATAAGGTTAAAAAAGAAAAAAAGGCAAAAGATAACGAAGAAGCAAAAAAAAGAATAAAAAAGGCAAAAGAAGATAATTCCAAAACAAAGAAAAAGAAAAAGTTTCATTTTAGATTCTTCTACTGGCTATGTGTTTTATTTGTAATTGGTGCTTTAGCTGTATTTCTAGGTGGAGTTGGATTTTGCTATTACATAGTTAAAAGTGCACCAGAATATAACATTGATAAAATGTTTGAAAAAGAACCATCTAGAATTTTTGATGCTAATGGTACTATATTTGCAACACTAGGTACTGAACAAAGAGAAAAGATTACTTATAATGATCTACCTCAAGTATTAATTGATGCAATTATAGCAACAGAAGATTCAAGATTCTTCCAACACAATGGATTTGATGCCCCAAGATTTATTAAAGCTTCTATTTCACAGGTAATGGGCCGTGGTGGTGGTGGTGCCTCTACTCTAACAATGCAACTTTCAAAATTAGCATTTACAAATACTAATGCTGAAGGATTTGATGGAATTGTAAGAAAATTTACTGATATTTATATGGCAGTATTCAAAATGGAAAGAAATCTTACAAAAGAAGAAATAATTGAATACTACGTAAACAATCCATGCTTAGGTGGAAATATATATGGAGTTCAACAAGCAAGTAAATACTACTTTAATAAAAATGTTAGTGATTTAAACTTAGTTGAAGCAGCACAAATTGCTGGTATGTTCCAGTCACCTAACGGATATAACCCATATATTAATCCAAATGATGCAAATGAAAGAAAAAATACAGTTTTATATTTGATGAAAAGACATGGATATATAACTGAAGATGAATATAACGCTGGAATTAAAGTTGAAATTAAAAACTTACTTGCCGGCGGTGAAAGTACTATTAATGAATTCCAAGGATTTATAGATACTGTTGTTCAAGAAGTAATAAATGACACTGGTAACAACCCTTATGATGTTCCAATGGATATCTACTCTACTATGGTTTATGGAAAACAAAAAGTTATTAACACTTTCTATAAAACATGGGATTTCAAAGATAAAAAAGTTGATGTAGGTATTGCATTACTAAATAATAAAACGGGTGAAATAATGGCAGTTGGTGCTGGTAGATATAAAACTGGTGCTATGACACTTAACTTAGCAACATTTGATGGGCAAATAAAAAGAATGCCTGGTTCAACAGCTAAACCAATACTTGATTATGGACCTGCTATTGAATATACAAACGTTGGTACATATGGACCATTTATAGATGATAAAGTATCATATGGTGGAAGTGTTATGAGAAACTTTAATGGTGCTTATGGTGGATTTATGTCACTTAGAGATTGCTTAAAGAACTCAGTAAACACTTGTGCATTACAAGCATTTAGATTAACAACAAATGAACAAAAGAAAGACTTTGCTGCTAAACTTGGAGTTGAATTTGAAGAAGAATATTTACCTGATTCATATTCAATCGGTACATTTAACGGCGTAAGTCCTGTACAACTAGCAAATGCATTCTCTGCATTTGGTAATAACGGAGTTAGAGTTACAGCTCACTCATATAGAAAAATAATTTATAGAGAAACAGAAGAAGAAGTTAAACCTCAAGTTCAAACAATTCAAGCTATGAAACCTACAACTGCTTATCTTATTTCAAATATTCTAACAAGTGCTACTACATCAAGAGTTAAAGTTTCAGGTACAAATGTAGCAACAAAGACAGGTACGACTTCTTATGATACAACAATATTAAGGAAATATGGTTTATCAAACTCAATCATTCCAGACTCATGGACATCAAGTTATAGTCCTGATTATGCTCTTGCATTCTGGTATGGTTATGTTGATGGACTTACTGATGAAAATGTAAAAAATAAATATTATATGACAATGTCACATTCAAGTTCTGAAAGACAATATATGCTTGGATGGTTAGCAAATAGAATTTATGAAAAAAATTCTAAATTCAAAAATCCAGGTGGAGTTACATCTGCTAAGGTAGAACTTGAAACTATACCTGCTCAATCACCTAGTAGTTATACACCAAGCAATTTAATTGGAACGTTCTTATTTGTTGGTAATAGTGGTCCAAGTGAGACATCACAAAGATTTGAAAAATTAACCGATCCACTATCAGCAACATATTCACTTGATGATAAATCACTTACCCTATCTTGGACTTCTCCAGGACTTCCAAGTGCTGTTGATCCAAATTACCTAGCAAATTACTTTAAAAACAGTTGGAAGATTGAAGCAAATAAGTATTTACAAAAGAGACTTGATTATAACAGATCATATATTGGAGACTTTGGATTCCAGATATACTTAACTCAAGGAACTTCTGCAGTTAATGTTGGATGGACAAAAGATACAACTTATACAATAGATTTAAATCAATATACAGGTATTTACGATGGAGTTATTATAAAGAGTGCTTACTCAAAATTTAAAGTAAATGCATCAAATGGATATAGACTAGCATTTATGATTAATGAACCTGATACAATAGCTGAAAGTGATATAGCCGTTACAATGAGTGGCATTGAACAAAAACTTGCACTTAATGCTACATTTAAAGAATTAAATGTTTCAAATGTTACATCAATTAAATATAAAGATAATGAAATAAAACCAAATGTATCAAATCTTAGTGTTGTAACAAGTTCAATAGTTAAAGAAGGAAGTAACGAAAATATTACTCCAGATAAAATAACACAATCTGCTGGAACTTATAAAGTTACATATTCAGTATCATTTATTTATTACAAGACATCAATTACAAAAGCAGTAACTCAAACAATAATTGTAGAATAAAAGAAGTAATCGAAATGATTACTTCTTTTTACATATACTCTTTAAATTACACGTATCACACTTTGGATTCCTACTTGTACAATTATATCTTCCAAATAATACGAGTTGCGAATTCACTTTATTCCAATCAGACTTATCAAAATACTTTTTTAATTTCTTTTCTTTTTTTAATACATCATCCTTATTATTTGTAATACCAAGTCTTTTGGAAACTCTATAAACATGTGTATCTACTGCAAAAGATGGTTCATCAAAAAGATGCGCTATAACAACACTTGCTGTCTTTCTGCCAACTCCAGGAAGATGTTCTAAAAACTCTCTATCATTTGGAACATATCCTTTTTCTTTAATCGCACTAACTATTGCTTTAAAGTTTTTTGATTTACTATTCCAAAAACCAATACTCCTTATATAATTTGCAATTTCGTTAACACTTAGTTTATCTAGTTTATCTAATGTATCATATTTTAAGAATAATTCTTTTGTTGCTAGGTTTACTCTTTTATCAGTGCTTTGAGCTGAAAGCATTACTTTTAACAACAATTCGTAGTCTTTAGTATATTCTAGTTCACACTCTGCGTTTGGAAATAAAGAATTTAGTTCATTTTTGATTAAATCTTTATTCATTGTCATCTAGCCAATCATATTCAAACATTTCTTCCAATGATTTTTCCTCATGGTTTTTCTTTTTAACACCATTTTTAGACCAATCATAAAGAATTTTATCAATATACTTAAAACTCCTCACATTATTTAAAATGGCTTCTTTAAGGGCTTCTTTTATAGTTGATTCGCTGTTTCCGTTTTCTAACCACTTATTAATTAATTCATATTCAAATGATGATAGAGTTCTTCCAAGTTCACTTTCAAAGAAACCATATATATCAGATTCTTTATTTTCATTATCTACACTAAAAGCAAGGCGATCATACAAAGCGTCTAATTTAATTTTTTCTATTACTTCTCCATTTTTATTACTAACGTCCATTTCAATTAGTTTTTTATTTAAAAGACTTGAAAAAGTATTAAATACCTTCTCTTCGTCAAACCCTAATTTCTCTTTAATATCTTCAGTATTTAAAAAAGAAGAAACATTTATAAAATATAATATAAGCAAAAACTCATCTAAACTTATATTTAGATTGCTAATGTTTTTCACAATATTATTATTAATTACAAAATCTCTGGTTTCAAAAACTTTTCTTAAATCGCTCATAGTCTAATGTTCCTTAAATATTTTTCGATAGATTCCTTATCGTTATATAAGTACCCCTCCATTATACTTCTTTCGACCATTTTATAAGCTTTCTTAATATTCTTTATTCCTGCATACTTTAAGAATAAATCAGGTTCTGCATTAATTTCAATTATACTATGCAAACTAATTATATCTTTGTATGCTTGATATTTATCTTGAAGTCCTAGAATTGTGACTGCATTATATATTATATCATCTGAATAAGTAGAAAGATCAACAAACGTAACATTATCTTTCGCTATTAAACTTCTAATTGCATCAATAATGACTTTTTCTTTATTTGAAAATGGTAAGTCTGTTTTAATTTGAGCCCATACTCCATATTTATTATATGCCTTATTAACAGTATCAAACTCAATATTAAAATGATTTGATATATTGTATTGTTTTAATATATAGAAAAATTTATCTACACCATTACTGTTGAATATTTTATCTAGTTCACTCTTTTTATATTCAAGAGGAACTTCATTTAATAAATATGTTTTTCTCTTAGTTATAAAGTCAACTATCTTAGGATCTAAATCAAAATCAAGAGTACAAGCAAAACGAAGAGCTCTTATAATTCTTGTTTTGTCTTCATTAAACTTTTTAGTAGTGTCCCCTACTACTCTAATGATTTTTTCATCCAAGTCTCTTTTAGCACCAAGCATATCTACAAATAAACCATCTTTATTAATAGCAAAAGTATTAATAGTAAAGTCTCTTCTTAAAAGATCAGTTCCAAGATCTTCTGCAACTTCTAATTCTATTGGTTTATTCTTTTTATACTTTAGTTCTTTTCTATATGTTGTTATATCATAAGTATATCCGTCTTCTTCAATATGATATGCAAAAAACTTGTCAAAAGACTTTCCTCTTCCTTTAAATAATCTTTTGATTTCTTTAATTGGAGCATTTGTACAAATATCAATGTCTTTTGATTCAATGCCAAGAAGGTAGTCTCTTACAAAACCACCAACAACATATGCTTCATAACCATTTTCATATAATATATTTATTATTTCTTTCATAATTATAATATTACCACAAGAAGAAAAAAATGTCATTAAAAAAAAGCCTCATCGGCTTTTTATTAATTTAAAGCATCTTTTAATTTGCTTCCAGCTTTAAATCCAGCAACAGTCTTTGCAGGAATTTTGATAGCAGCTTTAGTTAAAGGATTGATTCCTTCTCTTGCAGCTCTTTTTTTAGCTGTGAAAGTTCCGAATCCAACAAATGTAACTTTTCCTTCTTTCTTAAGTCCGCTTGTGATTCCTTCTAAAACAGCATCTAATGCTCTTCCTGCATCAGCTTTAGTTAATCCGGCTTTAGCAGCAACGAATTCTACTAATTCAGTTTTACTCATCGTAAATTACCTCCCATTTTTTTAGCATCATTTTGGACATACGATGCTTACATATTAATTGTAGCATAACTACTGAAAAAAGCAAGTATTTTAGTGATTTTTTAAATAATAATAGGTAAAAAATTACATTTTTACCTATTATTTCTCTTCCATCTTCTTGCTAATTTTCTTGTTGAACGGTCTATTGATTTAAAATTTCTTAAGTCTCTTTCTTCTAAAGAGCCTCTATTTTCAAGTCCAAATCTATATTTCTCATCAGATTCTTCATCAATTATACTATCTAAAAAATCGGCGTACTTTTTTAAATTATTTGATTGTTTTTCTTCTATGTATATTCTTTCTAAAATCATTGGTAACAATTCTATTTCAAGTGGATTATATTTTTTGTTTAATTTTTTATAACCATATATACCATGTGCTATTTCATGAATACAAATTAATGCAGTAATTTCATCCTGACAATATGGAATACAAATTCTCATATTAATTATTTTTCTGTTTTTTTTATTAACAGCATATGCTGTTCCAATTAATACTCTTAGATCTTCATCATTATAGTCAATCATATCAATATGATCTTTTAGATACATAAACATTTTTTCTTCATATAAATTGTGTCTTTTAAAGAACCCTATTACCTCTTCTTCAAACATAATAATCTTATCCCCCTTTTTTTTAACCAAATTATTATTTTCCACACTCAGAACAATATTTTTTATTCTTTTTTTCAACAATTAATCCACCACATTCACTACACTTTTCTCCAGTTGGCTTATCCCAAAGAGCAAAATCACATTTTGGATAGTTATTACATCCATAAAATACTTTTCCTCTTTTAGACTTCTTTTCAATTATCTTGTGTCCACATTTAGGACAATCACATATTTCAATGATCTTTTTTTCTTCTTTTTTAATATACTTGCATTCAGGATAATTTGAACATGCTGTGAATTTTCCAAATTTTCCATTTCTTATTACTAATGGTTTTCCACAATTTGGACAAACTTCTCCAGTCTCTTCTGGAGCATCTTTTTCCATTTCTTTAAATGCAACTTTTAATAATGGTTCAAAATCTTTATAAAATTCATCAACTACGTTGTACCAAACTAGATTACCATCAGCAATTAAATCAAGATCTTTTTCCATACCAGCTGTATAGTTAACATTGATAAATGAAGAGAAGAATTCTTGTAATTTATCAGTCACTTTTACTCCCACATCTGTAGGGAAAAATTTCTTGTCCTTGATTATAACATATTTTCTTTCTTTTAGCAAGGAAATTATTTTTGCATACGTACTAGGTCTACCTATTCCAAGCTTTTCCATTTCACTAATTAATTTAGCTTCTGTAAACCTAGGCTTAGGTTCAGTATAGTGTTCTAATTTCTTAATACTGCTACAAACTATTACTTTTGATTTATAACTTGCAAAATCAGGAAGTACAACATCGTCTACTTCTTCGTAGTCTTTATATACTTTTAAATATCCATCAAATATATATATTTGTCCAGTCGCTTTAAAAATATAACCCTTATTTTCTAAATCAACAATAGTTTGATTTACTTTAGCATCAGCCATTAAGGATGCTAGAGTTCTAATATATATTAAATTATATAATTTATACTCTTCAGGAGTTAAATACTTTTTAATAGAGTCAGGCGTTCTATAAATGCTAGTTGGTCTAATTGCTTCATGAGCATCTTGAACATTATCTGTCTTTTTACTAGTTTTAGTATATCCAATATATTCTTTTCCATAATTAGAAGCTATATATTTTTTAGTATCATTAACAAAAATATCAGAAAGTCTAATAGAGTCTGTTCTCATATATGAAATTAAACCTACAGTTTCACTACCAATATTAATGCCTTCATATAGTTTTTGAGCAATACTCATTGTTTTTGATGAAGGATAGTTTAGTCTAGTTGATGCCATTTGTGTAAGAGTGCTTGTAGTAAATGGAAGTTTACTTGGTTTTTCCTTTACTTTAGTTTCAACATTATCAATATTAAATGCATTTGATAATTTTGATAATATTTCATCAGCCTCAACACTAGTTTTAATTTCAATATCTTTTCCTTGATATTTTTTTAGTTCTGCTTTAAAATCCTTAAAATCAGCTTCTATAGTAAAATATTGTTCTGGAATAAATGCTTCAATTTCTCTTTCTCTATCAACAATTAATTTTAATGCTACACTTTGAACTCTTCCGGCACTTTTTCCATCTGTTTTAGATTGCATAAGTTTACTTAATCTAAAACCTATAATTCTATCTAATATTCTTCTTGATTCTTGACTATGAACAAGATTCATATCTATTTTTCTTGGATGAAGAAAAGCTTCTTTAATTGCTGGTTCTGTTATTTCATTAAAAACAACTCTACCATAATTATTATCATTTAACTTTAAAGCTTCTTTTAAGTGCCAACTAATAGCTTCTCCTTCTCTATCTGGATCGGTTGCTAGTATTACATTATCAGCGCTTGATGCTTCTTTTTTAAGATCACTAACTAGTTTTCCTTTACCTTTCATCAATATATAATTTGGTTTATAATTATCTTCTAAATCAATTCCTAGTCCATATTTACCAGTTGTTGATAAATCACGAATATGTCCTTTTGAACTAAGTACTTTATAGTCACTACCTAAATATTTCTCAATAGTATGACTCTTACTGGGACTCTCTACTATAACAAGATTTTTCATACATTCACCCTTTCTTATAATTTCATTCCCTCACTAAATAATCATAAAGATTTAGTTTTGTTTTGTCAAGAATAGATTTCCATTAAAAAAATAATTATAGTTTTATTTAATAATTACTTTTTTAAAATATTATTATAACTTTCATCTATTAATCTTTTTATCTCTTCATCATTAATAGAATTATCTAATATTAGAGTTATCCAATACTTTTTATTCATATGATATGCTTCATAAAAACCTTTCTTTAATAATAATTGTTTTATTTCTTCACTATCGATTTTTAGATTTATTATTTCAACTTTACCATTATTATTTTTAGCAAGTTTACTTTTATCAATAGTCATTATAATTCCATACCATTTATTATTTTTTAAATTCTTAAATACTCCACAGTCAGAAGAATCATCAAATAAAAATAGTGGTTTATCATTATATTTTTTATAAATATAATCAACTATCCTATTAGTTTGATCAAAAACAAATAGATTATTAATACAACATTTATTTTTAATATCAATTAACAACTCTTTTATAGTATTTCTTATATCATCTACAAACTTTCCATTTTGTTCACTAATTCTATAAGATATATATTCTTCTTTAACTATTAAATCTATTACTTTAATTTTAACTTTATTCTTATCAATAATTACTTCTATTTTAAAAGAATCATTTAATATATTCTTACTATAATAGTATGTATTATTATTTTTTATAAATCCATAATCTAATAGTTTTTCAAAATTAAATATTGATTTTTTAAATACTTCTTCTTCTATATTCATTATTCTTTTACGCTTTTTATTTTTTGAAGCTCAAATCTATATTTTTGTTTAACTTCAGGATATTTTTTATGATCTACTTCACTTAAAAACATATCCTTAGGTCTTGCATATAAAGTGTTATCTCCATATAAAGCTCTATAAATAACTAAATCTTCTAAAGTTTCTGAGTATTTAGCGACATCTTCTACTATATAATAATCTCCCTTAAAATGTTTATAAACTCCTTTAATTTTTAACTTATTCATTTTTTAATTCCTCCATATATATATTATAATTCTCTAGATCAAAGCAAACAAATATTACTTCAATATTATCATTGTTAATTTCTTTAATTGTATTAATAGCAATTTTGCATGCTTCTTTTTTAGGATAAGCATATACTCCTGTTGAAATACATGGAAATGCTATAGTAATTTTTTCTAAGTTGTTATTTATTCTATATTCTTCAGCTAAAGACATTGATGATTTATAACAGTTTTCAAGTAATTCTTTTGAATTTTCTTTATCATAATAGTAAATTGGACCAACAGTATGTATTATTTTCTTACATGGTAAATTATATGCATCCGTCATTTTAGACTCGCCTGTATTACATCCATTAAGACTTCTACATTCTTCTAAAAGTTTAGGGCCAGATGCTCTATGAATAGCCCCATCTACTCCTCCTCCACCAAGTAAACTCTTATTTGCAGCATTTACAATTATATCAACATCTAATGCTGTTATATCATCTTTTATTACCCTCATAATCATTTATTTAATCTCCTATTTATAAAAATATTTAATATTACTTTTAAAGCATTAACTATAAAAATACCAATTGTTATTCCAAGTATTACCCCATTTTTATCATTAAAAATTAAGTATCCAATAATCCCTAGAAATATAACACCCGTTATTCCAATTAGATTTCTATCAAATCCTACAAACAATTCAAACATATAAATAACAAACATTATAATTGATAATACATTAAATAATGTAATTAATCCTAAAAAATAAGTAATTATTATCAATATAGATATTACAAAATAGAAATAAAAATAAACATTAATTGTAGCATGAGCTAAATTATCAAAAAAAATAGCTAATTTTTTTTCTTTATTATTCATTTATAACCTCTTAATTATATAAATTTACTATAATTTCCATTTGTTTTTATAGTATTAATTACTTCCATTAAAAATTATATCAAATAAAAAACCAAATTACTATTTAGTAATTTGTTTTTTATTCTTTTGTTATATTATAATAAGCAAATAATACTCCTACTATCCAAAATGGAATTGTTGATAATATAAGTATAAAGCTTTCTTTCTGAATTATAGTTTTTATTGTAAAATATGTTAATGTTCCAAACCAATATAATAAGAAAACAACAACATAGCCTTTTTCAAATGTCCTTTTTCCATGCTCTTTATTAGTTATTTCACAGAAAACATATCCAAGTACACAAATTCCAAGTATAACTATTGGGGTAAATATTAGTCTTCCAATAAAATCACTAAAATCTCTATATATTAATATCATAAATAATAATGGTATTAATGCACAACATAGTTTTAATATATTAACAATAGAGAAAAATCTTTTTTCCATATTGGCTATTTCTATTTTTTCTTTTTTATTAATTTTGTCACCTTTTAATTTCAATTTATATATATAATCATATGCTATAAAATAAATTGGAATAAATATCCATATTATTGCAAATAATTTGTAGAACCCAACAGACATAAAAAATGCTATCAATCCGGGTATTATTATTACATATAAAGCTGGTAATATAAGCATATTTTCATAATTACCAACTGGTGAATATAAATTTAACCAATAATTTTTTCCTTTTTTTAATTTAAACTTATCATCTGATTCGTCAATAACCTCATATATAATATTTGATGATTTTAAAACTTCATAATAACTATTAACATCATATTTTTCTTTACTTTCTATAAAGAAGCTTTTACCTTTTTTATCAACAAATTCATATTTATTATCCTCAAAATTTTTCAAATAAACAACATCTGTTTTAGGAGTAATATATGCATCCTTAATATATGAAATCCATACATATATTGAAGATATGATAAACACAAAACTAACTATGAATTCAAAACAATGATAATATAGAAAAGATTTTAATTCATTCAAGGAACTTATTTCAAAGCATCCAGTATAATATAGCATAAAAAATCCAAATATTAATAATATTGTTATAACTAACATTCCACTAAATGGATATGCTTTTTTTAATTGCTCATTCATATTTATTACCTCTTACAATCCTTTATCCTAATTTATATTATACCAAATAAAAAAACAAATTACTATATTTTGCAATTTATTTTTTATACTTCCATAAATAGTTAATAACAAGCTATATTACACTTTTCTTTGTTCTTCTGAATCATTTTATTAAATTCTAATCTAACTTGTTTAGTATCCAAAGAAGAACTAACTAAATTTAATTAACTTATCATAATTCTTTTTTATACTTTACCTTACAATGCTTTTTCATTAAGAATTGATTTAAGATATTCTATTCTTTCATTATCATATGTAATTTCACTATATGATTCACTTCTTTGTTCACTTGAAATATTAGGATTTTCTATAATTTCTTGTAATGATTTGATATCATCTTCTAATTCACTAATCATATTTAATTTATCTTCATCAGTTAATGCTCTTAAATATCCAAATCTATTTTCTCTTACTTCATCCATATGCAAATCCTCCTAAAAATAATTATATCATATATTAAAAATAATTACTATTTCAAGTAATTATTTCTTTTTCTTCTCATAAAAGCAATTATAACTTTATTTGCATCTGTTAATTCATCTGGTTTTTTTATTAAAATATGCCCTTGTTTTTCCCATAAAATTGTTCTTAAATCATGAAATTTATGTTCCATTAATTGAATTATTGCAAGAGTATTATATGAATTTTCTTTTGTTTTATTTAATGAAGCATTATAATCTGATGATACCCTACTAACGACAGCCATAGTTTCATTAATAGCTGCTGTTATTTCTCTTTTAGACATTCTTCTATATCTTTTATAGTCAACAATAAATGCTAATTTATTGAAGAAATCTATATTATCTTGACCTTCAAAACATACAAATTCATCCATATTATCATTATTAACAACAAATGAATCAGTAAATACTTTAGAAATTACATCATAAGGTATTCCTACTTTATATATAATACTTCCGATCATTGTTTTCATTAAATCTTTATTCTGAACGTATACTTTATCATTACATACTATTTTCATAATATTCCCCTTAAACAGTTTCCATATTATAACACATATTACTAATATTTTAAAGGGTATTTTTTTGTAATTAATAAAACCTCATTTTTTAATTCTTTTAAAACCTCTTTATTTTCATAATTCTTTAATGCTTTAATAATAATTCTAGCAATATGTCTAAAATCATTTTCATTTAGTCCTCTTGTAGTCATAGCTGGACTACCAAGTCTAATTCCGCTTGTAATATTAGGCTTTTCTGAATCAAATGGAATAGTATTTTTATTTACTGTTATACAAATACTATCTAAAACTTTTTCAGCTATGTTTCCAGTAATATTAAAGCTCGTTTTAACATCAATTAGCATTAGATGATTATCAGTTCCATTTGATACTACTCTTACATTATTTTTCATAAATTCATCTGCCATACTTGATGCATTATCAATAACTCTTTTTGAATATTTTTTAAAATCACTACCAAGAGCTTCATAAAAACATTGAGCTTTAGCACCAATAACATGCATTAATGGACCTCCCTGAATCCCTGGAAAAATAACTTTATTTATTTTTTTAATTATTTCCTCATTATTAGTAAGAATTAATCCACCTCTTGGACCTCTTAAAGTTTTATGAGTCGTAGATGTTACTACATCAGCATATTCTACTGGATTCATATGAAGATTTGATGCTACTAAACCTGCTATATGAGCCATATCTACCATTAAATATGCCCCAACTTTATCAGCAATACTTCTAAATCTTTTAAAGTCAATACTTCTTGAATATGCACTAGAACCAGCTATAATCATTTTAGGTTTTTCTTCTATAGCTAACTTCTCAATCTTATCATAATCTAAAGTTTCAGTTTTTGGATCCAATTCATAACCAATAACATCATAATCTATTCCACTAAAGTTTACTTTACTTCCATGAGTTAGATGTCCTCCTTGAGATAAACTCATTCCAAGTACTTTATCCCCTCTATTTAAAAGAGCTCTATATACTGCCATATTAGCACTACTTCCACTGTGAGGCTGAACATTTGCATATTTAGCATCAAATAATTTACAAGCATATTCTATTGCTTTACTTTCAAAAATATCTATATATTCACATCCACCATAATATCTTTTAGATGGATATCCTTCAGCATATTTATTTGTTAAAATACTTCCTTGTAGTTTTAAAACATCTTTAGATACGTAGTTTTCACTTGCTATTAATTCTATATTATTTTGTTGTCTTCTTTTTTCTTTTAATAATGCACTCTTTAATTTGCTATCCATAATAACACCTCAATATTTATTTTATCAAAAATATTTATTATTTTATATATTAAACATACTTTTTATTGCTCTTTTATAAATATTCTTAGCAATATTTTTTCCATTTGGAACAATTTCCATATAATTTTTCATCATTATTCCACTATTTATTTCTATTACAAATAATCCCTCATCTGTATCAATAATATCTAAACTGCAAAAATTTAAATCTAATTTTTTTGTAATACTTTTACAAAAATCTAATAGTTTATTTTTAAACTCAATATCTTTTACTTCAAATGGCATACTTCCTTTAGATAAATTAAATTGCCACCCATATTCATATTTTTCACCATTTTTAAGTACTTTATTATATTCTTCACTATCTAATATATCTTTAAAGTAATTAGTATTAAACTTAATTAATAATTCTTTTATTGAAGAAATTCCATCTCCATAAACAATTGGTCTATTCTTTCCATATAGTAAAACACATTCATTGTTAAGCATAATTAATCTATATTCATTTTTTATATTATAAAATGGACAAATACTTAAAGAGTGATTTTTAACAAATAGTTTTTTTAATAGTTTATTTATTTCAGACTTTTTATTAATATGATAAACTCCATTTCCACATGTACCAGTATTTGTCTTTATAACAATACTTTTTTTATGATTCGAAAAATATTCATAACAAATTTTTTCATCACCCTTATATATAATATTATGTTCAATTACAGGAATATCTAGTTTTTTTAGAACCTCATATGTTGCATATTTATCATCAAATACAAGTCCACTAGCATGAGTATTTAAATCAAATTTATTGCCAATAATAAATCTATTAGTATTATCCTTTCTTAACATAATTACCCAATCTTTTGAAAGTACATTATATTCTATTTTTTCCTCTTTGCATATTTCTTTAATAATATTATTAAAAATACTCATGATACTTCACCTCATATTTAGAAAAAAGATTGTATAATTACAATCTTAATATATTTTATTTATAATTGTTATATTTTCATCTAAAGCATAACCAATTTTGATTTTATTTCCACTAACTAAGAATGGTAAATCATCACTCACATTAATTGAAACTTTATACTTTTTATTATTACTATCAATTATATAGTAATATGTATTTCCTTCAATAATAGCACTACTTATTCTTTTAATAGTTATATCTTTAGTATTTAATTCCTCATTTGAAAGAGTATGCTTTTTATCACCCAAATAATTATGAGCAGCTTCTAAAATTCCTTTTGAAGAGTCTGTTACAACAACTCTTTGATAATCTGTTACATCAACAAATGCATACATTTTAACTAGACCTGCTGCATCTTTTAAACTTACCAAATAAGTTGGTTTATTATTTAGATTAATCAAAAGTGGGAATGTTGAAGTATATCCTAAATGTTGTACTGCTCCTTCTGCACTAGCCATAGCACTATATTCTTCAGCACCAGGTACTTTATAAAATGTTGTTTCTTTTGTTCTCATATTTGTAAGTATAAAACCTAAATTAGATTCATCAGCAACAATAGATGTAATACCTGTATATAAATAAATATCATCATTATAAGCTAAATAGTTATAACCTTCAGTTGTATTTACAACATTTTTTTGACCAAATATACTATTAAAATATCCTTTATTATAAGTTCCCCAATCATCAACTTCCTCAATAATTAAATCGGCAGGATATACCATATCTACCCAAGAAGGAACTTCGCTTACTTTTCTTTTACTACTTTCTCCAGTTATAGGATCTAAAATAATAATATCACTTACTTCACGTCTTAATTCAATTAATCTATATTTAATAACAGGAATAATCCAATAAGGATGACCTTCTTCGTCTATTTCAAAAGAAATTCTACCAAAAGAATCAAATGGATAATCAAATCTAAGTTTTCTATATAAGTTATCATTAAAGTATCCACTTTCAACATATTTCATTCCTTTATCTAGTCTTACAAGATTACTTTCTCCAGATGTACTATTAACTGTGATATATCCTTTTACCCCTTCTTTTCTATTCGTAATCCATTTAATAAAATCAGCATAATCAAGAGGAGTAACTCTAACAATCTTACCATTATAATTTATTTGAGTATAAAGATTAGAAACATTAAATTGACTTACTAAATCACTCATTTGACCCATTACTCTATCACCTAATTGTTGACTACTATCTTTATCAAGTAATGGTAATTTAGAAAAATCTACCTTTTCAACATCTTCAGTAAAAGAGTTTGCTTCATCAATTGTAATCCTATTTGCATATTTTTTAGCATTAAAAATTGGACTACCAAAAAAGTCAAGTATAGCTATTAAAACAAATATAGTTGGTATAATTAAAAGTACTTTATTCTTTTTAACGGCTCTTGCTAAAGTAATTTTACCTGTAACCACTTCTTTCGTACTACTAATATTTGTAATTAATAAATAACATAGTATTAGTAATACAATAAAAAACCAGAATTCATTTGTATGAATGTTTAACGCAGGAAGTGCTATATAAAAATAAACAAATCCAAATACAAGTGTAATAACAATACTAATTATTTTTGATTTCATAATAATTCATCTCCCAAAAAATATTATATCATATAAATATTATTTTAATTCAAAATTAATACTAAATTCATTATCTTCAAGTTTAATATTAGCGATACTACCATTTATAATTGTAAGACAAGGTGATTTATGAGTAATATCTGCGCCATATATAACTGGAATATCTAATTGTCCTAAAACACTATCTTTTAAACAAGAAACAATATCATATTCATAATTTGATACTTCTAAACCAAATCTACCAAATATTATTGCCTTTGTATATTTAAAATACCCAAGTTCATTAAATCTCCATAATAATCTTATTACTTCATCGTAACTTTGTTCACAATTATCAAAATACCATATAATTCCATCTTTTTTATACTTTTGGTTAAATTCATTTATTCCATCATATTTAGTACCAGCAAGTTCAGCAATAATATCCATACATCCACCAATTATTCTTCCATAAGTATTAACATTCTTATTATCAAGAGAATTATATTTTACTTTAGTTGTTAAATTATAGTTTTCTAGACCTGTTAATTCTATTCTATCTTCATTTTCATATAATGGATATCCTTCTTCATAAAGCTTTTTACCAGTTACAATGTCTAAAAAGTCTTCTTGTGATTTATGTAAATCTCTCATTCCAAAAGGACTAAAATTTTGACCATAAATAGTCGATACATCATACTTTGTAGTTAATGGGTATAAAATGCCTGTTGGATCAGAAAAACCACACACATATTTTAAATTATTATTAATTAATTCAAAGTCTATATAAGGTAATATTTCTACTAAAAAATCCCCTCCTGTTGCACATAAAATTAAATCAACATCTTTATCCTTTAACATTTCATTGAACTCTTTAGCTCTATTAATAGCACTACTACTTCTACCTTTAACACAATTAAACAAATACTTAGATACTTTTAATTTAAAACCTAAAGATTCAAATCTTTTTATTGCATTTTGAAATTTATTTATTCTAGTTTCTTTGTTTGCTCCACTTGATGGAGCGATAATACCAATACAACTATTTTTTGAAATAAAATTTGGATATTTCATAATTAATCACCTAAACTTATTATAATAAAAAAAATAGTCTATTTCTAGACTATTTAATTGCTATAAAATGCATTCCATGAACTACTTCTATAGTATCAGATGGATTATAATATTTATTTTCAGAAGTTGAATACCATTTTCTTACACCCAAAGCATTTGGAAGTTTATACATAGATCCTTCTTCATGTAAGAAATTATTCATATTTAATTCATTAATTTCATCTAAAGAAGTGCTAACCATCCATAATCTTTTGCCATTTATAGAAGTGTCTATTTTTTTCATCATATGTTCATTTAATTGATTATTAAGTAAATAATATCTAAAAATATCTTTAGTATAACCATATTTTTGTAGTACTTTTCCTTCTTCCACTCTTAATCCTTTAAACATATAATAAGGCATAATATCTTTAAATTCGTTATATGAATATAATCCACTAGCCATTATTTCATTTCTAACACTTGGCCATGTAATTTTATCAGAAAAACCATATAGGTTTGATAAAATTACAGTTCCATCAGTAGTTAATATATCATTTGCAATAATATTATAATATCTTGTTGAAACCACATGATAATATTCTACTTTTTCATTAATTGTTTCAATCTTTTTGATTGTTACTTCTTTAAATTTACCATCTACTATCTTAAGTATTTTAGTACCAACTTTATACTTTTCACTATCATTAACTGAAATAAACTCATTATACGTTGGGCTAAATAAACCATGAAGAGCAACAGTTTTTAAATATGTTCCATCACTAAATGTAGTTTTTGTATATTTATTAGTATATGCTTTGTTTTCAAGCCATATTGGATATTCATAAGTTAAACTTCCTGTTTCATAATTCCATACAGCTAATAAATCATTATAAGTAATATTTTCAATATTTTTATATTCTCCATTTGCAAGTAAAATTTTAGTTCCTTTTACTAAACAAGCAAATGATGCTGTTACTTGAATATTCAAATTTCCTGTTACATTTGGAATACTAATTGAACCATTATTTTGATTATATGTATATTGAGAAGTAGATAATTGTGTATTATTCATAGTTACAGTTATAGTATCTGGTAAATTATACCAATTAGATGCTCGTACTGTTGCCGTATAAGTTGAACCTATAAAAACACTATTATTACCAGTAAAAGTACAGTTTGAACAACTATTTGTTACATTGAATGTCCATTGATAAGAAGATGATGTACTCCTTGAACAATAACCATCAGAAGTAGTACACGTAGTTGAAACGGATTGACCATTATTATGATTAGAAGAATTATCTACTCCATATACTTTAAAATAATAAGTCCCTGCACTTAATGATGAAAATGTATATTCTTCTGATGAATCAGAAGTAGTAATAGTATTAAGTAAAGTATCACTATCATTATACATTTCTATTATAAAATGATCTATTCCACTATCATCAGTAGCATCCCATGTAACTTTAATTTTACCATCTTCATAAACAATATCTGCATTAACATTACTAATAATTGGTGGTTCATCATCAAGAATGGAATTATCAACATCAACAAGAATTGAAATTGAACCAAGTCCAGTCCTATTTCCATCAGTAGGAGTAAAATATAAATTTATTTTTTGTGGAGAAGATGGAAAAGTTACTCCATTCCTTCTCTTTATATATATATAGTATTCTTCTGTATCTTCAGCTCCAACTGATAAAGTTCCTAAAGCATTTCCACTACTATTAACAACAGAAAAACTATTACCACTATTTGAAATATTAAATGTTTTACTTTCTGGATAAGTATTGATAACAGTTAATTTAACACTTTGCATAGTAGTTGAACCAGTTAAATCTAATGTTGTGTTTTTAGGTATACTACCCATTAAAGAATATGTAGGTGGAGTATCACCTTGTTCTGTACCAATTTGCACTTCCCCACTAACATTATAATCCCCAGTATCTTTAGGATACATATCTAGAATTGCAGTAAATGTCACTACATCTTTACTTGGAATTATATCACCAATATCAATTCCTTCAATTGAAAAAGCAACATCAAGATTTTCATTATTTGTAGTTTCTATAGAAGGAACAAACAAATTACTTGCAAATATATAATTATAAAAAGAATCATTAGTCATAGTGATTTCATATGTTGCTGAATACTCTTGAGCAAGTTCATTTTGATTTTCAACGCTAAAATTTAAATTAAAATTTATACTATCATCAGTAAATGTTGGATCTTGTAGGTCTGTTATATTATTTGATGAAATTAATCTAACATTGGTTATAGCAATTTTACCATTTTTACTAAAAGTTGCAACCCCTGTAACATTAAGTCTAACTCGATATGTGGCAAATCCTACGCTCATTAATGCAAAAGCGAGGAATGTAACCACACTAATAATAAGTCTTTGCTTATTATTCATGTTCTTCACTCCTCTCTAATCAATCAAAGTCACTTTTTCTCATTGTATATTTCCATATTGTTTTATCATTCATCAATATGAAATAACATGTTCTACTATTATATTTATAAAAATTAATTGGCATTCTTACTTCACTATGCGCATCTAATAACTCATCAAAACTAGATACCTCAATAACATTATAATTACTTAATGTTGGAAATTTATCAATATTAACAATTATACTATCATACGTATCTAAATACTTGTTAATAGTATTTTCGAACGCATTTGTCATTCTATTTTTTCTATTAATCAAAGTTAATGCTATTAATATAGTAAGTTCAATAATAAAACTTATTCCTAATGCAATTAGTTTTTTACTCTTTTGAGCACTTGTTTCAACAATTCTAGTAATTTCTTTTATATTATTCTTAGCTGAAGTATCAATTGTTGCTTCTATTGTTTTTTCACTTAAAGGCATTCTTAATACCAATGAACTTGGTATATCAACTTTCATTCCTTTTGATGTTAAATCAGATTCAACAACTAAATATACTTTTAATACACCAGAAGTTGCAATACCTAAAGTACTTTTAAATTCATTTAATGCATTATTATATTTATTATAATCAATCTTAATATCTTGATTAATAGAATATTCGGTTGATTTATCGATAGAAATCTTTTTCTCATCGGTTAATTTATAATTCTTAGTCCAATAATTACCTACTTCATTATTTGGTTTATTAGCTTCTACTGTAGCAAGAACATAATACTTATAACTTCCAGATACAACACTATCAAATTGAATATTATAATTATATGAAACTTTTATATAATTAATCAAACTCGTGATATATGTTTTATCTTCTTCTATAAATTTTGTTTCATAAAAATCATTCTTTTTGTAATATACCTTATAATGAATCGAATTATTTTCCTTATACATTATAGTTTCAACATTAGTTTTGTAGAATCCTTTTTTATACATAACGACGTTTAGGATAATAACAAGAATAAATAAAATAACTAACACAACTTTTGTATAATTAATTTTTACTTTAGTTTCCATTAATCATTAATCTCCCTTCCCTCAAACAATTCGTTAATCCAAACTGTTGGAAAACCAATATATTTGATTCTATATTCTACTTTTCCCAAAACCTCGCTACCATTTACAGTAAAACTATCAATAGTATTATTAGCGTCACCTTTTGTTTTAATTAAAATGACATTTCCATTTTTAGTAATACTTGTAATTCTATGTGTTACTATTGTTCCTTCTTTTGAAAATACAATTATATCTCCATATTGTACATCGTTTGCATCTACTTTTTTGTAAATTACAGCATCTCCTCTTCCATAAACAGGAGACATTGAATTAGATCCAATTGCTATCATTTTGTATCTAAATATACCTGATATAAGAACAATTATAATAAATAACAATAATATAATTGGATAATATATTACTCTTCTTGTAGACTTATTAACATACACTTTAGCTTTCTCAGCATAATCAATACTTTTACTTGATAAATAATATATAAAGAAAACCAAAAACAAATTAAATGTTGCATATAAATAATATCCTAAATTTGGTATTATAGGTAAAACAAACTCATATAATACTATAACTAATTTGAATATCAAAGATGGTAAATAACTAACCTTATATGCTAAATAAGAACATAGTAATTCTCTAGAGACTACTGGTATAACAACAACACTAATGAAAACAAAAATGCCTTCTGCTTCACCAAGATTGTAACCATTTATCTCTGTTATAATATTTAACGCCATCATTATTATTGTAAAAAATACAATTGGTTTTTTTGTTGTTGTTAAATTTTTGCATATAATGTATCTCATTAATTCAAGCATAATTATAGCTACAATTTCTAAGACAACAACATTAAATAAATAATTAAAATTAAAAGATAATACCGTTTTATTAAAACCCAAAAATAATCCTATTGAATAAATTATTATAAAAAATGACAATAAACAAGAAATGACTATTCTTGTTACAAGTGGTTTTAAATAAGAATTATCTTTATGAAATCCATATTCTAATAAATATATTATACCAATAATAATGATTGATATTTTTAAAAGTAATTCGCTTTTATAAAATATATTAAATATTATGGCAGAAATAAATAGTAATAATTCTAAACCATATACTAAGTATTTTTTCATATTATCAACCCTATTATTTTTTAATATAAGAATTACCCCAATAATGGGATAATTCTTATATAATTCTTATTCTTTTTTATTAATCAACAGTTATATAATCTAATGCAACTGTTAAATTTACTTCAACATCTGTTGCTGGTAGGTCTGATGCTTCATCTGGTAATAAATATGCAACAGTAACAGTCATAGGATGAGAATCATCAACTAATAAATCTTCAGCTAAACCATCTGTAGTTTCATCATAATCTGTTCCATTATAATTAACAGTATAACTTATATATTTTTGTTGAGCAGCTGTTAAACCAGATAATGTAATTCCTTCTAATGCAGCATCAATTGTTCCAAAGTTCTTAGCATTTACTGTAAATGAATATTCATCTCCAGGGCTTGGTAATGTAACTGAATAAGTAATAGCAGTATTACCTACAGTCTTAGAGCTTGCTTTAATATCACTTGTTTCACTAAATGTACTTGTATCAAAATGTACATCCCATTTTGCAGCACTAAATGTTGCAGTTCCATTTACATTTAATTGTTGAGCATAAACAGCGAAACCTACTGACATAGCAAGTACTGCTACTGATAAAACAACAATTATAATATTTTGTAATCCTTTCTCTTGTCTCATATTATTATTCCTCCTATCATATATTTTAATTTTATCATATCATTTTTTTATTTTCAATCTATAGTGTCAACTTATTTTTATATTTTTACATTAAATTAACATTTAGACTTATTTATTATTTCACTAGCTGCTTTTTTACCTGCTTCCATAGCAAGAATTACAGTGGCAGAACCAGTTACAGCATCTCCTCCTGCATAAACATTATCAAGTGAAGTTTTTGTTCCATCTACACTAATTAATCCTTTCTCATTAAGAAGTATATTACTATATTTTAATGCCTCATGATTTGGGCTTGTTCCAAGAGCCATTACTACCATATCACATTTAACTTCATGAATTGATTTTTCGTCTTCTATAACACTTCTTCTTCCATCTTCGCCCGGCTCTGTAAGTATCATATTTACAACTTTCATACCAATAACACTATTGTTTTCATCAGTTAATATTTCAACTGGATTAGTAAGCAGATCAAATTTAACGCCCTCTTCTAATGCATGATTTACTTCCATTTTTCTTGCTGGTAATTCTTCCATACTTCTTCTATACATTAAATGTGCATCAATTCCTAGTCGCTTTAGACATCTAACCGCATCCATTGCAACATTTCCTCCACCTATAACGTAAGCTTTTTTTGCTTTTTTTATTGGAGTTTTACTATCACTTTTATATGATGACATTAGATTTATACGTGTTAATATTTCATTTGCAGAAAACACTTCATTAGCACTTTCTCCTTTAATTCCCATAAATTTAGGAAGACCTGCTCCACTACTAATAAATACATAATCATTATTTTTACTTAATTCATCTAAAGTTATTGCATTACCAACTGGAATGTCAGTTAATATTTTTACTCCCAATTCTTTAAGGGACTCTACTTGTTTTTCTACGATTTTTTTAGGTAATCTAAACTCTGGTATTCCGTAAGTTAATACACCACCGGCTTTATGTAAAACTTCATAAATTGTTACATCAAATCCTGCTTTTATTAAATCTCCAGCACAAGTAAGACCAGCAGGACCACTACCAATTATTGCTACTTTTAATCCATTCTTCTTTTTAACAGAACCAATTTTAAAGTTATTATTTATAGCATAATCTGACACATATCTTTCAAGTGCTCCAATAGCTATTGCTTCACCTTTTAATCCTCTAATACACATACTTTCGCATTGACGTTCTTGAGGACATACTCTTCCACAAATTGCACTT
>JAEEGL010138969.1_pt1 | contig 25926 bp, 17 predicted proteins | sample 9134231 | NCBI WGS metagenome assembly JAEEGL01 (sample SAMN16246548, study PRJNA631951) | gut metagenome | biome: gut microbiome; feature: rumen; material: fiber-attached | host: Bos | place: Iran: Karaj | collected 2018-10 | reverse complement strand
TAAATCTTGTGTGACATAGGCTCTGAATAATAAATATTGGCAGATACCTTGTCATGATACTTCCAGTCGAAATGACGGAAGGCATTTTCATACTGCTCTGTACCGGTTCCAAGAACTACAAGCTGAATTGCATCCTGGCAAAGCTCATCAAGTACATAGTTGATAAGGTCAAAGCCCTTCTGATCGGTAAGTCTTGATACGATACCAATCATCATGCACTTATCATCTTCCTTAAGTCCGAGCTCCTTCTGGAGTGCACGCTTATTCTTAATCTTTTCCTTGCGGAAATTGATGGCGTTGTATTTGTATGGAATGTACTGGTCAGTTTCAGGATTGAACTCATCGTAGTCAATTCCATTTACAATACCTCTAAGGTCATTAGCTCTGGCTCTTAAAAGCCCATCAAGCTCTTCACCATAGAACTTGGTCTTAATCTCCTCTGCATATGCCTTACTTACTGTAGTAATAGCGTCAGCATATACAATACCGCCCTTTAAAAGGTTGGCGTCCTTGAAAAGTCCAAGCTTATCCGGAGTAAAGTAATAATCCGGAAGTCCTGTAATATCCTGAACAGCCTTGATGTCCCATTTTCCCTGGAACTTAAGGTTGTGGATAGTCATAATTGCCTTAATTCCTCTGTAGAACTCACTTCCCTGGAAGCGTTCCTTTAAGTAAACAGGCACAAGACCAGTCTGCCAGTCGTGACAGTGAATAATGTCAGGTCTGAAATCAATTACAGGTAAAATAGAAAGTGCCGCCTTGGAGAAATAAGCATATTTCTCGATTTCAAAGAGAACGTCATCTCCGTAAGGCTTCATTCCGTTAAAATAAAACTCATTGTCGATGAAGTAATACTTGATTCCATCAACCTCTGCCTTGAATATTCCAACATACTCATTTTTCCAGTGGAAATCCATGTAGAAATTGGATACATACTCCATCTTGTCCTTCATCTTCTGGTTTATACATTTGTATAAAGGCAGAATAACACGGACATCAAAATACCTCTTGTCAATATCCTTTGGAAGTGAACCAACTACATCAGCCAATCCCCCCGTTTTAATAAATGGTACTCCTTCAGAAGCAACAAAAAGGATGTTTTTCATTAGTTTTCAGTCTCCTCATACTTTGCAGATTGCATAGCTATAAGTTCTTTATCATCAAAATAGTTGATTCTCATTGCATTCTTGACATCTGAAAGTGTCTGTGCTGCAACTTCCTCAGCTACTTCGCTGCCTTTTTTAAGTACTTCGTAAACATAAGGAATGTCCTTCTGGAATTCCTTTCTTCTGTTGCGGATAGGCTCAAGCTCTGCCTGAAGCACGCTGTTAAGGAACTTCTTAACCTTAACATCTCCAAGTCCGCCTCTCTTGTAATGATCCTTCATCTCCTGAAGATTTGCATAATCAGGAGCAAACTCAGCAAAGTGCTCATCCTTGGCAAAAGCATCAAGATAGATAAATACAGGGTTCCCCTCAACCTGTCCTGGATCCTCAACTCTAAGGTGATTAGGATCAGTAAACATGCTCATTACCTTCTTCTTGATAGAATCAGGCTCTTCAGAAAGATAAATACAGTTGCCAAGTGATTTACTCATCTTGGCCTTGCCATCAATACCAGGAAGACGCAGACACGCTGCATTATCCGGTAAAAGAATTTCAGGTTCAACAAGTGCCTCGCCGTAAGTAGAATTGAACTTACGAACAATTTCCTTACACTGTTCAAGCATTGGCTCCTGATCCTCTCCTACAGGAACTGTAGTTGCCTTGAAGGCTGTGATATCAGCTGCCTGGCTGATTGGATAAGTAAAGAAACCAACAGGAATACTTGTTTCAAAATTACGCATAGCAATTTCAGACTTGACCGTAGGGTTACGCTGAAGTCTGGAAACTGTAACAAGATTCATATAGTAAAATGAAAGCTCTGTGAGCTCCGGTATCTGCGACTGGATAAATAGTGTAGATTTGGCCGGATCAAGACCACAAGCAAGGTAGTCGAGCGCTACCTCAATGATATTCTGTCTTACTTTCTCCGGATTGTCTGCATTGTCAGTAAGCGCCTGTGCGTCTGCAATCATGATAAAAATCTTATCAAACTCTCCAGAATTCTGAAGTTCTACTCTTCTTCTGAGTGAACCCACATAATGTCCCACGTGAAGCTTGCCGGTAGGACGATCCCCCGTTAATATTATTTTACTCATTCCCAAAAAACTCTCCTAACAAAAATATATATACTAGAATACTCTATTTTAGTTTAAGTGACAATGAAAATTGTTCCTGAGAAACCTTTACAAGAACATTTTTCGTATCCACCGTCTGTCCTAAAAGTCCAAATTCCTCAGAAAAAAGTGCAACACCAAAGCGAATCTTACCACGGCTTCTGGTTTTGCCGTATTCATTTATGGAATTCATGATACTCATCATGACGCGGTCCCTGATTCCCCAATTAGTCAGAAGTCCCAGTATTTCGTCGCAGGTAATGCAGCTCATTACTGTTCTTACCTGAACTGCAGTTCCGCCAACCAGCGCTACATGCGCAGCAAATATCTCTCTTCTTCCGTCTGATGCATAGGAATTTGTGTTAACAATTCCTGCCGCCAGCTTGACCAGCTTACCAACATTACCTACCAAAAGAAGATTCTCAACGCCAAGTGAAACGCAGGTATCTATGGCCTGCCCCGGGTAATTGTAACAATATACAGCTGTAGTAAGCGGAACGTGAAGCTGCATATTTATTTTATCAGCACAGTAATCACCAGGTGCCACCAAAACACTCTTTACACCAAGCTGAACCTGCCTGTTTATCTGTCTGTCTATTGATTCTGTTATGTCTCTCTGATGAACAGATTCTACTTTGCCGTAATTTCCAACTATTCCAATCCCGCCAAGGAAACTGCTCTGACCCATTGTCTGCTTTGCCGCAATCATCATGCCATCAGGACAGCTTACAGTTATCATAAGTAGCTGCGCGCCGTCAGATATTTCACACACATTACCAACTGCATCAAAAATAAGCTTTCTAGCGTTTGGATCAATAAGTGCTTCACCTTTCTTTATTCCAGGCTTATCAGCATCTGCTGCAGCAATTCCCTCGCCGCCCTGCAAAAACAGATTTGCATATCTGATATCAATAATCGCTTTTTCGTCAACTTTTTTAAAATCAGTAATTTTGGAAACTGTAACCCTGATCTGTGTCTTCTCTTTGATATCAGGCGAAACTCCGCCCTCCATAACAGCATAGTACTCAGCCTGTAAAGCGTTACAATTTTCTCTTACAGGGACTACCAAAATATCACGGCCACCATTTTCATGGTCAATTCTGACACTCTCAGACTGTATCCTCAGCAAAAGCTCTGCCGCTGCCGCTCTTGCAGCCACTGCTGCGCAGTCTCCGGTTGATAGTGGGATATTTGATATGCTATTATCTCTGACTACAAATCTGTCCATATATGTCCTCGTATTTCATCTGCTTACACAATATGATGTGTCAGACGCACCGCCAGTAACAATATATTTATGATTTAATTATACAATATTTCGTATGCATTCGGAATAAAAATTCAAAAATAGACTATATATCGTTATTGAATTATTTATTATTTCGATTTACTTTATTTTTTCTTTATAAAACGTCCATATTTTGTCCAAATTTTCAAACTATTATATATACTATCAGAAGTGACAAACTTCTGACTCCCCCAACAAAACTTTTTTCATACCGGGTCGATCGGCTCCCCACTGGTCGACCCCTCCTCCCAAAATTATAGCCACCTCAATGAGGTGGCTTTTTTAATGTCAGGCTGTAAGTGTTTCAATATCATCTGTATTATTTTCTGTATCCATGATAACTTCAGTCTCGTCGGTATGGGCATCATTCTTGCCTTCGATAACATCACTCTTTCTTGGGCCTCTTACTCCAAAACTACCGGTATATCTGAGATCCTTAAGAATCTTCTTTACATTCTTAAGTTCCTTGTCCATATCTTCAACCTTAGTGCAGATTACAGTGGGTACTCCACTACCTCCAAGCTCAACTCTAAGGCCTGAATCCTTGAGTGCCTTGAAAGCCTTTAACTTATCTGTTGTACTAATTTCATCTACTTCTTTAATAATATTTGCCATATCTAGTGCCTTCCTTCTTTGATAAACACAATATAACACATTTATAATTAAATTTCAAACACTCGTTCTGACATTTTTGCACAATTTCATTATCGTATTTTCGTATATTTTTTACCGTAATTTTTTTTCGATATACTGTTAAGTATTACCTAATGCCACCGATATATATAGTGAGAATAAAAATTCTCACTCCCCCAACAAAACTTTTTTCATACCTGGGCCGCTTAACTCCCCATTAGGCGGCCCTCCTCCCAAAAAAATCTTGTGAACTTAAGCCATCGGACTCCCCCGATGGTTTTTGTTTGGAACAAAAAGCCCCGGCATATCATAGTGATAATGCCGAGGCCATTATTATCTTACCTGGATCTTATTTGGATACTGAAGCTCTTCTGCTCCACTGTCCTGTCACTTTGTTTCCAAGAGAATCTGTCTTAATCTGACGAACTCTTACATAGTTTGCCTTGTTTCCAACGAGAGCAACATCCGCTGTTTTGCCTGATACAGTAACAGTATTTGTCACTGATTTCTTAAAGATGATGCTTGATGAAACCTGTACTTCATAAGTTGTATCTGCCATTGTAGCACCTGCGCTATATGTCACATGTGCTTTACCATTCTTAGCAGAAGCACCTGTAATAACAGGCTTTTCGGCAACAACCTTTTCCCATACAGCATTCAAAGTAACTGTTCCGTTATTCTTGGCTGAAAGACGTGCAATCTCGCCTCCAATAGCGTTGGCGCTAAGAGTATTAACTGAACCATCCTTGTAAACCAGGACATTTTTGCCTTTTGCATCAAGAGCTATTCCAACAAGTGCATAGCCCTTCTTTGTAAACTTATCAGAAAGCTTTGCAAGATCAGTTGCTACATTCTCTGTGTACTTCACACCGCTCTTTACATCAAGCTTGGCTGTCTTGCCTGTTACAGTATAGTTACCGCCATTTGATGAAAGCTTGATATTATAGGTATTTTCCTTGAATACACCTACAAGGCTTACAGTAGCAGTATTATCTGCCTTAATTCCTGTTACATAGCCATTTGAGTCTGTTGTTACAGCGCCTTCTCCCTTCCATCCAAGGAAAGTATAGCCGTTTGCTGTTGGCTTTGAAAGCTTATATGCTTTTCCACTTGTGATAAGCTTTGAATTCTTATTTACTACAGTTCCTGATGCTAAAACATTTGCATTATCCTGTACTTCATATGAATAAGTAACCTTGTAGGATGGCTTATAGTTCTTTACTGCCTTCCACTTAGCATAAACAGTTACTGTCTCGCCGTCCTTTGTTGAAAGATTCTTAATCTTAGCGTTTGCAGCAAGCTTCTTTCCTGTTCCATCTGCTGCAAGTGTCCAGCCTTCCAAAGTATAGCCTTCTCTTGATACGCTCTCTTTGTCGAGCTGGTAATTCTCGTTATAGACAAGAGTTACAGTTGCATCAGCCTCAGCTATTTCAAGCTTTCCGCCGTTTGCATTGTAGGTTACAAAATAAGTAACAGGTGACCACTTAGCAAAGAATGTAGTGTTCTTAAGAACATCTTCTTTTCCGGCTGCCTTTTCTGCATCAGATGTAATGCCCACATAAGTGTACTGTGTTCCTGTAAATGCAGCGTTGTCATACCAGCCTTCAAATACATATCCAGTCTTTGTTACAGTTAAATCCTTTGTCTTAATACCTGCTGCATCGCAGTTTGGAAGATAAACAATTCCTGTATTTGTTGAAACGCTGTATTTTGCTACTCCCTTTGAAGCGCCAGCAACGTACTTACCACCATTTAAGTTGTAGCTAAACTTGTAATTATCAAGCTTCCACTGAGCCTCAAGAACAACTACTTCCTGCTTTTCTGTAACATTCTTTAAAGTACCGTTCTTTACAGCCTTGCCTGTGTTCTTATTTTTCCAGCCTGTAAGAACATAGCCTGTTCTAACAAATTCATCTCCGCTAAGCTCGAACTCATCGCCGTAGGACATAGCCTGAAGGAATCCGTTATCTGTATTTACGCCTGAAAGCTTAAAGCCAAGAGCCTCGTACTCATCATCTGTCAAAGCTCCATAGGATCTTTCGCCCTTTGCAAGGCTTCCGCTTACAGCATCCTTGCTTCCAGCGTCAAAGAATACAACATAGTCTGTACCCTTCCACTGTGCATAGAGATCAACTACCGCTTTATTAACCTTTGCAAGATTTGAAACTGTTTCCTCATCAGCAAAAGCTGTTCCTGAGCCATCTTTTTCTGTATTCCAACCGCTGAAGGTTACGCCCTTTTGTGTAAAGCTGTTCTTTGTAAGCTTTGCCTTTTTACCATACTCAAAGTTCTGAGTTGTAGTCTTTGACTTGCCTGTAGCAGGATTTGAATTAAATCTTACTGTATAAGTGATTCCTGTCCAATGTGCATAAATCTTGGCATTATCAGGAGTTGAAAGATTAAATTTGGTTGTTCCAGGAACAATCTTTGTACCGCCCTCAGCCTCTGTGTACCAACCATCGAACTTGTATCCATCACGTGTTGCTGTTGACATTGTCTTAGGATAAACAGTGTCATATTTAAGTGTAAAGCTCTTATTCCCTGAAAGGACTGCATCATTTGCATTTACATCATAAGTAACTGTGTACTCATTTGCTTCCCACTTTGCATGGAAAGTAAGGTCTTTTCCTGTGCTGGTATCTACCTTTGTTACCTTGTTTGTGAACTTGGAATCTGAGAACCATCCAAGGAATGTGTAACCAATTCTTGTTGGATCCTTAAGTGTGATAGACTCGCCCTTTTCGTAAGCAGTTGGGTTTGCAGGATTATTTGTACCGCCCCCCAGCTCATAGTTTATTGCTGAAGATGAAACTATTTCATAGTTGTACTTACTCGCGTTCTCTTCTACCCACTCGTATGCATAGGTGCCCTTTACTACGTAGCACTTTATCTTCTTTCCTTCAGTTGTAGTAAATGCCGAATTGCCAATCTCTTTAACTGAACCAGGAATTGTAATCTTCTTTAAGTTTGCACAACCATAAAATGCACTGTAGCCAATCTTTGTCACATTTCCAGGAATAACTACTTCTGAAACAAGTGTATTTGCAAAAGCTTCACTACCTATAATTTCGAGTGTTGAAGGAAGTTCAAGCTTTGTTATCTTATTTCCATAAAATGCATCGTTACCGATAGAAGAAAGTTTAGATCCTGCTTCAAAGGTAAGACCGCTTATTCCAGTGCCTGACCATCTTTCATTGAATGCCTGATCTCCGATAACAGTTACTGTTGCAGGAATTGTAATTGTGCAATTGTTGAATCCCGCTCCATAGAAAAGCTTATTTGGAATAGTCTCAATTCCACTTGGGAAAGATACATTTCGGATACTACATCCGTTGAAAATGTTTTCTTTTCCTCCAATCAGGTTCTTAGTCTGAAGGTTTACAGTTCTAAGATTCTGACATGCATAAAATGCACTGCCACCAATATTGGTAACGTTCTGTGGAATTGTAATTTCTGAAATAAGGTTGGCTGCAAAAGCACTACCGCCAATTGTTTCAAGTGACTGTGGAAGCTCAAGCTTTGTTATCTTATTTCCATAAAAGGCATCTTCTCCAATACTACCAAGCCCTGAACCTTCTTCAAATACAAGACCATTAATTCCTGTACCAGCCCATCTTTCGTTAAACGCCTGATCGCCAATTGATGCTACAGATGCAGGAATTGTAATTGTACAGTTATTAAATCCTGCTCCATAGAAAAGCTTATTAGGAATTGACTCAATTCCCTCTGGGAAAACAACTGTTCCAATATTACAGTTTTCAAAAATATTTTCTTTTCCGCCTACAATTACCTTAGAATCAATCTTTATAGTTCTAAGATTTTTGCAACTTGAAAAAGCACTTGTTCCAATTGTTGTAACGTTTTCAGGAATTGTTATTTCTGAAATAAGGATATTAGAAAAAGCTCCTCCACCAATTGTTTCAAGTGACTTTGGAAGTTCAAGCTTTGTTATCTTGTTTCCGTAAAATGCATCGCTGCCAATGGTTGAAAGGTTAGAGCCTTTCTCAAACACAAGGCCGCTGATACCAGTTCCGCTCCAACGCTCATTAAATGCCTGATCTTCGATAGTTGTTACAGAAGCAGGAATTGTGATTGTACAATTGTTGAAACCTGCACTATAAAACAACTTACTTGGAATAGATTCCATTCCTTTTGGGAAAGTAACACTATTTATACTACAGCCGGCAAAAACACTCTCTTTTCCACCGATAATTACATTTGAATCAATAATAACAGTAGTAAGATTCTTACAGCCAGAAAAAGCACCACTTCCTAAAGTTGTTACATCTTTAGGAATTCTTATCTTTGAGATCTGATTATCTGCAAATGCATCGCTTTCAATTGTAGTAAGTGATTCAGGAAGTTCCAGGCTGGCAATCTTGTTACCATAAAATGCATCTTCTCCAATAGTTGTAAGCTTAGAGCCTTTTTCAAATACAAGACCACTTATTCCTGTACTGCTCCAGCGCTCATTAAATGACTGATCGCCAATTGAAATTACAGAAGCAGGAATTGTAATTGTACAATTGCTAAATCCTGCACTATAAAATAGCTTGCCCGGGATAGATTCAATTCCCTTAGCAAAAGTAACTCTATTTATGCTACATCCTGCAAAAATGCTCTCTGCAAGGCTGTTAAGCAGTACAGAATTGATATTAACAGTATTAAGATTCTTATTATCAGAAAAAGCGCAAAAATCAATAGTTGTAACATTTTCAGGAATAGTAACTTCACTTATGCCTGTTCCAGAAAAAGAATATCTTCCGATTTCTCTAAGTGATGATGGAAGAACAACTTCTGTCACATTCTCGAAATCATAAAAAGCATAATCACCGACTCTGGTGATCTTATCGCCAACTACTACTTTTTTTATGCTATCTCTGTCTTTATACCATGGCATATTTGATGAGCCATAGTTCATCATATCTCCGGAACCTGTAATTGTTAGAGTTCCGCCAGACAGCTTGTATCCTATATCTTCGCTAAATACAGCATCTTCATCTGTTGAAATCTCATCAGTAACATCTGTAGTAGACTCACTTACTGCTTCAGCTTCCTCAACTACTATAACTGGATCTGCTGACTCACTTGTTGAATCGTTCTCAGATGCTTCCACATTAGCCTCATCAGAAATTCCTTCTGACGCTTTCTGTGAGCTATCCTCAGCAGCATCTTCAAAAAGATCAGATACCTCGATCTCAATAGCTTCTTCTGTTCCACTTGCCGCAGCATAGCCTGTCACTGAATTTGACAACGCCATTGTAGCCACAAGAAAAACACTCAAAGCCTTACCCAAAATGTTTCTTTTCATAACTTAATTTGTCTCCTTTGTTATTAGTTAACTTAATTAGTAACTCAAAAGCCGCAAATATCATGATATCACTAGCTAAAGCCGTTATCATCCTATTTATTGCTAAAAACAAAGAAAAATGGCACATAGTTTCATGTGCCATTTGTGAACAATAATTCATAATTTCATTCAATTCGTCAAATTATCTGTTATTAGTATATGCTTTCACAAAAAAATCTTTGTCAGTCTGTCTTACCATGGACTTCCCATCCTCAGCAATATAGTAACTGCAGCCTGAGGCTTCATAGTTATTGTGGATGTTGCCGGTTAGGTTTTTCCACTCGTCGTAGTTAGGCTTACTTATGTTGTCTACCGTGCTTTCAAAGGCAAGCCTGCCCTTGGTTACGGGTTTTACCATGATAAAAAACTCATCCCCAGCAGCAAGCTCAAGACTGTTCGGAAGCCTAAAGGTGTGGTAACCACCACTTATTGCTTCTCCTTTAAAAGAAATATCGGGATTTGCCAAATCCATTAATGAAATCTTGTCTTCATCAAAGCTTTCCTCTGCACCCGTATGCTTTACGTAAATATCAAACTCATACTGCTGATATGTCTCAAGTCCCATAAGACCTATAGCCTCAAGCTTTTCATCTCCCTCTGCCCTATAGCATATTCCATAAGGATTTGCGGCCTCTGTATACGCAGTTACGTAATTGTCTGAATCTTCGAGAGTGCTGATAACATAGGTTAGAAAACCTGCCACCTGGTAATTGTTATCAAAAAAGTCCTTATCGCCTTTTGCAGCCACCGAGTAGCCTGCCACATTGTTGATTCCGCAGGTCTCGTCGTAATAAGAAAGATAAAAATATCCGCCCTCTCCGGAGTTTTCGCCCCAGCTGTTTCTGCATATCCAGGCACCGTTTTCCTCTGGAGTCATGGCAAACTTTGATTTATCAAAATCATCATCCCACCCGACAATTATGACTTCATGATTAGCCGTTGGAATTTCTTTTCCTCCAAAATTGGAATACAATGTCCCGCAGTGATTCTTCCAAAATCTGTCATCTGCGTAAATTCCTGCAGTCACAGCGCCATGTTCCATGATCATGCGCTTTATCATGGCATTATTCTTTACGTTTGCAGCAATCTGGTTAACTGCCTGAACATGATAATCGCTTGTATAGGCAGGTGAAGGTGTATCTCCATTATCCCTAAACAGATACTCTTCTCCATAAATACTCTTAAATGCGTCATTTCCAGTCTCTGCCACTGGTCCCTTCCAGGCAGTCATGAGGCTTATACAAAAGTCAGCCACACCTCCTGTAGCAATATAGTTTGTGTCATAGTCAAAAATCCAGGCACCCTTTTCCCCATCGGCATTTACAAACTCTCTGTAATCTCCATCTAAATATCCTTGAACAGAGCCCTCAGCCTTGTGCATGTTGTAATAGGCCATGTGCTTTTCAGATAGATCCAGGTCTTTCCAGCCTATCTCATCGTGGTGCTTTATAATATCAGCCTCAACAGCACCAAGGCAGGCATAAGCCCAGCACAAATAGGTGTAGCCCTGATCCTCTACAGCTGTAATATATCTTTTTCCATTTACGTCTCTGGAATCATATTTAGAAGGAAGCTCCTCCTCAGAAAAGGAATCAATATCCACTGGTATTACTTTGCTAAAATCCTCATTAGAGTAAAAAGCGCCAATATCGCCGTCTTCTATTGAAATTGCTTCAGGTAAAAGAACAACCTGAACACCCTCGACTTCTTTTGATGTAGGCTCTGTAGCTTCAATACTATTTTCAAGACTTCCATCCAGCCCCTGCGGCTCTAGCTCCGTATCAGTAAGCTCCTGCGTCTCTTCCCCATCTTTTCTGGAAGAGTTTGAAACTTGAGAAGAATTATTATTAATCAGCAAACAAGCTATAGTAATAGTAAATAATGCCAAAGCCCCTATAACAATTATGATAATAAGCGATTTTTTTCTCATAAATTTTATTCTCTATACCAGGAGTATATTTTAATATTCACGGTTGCTTATTCTTATCAACAAGTCTACATGTGTTAAAAGATCCAAAAATCGACTGGGATATATCTTTTGCGAAGGCCTCATAGTCTATGTAGTGATAGCCTGCACTCCAGCCGTCGATTACCCGAAGCATTGGATAAAGCTTGTCCCCAACACGCCAGATGCTATAGCCCACAACCACAATGGTGTGATCCTTGTAGTATCCACGGGCAATATTCATTATGACCGGCCTTCCCTCGGAGATTTCCTTAACCACCTGTTTTTCAAAGGTCCAGACATACACGCCTCTGCACTTAACCTTAATGCCGTACTGTGCAAAGGCTTCCCTTGTAATCCCTGCGATAAAAAAAGGAATCGTCCCGTTTTTGTCATTGTAGCCGTAACTTTCTGCCACTTCCTCAACAAGCTTGTAGGTTTCCTTAATGTCCTCAGGAATTCCTTCAATATTCTCTTTTTTTCTGTAATAATCAAGGAGCCTTGTCACTGCCACTACAGAACAGTTTCTGGTTTTCCTGCCGCTAATCTGCTCCATAGACTGCTGATTCATGACAATAGGCCGTCCTCTCTTTACAAGAACGCCTCTTTGCCCATACTGCTCCTGAAAGTACTTATTTATATTGCTGATTCCGCCATAGGGTCTGCGCTTCATTTTCTTATTCAACACTCCATCTTGTCAGTAATTCTTCCTTGCTCTTTAAATTGCGCCTAGCCGGATGTTCCTCAGAGAAGCTACTCTTCACATCATCCTTTGCGCTTTCATACAGACCATTAACATATTCAGACAGGTCCACACTTACATCTCTATCCTCATCAAGACCTGTGTAAACAAGCTCTGCCACAAATCCGAGATTCCCTGTGGTATAGAAGTTTCCATCAAATTTGTTTGGGTTATTATCTTTGTCTGTAACCGGCGAATTTATCTTGTTTGTGAGAATCACAATGACAATTTCCTTATCTGGGTCCACCATAAAAAATGTCCCGGTCCAGCCCTGATGTCCAAAGCACCTACTACCTGCTTTTGTGCCAAAATACTTGGTTCTTTCAGTATTTCCCTGTCTCCACCAGCCAAGTCCCAAGTTCGTCACACTATTTGAGACAGGTGCAGTAAACGTATCTATAACCTCCTGTGAAAAGAAGGTCTTGCCATCAAATTCACCAGTCAGCATGAGATTAGCCATCTTTGCCACATCTACAGCATTGGAAAAAAGTCCGGCGTGTCCTGAAACTCCACCCATGCAGTAATAAGCCATCTCATCATGGGCCTCTCCCTGCACAGTATCAGTTCTAAGTCCATCAAATACTACTGCTCCGTCTCTGGTATTACCATTAAGCTCCGTAGCTGCGCAGTCCTCTTTGGTAAAGCCATTTTCCAAAGGCTTGTAGGTCATATGCGCAAGCCCAAGAGGCTCACAAAAGTTAGTCTTTACATACTCATCCAAAGTCATCCCGGAGACCTTCTCCACAACAAAGCCAAGAACCATATAGTCCACATCTGAATAGACTCTGTCTGTGCCTGGCTCGTACATAAGCGGAGTCTGACAGATTCTGTCAAAGGTCAGCTTCTTTGCCTCTTCATCTGCCAAGCAGGAGGAAAAAAGGATGCTCTCAAATTCAGGATCATACTCCTGCGTCACCTGATCTACATGCGGATTGTGATATCTGGGGCTTGCAGGAAAACCTCCTTCATGCCGCAGCAGATCTGCAATCTTTAGATTCTTTTTCCATTCCTTTATTGTGTCAAGGTCGGCTCCTGATCCATCCTTATAATCAATAAAAATGGTATCCTCGTAAAAGGAGCTTCCAAGATGGTCAGAAATCTTGTCATCGATAGTAATTATCCCATCCGTAACCATCTTCTGCAGCGCATAGTTAACAGAAAACATCTTGGTAACAGATGCAAGATCATAAAGAGTATCGTTTGTAACATCACTACTTTCAGTATTTATGCTTCCATCTTTATTATATGAGTTTACTTTTCCAAATGCACCCTCATAAACCAGCTTCCCATGCCTTGTAATCGCAACCTGCGCACTGGTAAAGCCATTCTCGATATCTGTTTTTATTATGTCCTCCATGAGCCCAATACATTCCTCATGAATTCCCTCTTCTTTTGGCGTCCCCCTTAAAAGTTCCGGTACTTTGACTATTTCCTCAGAAGATGCTGTTGCTGCACTTTCCTCGACTTTTTCAAAAAGCTCCTGACTTTCGGAAACCTCCTCCTCCACCTTTTGCCCGCCACATGCCATAAGAGTAAGCGAAAGTGCCCAAAATACTGGAATTATCTTTTTCCCCCTCATGAATTCCACCTATTATTTTTCTAATAAAATTGTATTTCCAAAGGCCGGAGTATACCAGACCTTTACCTCATTACAATACCGAACAAATCCCTTAAAACTAATGTAGTTGTTGTCTACATTCATACAACCGCTCTTTAGCTTAATCAGCTCCTTTGAACCTATTTCCAAATAGCACAGGTCATTATCTTCCGTTACGACATATACCCTGCCCTCTAACTCACTTTTCTCAATATTATTATAATAATTGTTTAGCTGAGCTATCTTTTCACAGTCACCGTTCTGCCATAAATACAGGCCATTATCATGGTCCTCAAAGTATATAGTTGAAAGGTCGTCGCTTGCAGCAAAAGAGCCTATGCCCTTTCCAAGCTTTGTGTCCACTTTTTCTGTTATCACGCCTTCTTTATTCATCTTGGCAATTTCAAAAGTGTTATTCTTTTTATACAAAAGCTTTGCGCCATCTTCATCTACGTAAACCTGCGCCCCATATGCAGAATCATCCTGAGTGAGTACTATCGGAGCCTCATTTCCATCGTAAATGTAATAGTACGCCTTCTCTGCACTTACAAGGCAATTTGTCAAAGACGGCATATCCACATATTCAACTGAGGAATATCTTCCCTCCTTGGGAGTTACAGCCTTTTCGTAATAAATGTCGTATATATAGCCCTCCACAAGCGCCTTGGCACTCTCCATTCCTTCATCAAAGTACCAAAGGTGGTCGCCTCCAAAAAAGATGATTCCGGTGCAATCATAGTTAATATTGGAATGATAAACTGACTTCTCTTCTCCGATTTTCTTAAGTTCACCATTATTGTAGTGCCAGATAGAATTGCTGTCATTTTCATATTTTATGAAAAAAGCTCTGTTACCATCATTTGAAATTCCAAGAAGCGTAAGGCTAGGATTGGATGCGATATGCCTTATCCCCTTTTCTGTATTAAAGGATATAAAACCATTATAAGTATAGTATCCCACAGTTTTGCCATCCGGGGAAAGAGCTCCGCCAAAAAATACCGATGAATTTGGTAGTTTTCTTGCCATTCCTGTATTAACATCGAAATAATTTTGGGATTTTTCCTCGGCATCCTCATAAACAAAATAGCCGCCCTCTGAGTTCATATATACGTACTCGCCGGCATTTTCGCAGATAAGCCTCGGGTGCATGGCGGTATCAATATAATAGCATTTGCCATCAGCCACCAGAACCAACTCCGTATTATCAGAATTGTAGGCATACTCTATCCTGCCCGCATTCGCAAACTGGTCTATTACGGCTCCATTATTGCAAAAAATGTAGTTATCACTAAAATATATCTTTTTATCAGCAATATCCTGTATTTTAGCCTTTTCAACTATCCTTGGAAGGTGCTCAGGTTTTTTTGAAATAGCCGTGCACAGAGCTACAATTATGCCAATAACTACTGTTAAAAGAATCTTAAATTTCGTGAGCCCAATATTAATAGGCCTTACCTTTATTGAAGGAAGCTTTTCCACCTGACTTACATCTATTTCCTGAACAGGATCTCCGCAGACCGGACAATATTTCTGTCCTTCCGGAATCTCATTTCCGCATACTTCACATTTCATAAAAAACTTTATCCTTAACTACTATTCTCATATATGTTATAATTTACTGCTACAGAACTATATCATGACGAAAAAAAATATGCAAAAATAGGGGTTTACTTTCACAGTTTAAAGTGATATAGTATGTGATAAATTACGTGTTAATTGGAGGGCCATTTTAATGTCTTTTGAATACATTCAGAAGCTTCCTACTCCTGATGAGATCAGGGATGAATTTCCACTTACCAAGGAGCTGGCAGCGATCAAATATAAAAGAGATCAGGAAATATCCGATGTTTTCACTGGCAAAAGTGATAAGTTTCTTGTTATCGTAGGACCTTGCTCTGCCGATAACGAGGACGCTGTCTGCGAATATGTATCCCGTCTTGGCAAAGTAAGCGACAAGGTCAGTGACAAGCTTATACTTATCCCTAGAATCTACACCAACAAGCCTCGTACAACCGGTGAGGGTTACAAGGGCATCACTTCCCAGCCAGATCCAGAGGGCAAAACTGATTTCCATGCCGGTCTCATTGCCATGAGACACATGCAGCTTAAAGCCATCGAGATTTCAGGTCTGACAGCTGCTGATGAGATGCTCTATCCTGAGAATTGGGGTTATGTAGCTGACATTCTTTCCTATGTGGCTATCGGAGCAAGATCTGTTGAGGATCAGGCACACCGTATGACTGCAAGTGGCTTTGGCGTTCCTGCCGGAATGAAGAATCCTACAAGCGGCACTTTGAGCGTTATGCTTAATTCAGTGTATGCTGCACAACAGTCACACTCTTTTGTATATAGAGGCTATGAAGTTAAGACAAACGGCAATCCTCTTGCTCACTGCGTACTTAGAGGCTCCAGCAACAAGCACGGCCAGTCCATTCCTAATTACCACTACGAAGATCTGCGCCTTTTGCTCCAGCTCTACAACCAGCGTGAAATTCTTAATCCTGCTGCTATTATCGACGCTAACCACAACAATTCAAACAAACAGTTCAAGGAACAGATAAGAATTACCAAAGAGGTACTCCACTCCAGAAGCCTTAACCCAGAGATCAAATCTCTTGTTAAGGGCGTTATGATTGAGAGCTATCTTGAGGAAGGAAGCCAGAAAATTGGCGAAGGAATCTTCGGAAAATCAATCACAGATCCTTGTCTTGGATGGGATGACACAGAGAGACTTATCCTTGAAATGGCTGAGCTCGTTTAAAGAATAAAATAGGAAAAATAAGCCTGCGCTTTGGTATGGTATCCAATCAGCGCAGGCTATTATTTTACTCTTAATTTCTAATTCTGGCCCATTCATAAGGGTCATGTGTTTTTTGATTCATTTTTATATATTTCGCAATCGTTCCCTTATCTGTATATCCCATCATTTCCTGAACAACTCTTGCATCTGCTCCATTGTCTATCAGATGAGAAATAAAGGAATGTCTAAGGGTTCCCGGAGTAATATCCATATCAATATCAGCTTTTTTTACATAAGCCTTAATGAGCTTCCAAAGGCCCTGTCTTGACATAGGTTCTCCGGAATAGTTCAGAAATACCGTAGTATCCTCGCCTTCACCAATTCCTTCCGTTAGAAGCTGGTCTCTGGCAAAAAACAGATAACTATGAAGGGCTTCCTTAGCCTTTTTGCCATAAGGAATAACTCTTCCATCGCTAAGCCTTAAGCAGCTAAGGCTCATATCGATATTCTCAAGCTTTATGGAAATAACCTCTGAAACTTTAAGTCCCGTAGCGTACAAAAGCTCAAGTATAGCCTTATCTCTTTTGCCCTTTGGATCATCAGAAAAAGGCTGGTTTAAAAGTGCATCAATTTCATAGCCTGAAAGAACTCTAGGAGCATTTTTCTCAGCCTTAGGAGCCTTTAGTGTCTCAGACGGATTGTCAGAAATATTACCATTCTCAACCAAATATCTGAAAAAAGACTTAATTGAGGTTATGCTCCTGATTATGGAAGCATTCGCAAGATTGCTTTCCTTAAGCTCTGCCACGTAAGAAACCAATCTATCCTCGGTAACATCCTCAATCCGCGTAACCTCCCGCTTCTTCATATAAGAAATCATCTTGCTTAAATCTCTCCTATATGACTGTGCGGTATTATTTGAAGCCTTTTTTACTATGTTCAAATAAACAACAAACTCTTCTACAAGCTGTTCCATGTCAGTTCTTAGTTCACACCTTCGTTTTTCATGATTTCATCAAGCTTTGAGGAAAGCTCGAGACAGTCAAAGGTTGCAAAATAATCTCTTGCTGTCTCTGCTCTTCTTATGAGCTGTGCGCTTCCATCCTCCTTGAGAAGAATCTCAGCACACTTTAGTTTACCATTGTAGTTATATCCCATAGAAAATCCATGTGCACCGGCATCATGAATAAAGAGATAATCTCCCATTTCAATTTCTGGAAGATTTCTTTCAATGGCAAATTTATCATTGTTCTCACAAAGTGATCCAGTAACATCATAAACGTGATCACAAGGCGCATCCTCTTTTCCAAGGACAGTGATATGATGATAAGCGCCATACATAGCAGGACGCATGAGGTTTACAGCGCAGGCATCAACACCAATATACTCTTTATAAATATGCTTTTCGTGAATTGCCTTGGTTACAAGCGCTCCGTAAGGTGCCATCATGAATCTGCCCATCTCTGTATAGATAGCCACATCACCCATTCCGGCTGGAACAAGAATCTTTTCAAACTGCTCCTTAACGCCCTGTCCGATAGCCTTTATATCATTTGGCTCCTGATCTGGCTTGTAAGGAACTCCAACGCCGCCTGAAAGATTGATAAATGCAATCTTTGCGCCGGTCTTATTCTGTAGCTCAACAGCAAGCTCAAAGAGCTGTCCTGCAAGAATTGGATAATACTCATTAGAAACGGTATTACTTGCTAAAAAAGCGTGGATACCAAATCTCTTGGCTCCTTTTTCCTTTAATATCTTAAAAGCATCAAAAAGCTGATCTTTTGTCATTCCATATTTTGAATCCCCAGGATTATCCATGATTCCGTTACTCATCTGGAATACTCCGCCTGGATTATATCTGCAGGATATTGTCTCAGGAATCTTGCCAATATTCTCCTCCAGGAAATCAATATGGGTAAAATCATCAAGATTTATAATGGCTCCGAGTTTGTCCGCATAAACAAACTCTTCTGCCGGAGTATCATTAGAGGAAAACATTATGTCTTCGCCCTTTGCGCCAACTGCCTGGCTGAGCATAAGCTCAGTTTCAGAAGAACAGTCAAAGCCGCAGCCAAGCTTCATCAAAAGCTCCATTAGAATCGGATTCGGTGTAGCTTTGACAGCAAAGTATTCCTTAAACCCTTTATTCCAGGAAAAAGCCTCATAGACAGCTTTTGCATTTTCTATGATTCCCTTTTCATCATAGAGATAAAAAGGAGTTGAAAACTTTTGGGCTATAGCCTCAACCTGCTGCTTAGATACAAATGGTCTCTTCATAATATTTCTCCTCGTATTGCTTTTTAGATTTTATACAATTTGATATAAACTTTAACATGTTAACGCGTCATAACGCAAGTGAAAATTTTATGAACATCAGATATTCTCAATCTGCCAGTCTATGGGCTCCACGCCATTTTTTACAAGGAAATCATTACACATGCTAAAATGCTTGCATCCAAAGAATCCTCTGTATGCAGACAATGGGCTTGGATGAGGCGCCTCTAAAATAAGGTGCTTCGGATTATTAAGCATGGCTTTTTTCATCTGCGCAGGCTTACCCCAAAGCATATAGACTATTGGTCTATCCTGCTCATTTACTGCCTTTATGATGGCATCAGTAAAGTTTTCCCATCCTTTTCCCTTGTGTGAATTGGCCTGATGAGCTCTTACAGTAAGAACTGTGTTTAACAAAAGAACTCCCTGATCCGCCCATTTTTTTAGATATCCATTGTTGGGAACATAGCAGCCAAGATCATCATTAAGCTCCTTGTAGATATTTACAAGTGACGGCGGCGTATCTGCCTTCCCAGGAAGCACAGAAAAAGAAAGCCCGTGAGCCTGTCCCGGTTCATGATATGGGTCCTGTCCTAAAATAAGGACCTTAACATCCTTAAGTGGAGTCAGATGAAGTGCATTAAAAATATCATCTGAAGGAGGATAAACAACATGATTTGAATACTCCTCCTTAACAAACTCAAAAAGCTTTCTATAGTAATCTTTATGAAACTCGGCTCCAAGTGCTGGCAGCCAGTCTCCTCCAACCATTGACATTATCTATAAACTACCTTTCATACCTTTTATTAATATTTCAGGGGGGCAAGCCCTTTGCTTGCAGCAGTTCCTCAGATTCTGACGGGAACATCTCTGTCTCTTAAATAGCGCTTCAAATCCATAATCTCCATCTCTTTATAATGGAAAAGTGAAGCTGCAAGAACAGCATCAGCCTTGCCAATTGTCAGCGCATCATAAAAATGCTCCATTGTTCCAGCTCCACCTGATGCAATTACAGGAACAGAAACCACCTCAGCAACAGCCTTTGTAAGCTCTATATCATAGCCTGCCTTTGTTCCATCACAGTCCATACTTGTCAAAAGAATTTCTCCTGCGCCAAGTGATACGGCCTTTTGGGCCCATTCCACGGCGTCAATACCCATATCTATTCTTCCGCCGTGCTTATAAATATTCCAGCCGCTTCCATCTTCTCTTTTCTTAGCATCAATTGCGACAACTACGCACTGACTTCCAAATTTGTCAGCTGCCTCAGCAATAAGCTCAGGCCTGTCTATCGCTGCAGAATTGACTGCAACCTTGTCAGCGCCTTCTCTGAGTATTGCACGAACATCATCCACAGTTCTTATACCACCGCCAACAGTAAATGGTATGAAAACCTTTTTGGCTACTTCTCTTACCATATCTGCTACTGTAGCTCTTGCCTCATTAGAAGCAGTAATATCAAGAAAAACAAGTTCATCAGCCCCAGCCTTTGAATAAGCCGCACCAACCTCAACCGGATCACCTGCATCTCTTAAATCTACGAAATTTATTCCCTTAACAACCCTGCCCTTATTAACATCAAGACAAGGAATAATACGCTTTGTCAGCATCTGCTCTCCTCCTTGATCCTTATCACACTGCCAGGAAATTCTTTAATATCTGCATACCTACCTCGGCGCTCTTTTCCGGATGGAACTGGCAGGCAAATACATTTCCAGACTCTACAGAAGCATCTATTGTCACTGAATAATCAGTTGTAGCTGTGACGATATCTCTATCCTTAGCCTTAAGATAAAAGGAATGAACAAAATAAACATATGAGTTTTCTGGAATTCCCTTGAATAATTTTCCTTCTTTAGGGAATTTAAGACTGTTCCATCCTATCTGCGGAATCTTATAGTTATTTCCACAAGAATCTGTCCCTGGAATCTCTACTATTTCACCACGTAAAATGCCCAGGCCACTCACACCTTTTGATTCCTCACTAGAGTCAAACAAAAGCTGCTGTCCCAGGCATATTCCCATAAACGGGATATCTTGCGCCACAACATCCTTTATAACCGGCACAAGTCCATATTCGTTAAGACGCTTCATCGCGTCTCCAAAGGCACCTACTCCGGGAAGTACCACATGATCAGCTCTCATAATAGTCTTTGCATCCCTGGTAACTGCCACATCCGCGCCGAGATAGTCAAAAGCCTTCTCAACGCTTTTTATATTTCCTGCATCATAATCAATTATAGCTATCATAAGGCACCAACCCCTTTTTGTAATGTCGATGCCCTATATTTACGACTGCAGAGTTCCTACTATTTCCATAAGCCTGATAGTATAGTCTCTATCCTTCTTAATAGAATTAATCTCACTGATTTCATCCGCATTCAGGCCATAATTTTCTGAGAGCAACGATTCTATATTATCGTACACACTCTGAACCTGAATTTCAACATTGAATTTCGCCGCCTCTTCCAGAAGATCCTCTTTGTTTCGCATTCCCATAAGAAGCATATCCAGAGCCTCTTCTTTCATATTCATGGCAACATAATTCTCATATCCGGCAACATACCTCTCTGCCCAGGCAAGTACTCTAGACTGCTCATAGATTATCTCCTGATCCTCTGTTTTTTCCTTTCCATAGAGCATCTTATAGGCTGTGGTATATTCCTTATGTACATAGGCATTCTGCGCCTTTTCTCCCGCTATTCTCTCCGGTAAAACAAGTGTAGGGATAAGGAACAGTATTCCTATACTAGCTGCAAAGATTCCCGATATAGCAATCTTTTTAGGAGACATTGCCTTTTCAGGAGCTCCAGGATCCTTTGGAGGCTTTGGCTTTTTCTCCTTCTTTGGTTTAGGAGGCTTTTTCTCCTTTGGTTTCTTTTCCTTCTTAGGTTTTTCTTTTTTAGGCTTCTTTTCTTTTTTCTTCTTTTCTTTCTTAGGCTTTTCTTCACCTGCCAGCTCATTTAAAACTGTCTGGTTCTCATCCGTAAGACTTGCAAGGCCCTCTGTATTTTCCTCATCCTCAGCAGTAAGAGCATGGAACAGCTTTGCAAACAAGGCTCCAAGGCCACCTTTTTTCTTTTTCTTCTTGTCCTTTCCGCCTTCTTCTCCCTCAGCTTCTTCAGGGCTTCTTTCAGGAATTGATGCAAGATCACCTAAAGAAGGCTCCTCTGCGCCACCATATGCTCCATCATCTGTCAGGGCATCAAGAATATCTTCCTTAGGAAGCTCCTCTGTTTCTGCCACACCAGCTTCTTCATCCTGCTTTGCTGTGCTCTCAATATCTTCTATTTCATCATTGGCGAGACTGTTCATCAGCGCATCAAGGTCCGGAATAGAAACATCTCCGCCATCTTCTCCCTCTGCCGCTGCACTGCTACTTTCCTCTGAAGGAGCAACATCTGCCACTTCTCCTTCAGTTGTATCCTCGCCGCTTTCATCGCCCAAAAGATCATCAAGGCTGGCCTCAAGGTCATCTAAATTAAAATCATCTCCTGAATCTGAGTTAGAATCAGCCTTTTCCTCAGCTGCAGGCTCTTCACCTAAGCCCTCCATCATTTCTTCCATAGCTTCTTCCATGGAATCAAGGGAGTCTTCTGCCGGAGTGTCTGCTGATGCTCCTTCCATTTCCTCAGGTGCCGGTTCTTCTAACGCTGCTTCTTCCAATGAAGGCTCTTCTAATGCTAATTCGTCCAGAGCGGGCTCTTCTGATGCTGCTTCACCAGTTAATGGAGCTTCTTCAAGATCAGGAATCTCATCCACAAGTGCTTCTGCCATAAGCGCTTCATCTAAAGGCGCCTCCGCAGCTGCTTCTTCTAGAGGCACTTCCTCTATAGGATTATCTTCCGCTGGCAGTTCTTCTGGAATTGCTTCTTCAGCATTAAGCTCATTCCCTATACCTTCAATTTCGGCTTCCATAGCGCCCAGATCAAGGTCATCAAGGCTAAGGTTATCCTCCATTTCCTGTAGTGAAGGATTCTCGGTCAGAATAGGTTCATCTGGTATTGTCTCTGTAGCTGTTTCTGCAACATTTTCTGTCAAAACATCTTCCATTTCAGATTCTAAATCTTTAAGTGAAAGATCGTCATAATTACCATCAAGAGCTGCTTCATCCAGCTTTTTTTCTTCCTCAGGAAGATTATCAAGAACCTGACTAAGGCTCTCGCTATTTTCCTCTACAGTCTGCTCAACAAGACTGTTTCCAGGCATCTCATCCAAAAGATCAGTAAGAATTTCCTCAGGAGACTCGTTTGCATCTGATGCAAGCGCCCCCTCATTCGTCAATATATTATCCTCCGGAAGAATCACCTCCGGAGCCATTTCTGAAAGGGCATCATCGCCCTCTTCAACCTCTACTAATGGTGCTGGAGCCGCATCCTCTATCGGAGCCTCGTTAAACTTTCCGCTTTGAATCTCGGCATCCATCCTCTCAGCATCAGCAATTGCCTCATCTAAAGCTATTTCCTCAGGATCTCTGACATCTTTAGTACTAGGCTCACTACCAACAGTAAAGCCAGGAAGAGAAGAAGCAGAAGGAGCCGCTATGCTATCCAAGAGATCAGCCATCTTGTCATCAACCAGCTCATCTCTATCAAGCCTCTCCAGCATATTTTCAATATCATTAAGATCTTCGTTCCCACCAGAGTTACTTACAAGCGCACCAATATCCCCTGAATCATCCATGGATCCAGAGGAACTCGCCTCGCCTTTAGTCTGTGAAGACATTCTACTCAGAGCTGACTTAGGGTTTGTATTTTTTTGTGCAGAATTTAGAAGACTATCAAGATATTCTTCATCATTCGACTTCATGCCCTTTACTCTCCTGCAATATATAATCAACTGAATTCATTGCAACTGAATCAGCTTTTTCCTCAATTTCAGGTGTATGGTGGTAAAGCCTTTCATGCACTCTCACTAAATGTGCCTGCTTGTTCACAAACGTGACCTTTTCAAATGGCCATCTGACAACAGTAGGATATTCAAGTCCCACTCCAAGCTCCAATATCAGAAGCTTGTTATTTAACGTATTTGATAAATACTTAAGATAGACATCCCAGTTGTCAATATAAGCTTTTTCATTATATTTTACTGATCTGTATTCACTTCGCTTTTGGTTTAGATATAGCTCTTTACCATCTAAAAATGGCTTGGAAAAAGTGCTATCTTCGCCAATATTGCCTTCAAGGCAGGTAACAACCTGATGTACAGAATTCACTATATCCATGAATTCATCAGATTTCTCCGCCAGAATAAGCTCGTCATCGGCATTTCCCGTCTGCAAATACATATAATTCCCGCATGGAAAAACACCTCTGGAAGGATCAAATCCATGCATAAAAGCATCCTGAAGAAAAAGATCACTAACTAAAAAGTAATTTTTGTCTCCAACAAGCTCTCTAAGCGCATCATACGCACTATCTATTTTTTTATCTGAATTATAATATGCGTATTCATACTCTACGATTGGAAGTATGAACTGATTACCCTCACGACTACAATACTCGATAAGCTGTTTATATCTTGGGTCACTATGAACTGCTTGCTTAACCCAATTCCACTCTTCCCCAATACCAATAATAACCTTATCAGCTGAGCTGATCATTTCTTTTAATGACTGTACCATTGCTGCTCTCCATTTTTTATATATTTTATTATATAAAAATACTCCCCTTATTGAATTATTAAAAGTCAAAAGGGGAGTTTTTAAGTCAGTAGGTATTAGCCAGCGGCATTAACAAGCTCGTCAATAACTGCCACAAGATTTCCAATCTCCGGCTTTGAGAGCTGTCTGTCTGCGCCTAAGGATTCTCCCTTCCTTCTCATTTCTTCATTAACAAGTGAAGAGAATATGATAAGTGGAATATCCTTTGTAGCATCATCACTCTTAATCAGCTTTGTAAGTCTGTGACCATCCATAATAGGCATCTCAATATCAGTGATGATACACTTAATCTTATCAAGCTCGCCTCTGTCTCTACATGCTTTGATGTAATCATATGCAAGCTTTCCGTTTTCAAAATGTCTAACATTATTGTAACCAGCCTTATTAAGCGAATCTACGATAAGCTTATTAAGAAGCTGTGAATCCTCTGCAAGAACAATAGGTACCTCATTACGAGGACGAGAACTAATATCTCCAAGAGCATCCATATTAAGACCTGTGTTAGGGTTAATATCAGATACGATTTTCTCAAAGTCGAGAATAATGATAAGCTGGTTTTCAAATTTGATGATACCAGTAGAAATACTCTCTTCAGCTTTAGAAATAGTAGCATTTGGCTTAATAATATCAGCCCAGGATACTCTATGAATACCAACTACAGAATCTACATGGAATGCGATATCCAACTTATTGAAGTTTGTTATAATAAACAATCCACCTGCCTTTGAAGCACCACGCTGCAAGCAGTTTCTAAGGTCTATTGCAGTGATCATTGTATCACGCGGCATAAAAATGCCTTCAATACTAGGATGCGCATTAGGAACCGGCGTAACCTCCTGGTAAACGATAATCTCTTTAATTTTCGCTACATTTATTCCATAGCAATGATCATCGATCTTAAACTCAAGGACTTCTAATTCGTTGTTTCCACTCTCAAGTAGGATTTTTGATTCCATTCTCTCACCTCACGTAAAATGAAAAAACCTCGGTACAAGTAACCAGAAAGTAACATAAAACCGATTGAAAATATATTAAATATCCTTTTTTAGTATAGCATAGATTTTTGAAAATAAATAGAAAAAATCTTAAAAGTGCCCTATTTGAGCGTCTTTTAAGATTTCATTTATAAGTTTTTTATATAATTGTTTTTCGGTTTATTTTTGTACCTTCAAAACCGAACACTGATATTTCTTAAATCCATTTCCCTATACATTCTTTTGGATAAGCCCTCGACCTATTAGTACACAGCAGCTGAACACGTTACCATGCTTACACCTTGTGCCTATCTAACCTCGTACTCACCAAGGGGTCTTACTGCATATGCAGGGATATCTCAGCTTGAGGGGGGCTTCACGCTTAGATGCCTTCAGCGTTTATCCCTTCCGGACGTGGCTACCCAGCCTTATGCATCTGGCGATGCAGCTGATACACCAGCGGTCCGTCCATCCCGGTCCTCTCGTACTAAGGACAGCTCCTC
>JAEEGL013770040.1_pt1 | contig 25928 bp, 21 predicted proteins | sample 9134231 | NCBI WGS metagenome assembly JAEEGL01 (sample SAMN16246548, study PRJNA631951) | gut metagenome | biome: gut microbiome; feature: rumen; material: fiber-attached | host: Bos | place: Iran: Karaj | collected 2018-10 | reverse complement strand
TCACTCGCGACGAGCTGAAGAAGGACGTGAAGCTGAGCTGGACGGACAAGACCAAGGCAGAGATTGCTGCTGCCAAGGGTACGACCAGCAACGCACCTGCCAACACTGGTGGTAACAACAGCGGCTCAGGTTCTAACACTGGCGGTGACAACGGAGGTAACACCGGCGGCGACAACAACGGTGGTGGTGGCGGTACCGACCCATCAGGTGGCAATATGGACTGATGACCATTGACCACGAAAAAAGAAAGGAGGATGTGCCAATTATGACACACCCTCCTTATTGCTTTTGTTTCTTACTTGAATGAAGAAGCAGATTAAGCCTCTGCGGGAGCCTCTTCTGCAGCTGCCTCAGCCTCTGCGGGAGCCTCTACCTCAGCCTCTGCTACAGCAGCAGCCTTCTTCTCAGCTACCTTCTTAGCGATGGCCTCGTTAACCTTCTTCTCTTCAGCGAGAGCCTTTGCCTCAGCATCCTTCTTAGCCTTAGCTACCTCGGCTGCTACCTTGTCAAGACCCTTCTGCTTGTCAGCCTTCCATGCATCGAACTTCTTCTGTGCAGTAGCCTCGTCGAAAGCGCCCTTCTTTACGCCACCCTTGAGGTGCTTCATCAGGTAAACGCCCTCACCGCTGAGGATGTTGCGAACAGTGTCTGTGGGCTGTGCGCCGCACTCTACCCAGTACAATGCACGGTCGAAATTCAAGTCTACCGTGGCGGGATTGGTGTTAGGATTGTAAGAACCAATCTTCTCAGTGAAACGACCATCACGTGGTGCACGAGCGTCGGCGATTACGATGCTGTAGAAAGCATAGCTCTTACGGCCACCGCGCTGCAATCTGATTTTTGTTGCCATGTTTTAAATGTTGTTTTTGTTGTTAAAAGTTTGAATTTCATGCTACCATCTCGTGGAAGCGGGTGCAAAATTACTCATTTTTAGGGAGTTAAACAAACTTTTCTTTGTTTTTCTGATTGTTTTTATAGTTTTTTGTGTAATTTTGGGCTCGAAATGAAGCAAGAGCTATCGATATTAATACCTATATATAATAGTGACTGCAGAAAGCAGGTCACGGAATTGAACCATCAGGCCCAGGCCATCGAAGGTCTCAGATACGAGATCATCGTAGCTGACGACGGATCGACAGAGACGGCTGTTGGCGATTGGCTATCAACCCTTAGCCAACAGTCCAACGTGCGCATTATACACAGGGAGCAGAACGTGGGGCGTGCTGTCATCCGCAACTTCCTTTGCAACGAGGCACAATACGACTGGCTGCTTTTCATGGATGGCGATATGACGATACCCGCTGGCGATTTTGTGCGCCACTGGCTCGATGCCGATGTGGCACAGGTAGGCTATGGCGGTTATATCGTGGGCCGAGGCGAAGCAAGCAATCTGCGCTATCTGTACGAGAAGCAATGTGAGGCAATGCACAGAGCCGAGGAGCGCAGGAAGCGTCCATTCCTGCATTTCCACACATGCAACTTTCTGATTTCCAAGGCGCTAATGCAGCAGTACCCCTTTGACGAGCGTTTCCACCATTATGGTTACGAGGACGTAATCTTTGGCAAGCGACTCAGACAAGCAGGCATCCAGATAGCTCATCCCGACAATCCTGCGGGCTTCTTCGACTACGAGGACAACGCCCACTTCGTCAGCAAGACGGAGGAAGGACTGCGCACACTCTATGAATTCAGGAAAGACCTGCACGGCTATTCACAGATGCTCACCTTCGTAGATGGCATTCATATCGGAGCCGTGAAAAGCGTTTTCCGCCTATGGCATCGGCTTTTCGGCAAATGGGAGCGCAGAAACCTATGCGGATCAAAGCCCTCACTCAAAGCGTTCAAACTCTATAAACTGGGCTACTTCCTGACGTTGACATAACCACCAGACTATATTTTCAAACCAAAACAAATAATCAATAACTAAAACAAATTATGATTAAGAGATTCGCTTTTAAAATGTTTCTGAAACCAGGTTTCGAGAAAGAGTATGAGAAACGCCACGCCGCTATTTGGACAGAACTGAAACAGATGATTAAAGAACAGGGGGTGCAAAACTACAGCATCTACTGGGACAAAGACACCAATATCCTCTTTGCCTATCAGGAATGCACCAAAGAAGGCAACTCACAAGACACGGAGAACGTGGATCCCATCACCCAGCGCTGGTGGGACATGATGGCCGACATCATGGAGGTGAACCCAGATAATTCGCCAGTCACCATCCCCCTACCCGAGTTATTCCATCTCGACTAAGGCATCCAGAGGGCTACGCACGATTTTTCCAAGTGTGTAGCCTTCTTCGTTTACTGCCTTGGCCAACTGCTCCTTGTAATAGAAAGCAATACTGCCCACCGCATTGATGGGTAGATCCTGACGCTGATAGGGCGCAATATTCCGACGGATAAAGTCACGGAAGTTTTCAATGACGAGTTGCTCTACCTGCGGATTATCAATATGCTGATGGATAAAAACTGAGAGAGAAGCCAACCAGCGATTAGGCATCGGCTGACGATAGACACGCTCAATGACCTGAGCCATCGTCATCTGTGAAAAAGCTTCAAAAGATGCCTTCAACTCGATTGGTAATCTATTCTTATACAGTGCATTAAGTAACCTTACTCCAAGTACGGCTCCACTACCTTCATCACCCAGTATATAGCCCATCGGCGGCGTGTTTTCTACAATACGCTGTCCATCGTAAAGGCACGAGTTTGCCCCCGTTCCCAGAATGCAGGCGATGCCCTCCCGACGGCCACACAACGCATACGCCGCCCCCAGCAAATCACCATGGGCCTCGAGATGCACGGCCTGCGGGAAAGCCTCTAGCAACAGGCGCAGCATCTTCTCCTCCAACTCAGGGCGCACACCACTGCCATAGAAAAGGATGGATGTGAGATGTATGATATCATCTGATGAGAGTTGTGGCAGCAGTTCTTCTTTCAAAATACGACGTATCGTGTCTTCGTCCTGATGAAAAGGATTGATACCTTGCGTCGAGATGCGCTGTCCCATAAAGGCCCAGTCAGTCTTGGTACTTCCGCTGTCGGCTATCAATACAGAATTATTATTCATACAAAAATCCATTTAAGAGTATAAATATACTCACAAGTTCCAAAAATATTGTTATTTTGGTGCAAAAGTAATCATTTTATTGCAAATTAAAGAAAAAAACTGTAATTTTGCAAACGATTACACAATGTAGAAGGTAAAAAGGTAAGAACAATATGCTTAGAATTGCAGTACAATCAAAAGGCCGCCTCTTCGAGGACACGATGCAGTTGCTTAGTGAGGCCGACATCAAAGTAAGTGCCAGCAAGCGTACTCTGCTGGTCGAGGCAACCAACTTCCCCCTTGAGGTGCTCTATCTGCGCGATGATGATATCCCCCAAAGCGTTGCCTCTGGCGTAGCAGATATCGGTGTGGTTGGCGAGAACGAATTTGTAGAGAAAGGTGCCGAGGCCGACATCATCTCTCGTCTGGGTTTCAGCAAGTGCCGTCTGTCGCTGGCTATCCCCAAAGATATCGACTACAAAGGTCTTGAGTGGTTCAACGGCAAGACCATCGCAACGTCATATCCCGTAATCCTGAAGAAATTCCTCACAGAAAATCATATCAACGCCGAGATTCACGTTATCACGGGTAGTGTGGAGATCAGCCCGGGTATCGGACTGGCCGACGCCATCTTTGACATCGTGAGCAGCGGTTCTACACTGGTCAGCAACAATCTGCGCGAGGTAGAGGTGGTGATGAAGAGCCAGGCACTGCTCATTGGTCACCCCGGCATGAGCCAGGAGAAGAAAGACCTGCTCAACCAGATGCTGTTCCGCTTTGAGGCCGTACGCGAAGCCGAGGACAAGAAATACGTACGGATGAATGCACCTAAGGCTCGTCTGCAGGAGATTATCAACGTGCTGCCTGGCCTGAAGAGTCCCACCATCATCCCACTGGCCGATGAGGAATGGTGCTCAGTACACACCGTGCTGGACCAGAAGCGTTTCTGGGAGATCATCGGACAGTTGAAGGAACTGGGTGCTCAGGGCATCTTGGTAACGCCTATTGAGAAGATGATTCTCTAAGGGAAGAATGATGAGTGAAAAAGTGTAGAGTGTAGAGTAAATAATTTGCTTCCGCATAATGAAGATTTACAAGTATCCGACAAAGGAACAATGGGCTGAGATTGTGGAGCGTCCGCGACTGGATCTGACTCAGTTGAACGAGACGGTAAGCACAGTCTTGGCAGACATACGTCAGCGAGATGATGAAGCCGTATGCGACTATGAGCTGAAATTCGACAAGGTCCAGCTGAAAGACTTGGCTGTCACAGAAGCTGAGATTGACGAGGCTGAGACACTTGTTAGTGAAGAACTGAAAGAGGCCATCGTGCTGGCTCATGAAAATATCCATAAGTTCCATGCTGCCCAGAAATTCGAAGGACAGAAGATTCAGACACGCGAAGGCGTGATGTGCTGGCAGAAAAGCGTAGCCATCGAGAAAGTTGGACTGTATATCCCTGGAGGCACCGCCCCACTCTTCTCTACCGTCCTTATGTTGGCTACACCAGCCAAGATTGCTGGATGTCAGGAGATTGTGCTCTGCACGCCTCCTAATAAAGAGGGTAAGGTAAACCCTGCCATTCTGGTGGCTGCCCGTGTGGCTGGCGTCAGCAAGATATTCAAGATTGGTGGTGTTCAGGCTATCGGTGCGATGGCCTATGGCACACAGTCGGTACCTAAGGTCTTCAAGATTTTCGGTCCTGGCAACCAGTATGTGATGGCTGCCAAGCAACAGGTATCGCTGGGCGAGGTGGCTATTGATATGCCTGCGGGTCCCAGTGAGGTTTGCGTATTGGCTGATGAAACGGCGAATGCCACCTTCGTGGCTGCCGACCTGCTGTCGCAGGCTGAGCACGGCATCGACTCTCAGGTACTGCTTATCAGCACCTCAGAAGAGATGATACAGAAAGTGCAGGACGAGGTAGACCGTCAGCTCAACCTCCTGCCCCGTAAGGAGATTGCCCAGAAAGCATTGGAGAATAGTCGCATGGTACTTATCGGTTCTGCCGACGAGATGATGGCTCTCTCTAACACCTACGCGCCCGAACATCTGATTATTCAGACCAAGAACTACGATGAGATGGCTGCTCAGGTCGTCAACGCTGGCAGCGTCTTCTTGGGACAATATGCCTGTGAAAGTGCTGGCGACTATGCCAGCGGCACCAACCACACACTGCCTACCCACGGCTACGCCACAGCCTATAGCGGCATCAATCTGGACAGCTATTGTCGTAAGATTACCTTCCAGCACCTTAGTGAGGAGGGCGTTCGTCAGATAGGTCGTGCCGTAGAACTGATGGCAGGCGCAGAACAGTTGGATGCCCACAAAAACGCAATGACAGTACGCATTAGCGCAATTAAAAAATGAAAAGTATGATTAGTCTTGAAAAACTGACGCGTAAGAATATATGGAACCTGGCACCCTATAGTTGTGCCCGCAACGAATTCTCTGGTGCTACAGCCACCGTGTTTCTCGATGCCAACGAGAACCCCTACGGCATAGACAACCTGAACCGCTATCCCGATCCTTTGCAGTTGGAACTGAAAAAGGTCATTGAGAAGGTCAAAGGAATTCCTACAGAATATACCTTTCTGGGCAATGGTAGCGACGAAGCCATCGACCTGATGTATCGTTGCTTCTGCGAACCCAAGGAGGATAACGTTGTGGCAATCGAACCCACCTACGGCATGTATAAGGTTTGTGCCGACATCAACGACGTGGAGTATCGTCCTGTATTGTTGGACAACAACTACCAGATTACTGCCGACAAACTTTTGGCAGCCTGCGATGCCCACACCAAGGTTATATGGCTCTGTAGCCCCAACAACCCAACGGGTAATGATATCAACCGCGATGAAATCATCAAGGTGCTGACCTGTTTCGAGGGGCTTGTCGTGGTAGACGAAGCTTATAGCGACTTCTCATCACAACGTCCGCTGCGCTTCGAACTGCCTCGCTATCCGAATCTCGTAGTGCTCAACACGCTGAGTAAGGCATGGGCTTCTGCTGCTATCCGCTTAGGTATGGCTTTTGCCTCGCCCGCTATCATCGACATTCTCAACAAGGTGAAATATCCTTATAATGTCAACCTGCTCACACAGCAGCAGGCCATCAAGATTCTCAGCGACCCCTATGAGGTAGATCGCTGGGTGCAGCTCATCATGCAGGAGCGTAACCGCATGATGGAGGCCTTCAGTCAACTGGCTCTCTGCGAGAAGGTGTATCCTACCAATGCCAACTTCTTCTTGGCAAAGGTAACAGATGCTCAGCGTATCTACGACTATCTGGTCGGTCAGGGCATCATCGTGCGCAACCGCACTCGTGTACAGCTCTGCAGCAACTGTCTGCGCATCACTATCGGCACACGCAACGAGAACAACGAACTGATAGGAGCACTCCGTCAGTATAAATAAAAATATTTTTAGGTGATACGTGGGACTATCAATCCCACTTGAATCGCACTACCAGCGGGAGATGATCACTAAATCCTGGCTGGTAGTGATTGTTTTGGAAGGTGCGGAAAGGACGCTTTCCACCATATTGAGGATCGTCTTCCAATAGAAAAGGGGCATCGTTGATAAATACGCAATCCACCTTATTATATATAATCGGCGAAACAAGAAAATGATCCAAGGAATGCCACTCGCCACGATAGCGATAGGTGCCGCGTGCCTCACCATGATTACCACTGGCTTCACAGGTGACATTCTGCAGACCAGAGGCATAGAGTTCCAGTAAGGCAGGACTATCGCAATAGTCATTGAAATCGCCTGTAATGATAACTCGGGCAGAGGAACCAAGTTCGGCGAGTTTCTGCCGTAGTTGTCTGATAACCTGAAGACGATTAGGTCTTGACGAACGCTCACCACCATAACGACTAGGACTATGTAGCACAAAGACATGCAGCGTGTCGCCCGAAGGACAACAGCCTTGAACATACAGGATATCACGCGTAGGACGCATATCGGGCAATGGCGGAACCTCCAGATAATCATAGCACAGCAGGCGGAAACGGGCTGGCTGATAGAGTAGCGCCACATCAACACCACGCTGATCGGGCGATTCTGTCATCAGGTACTGATAACCGGCATTGCGAAGAAGACTGCGATGTGTAAGGTCTCTGAGCACAGAATCATTCTCCACTTCAATCAAAGCAACAAGGTCAGGCAATTCCTCTGAACAAGAGAGAATCTCCTGACCTATTCGATTCAGTTTCCCCCAATATTTCGGGGAAGTCCAATGGCGAGTGCCATCGGATAGAAACTCTGTGTCCTCCTTTCCTGCGTCATGGTGCGTGTCGAACAGATTTTCGCAGTTCAACTCCACGAACGTGAGAAAGGAGGACAGCAGTAGGGTTAGAAACATTGTCGGATTAGCAAACCTTCTCTAAGCGTTTCATGATAGAGAACATAAAGATGGCTGAGATAACGCAGAGGGCGATAAACACGCTCCATACTGCCCACAAGGGGATGTTACCCCAGAGGTAGCCACCAACGCCTACCAGTTTATTACCAATAGCAGTAGCAACAAACCAACCACCCATCATCAATCCTTTATACTTGGCAGGTGCCACCTTAGATACGAATGAGATACCCATAGGCGACAGCAGCAACTCAGCAAAGGTAAGAATCAGATAGGTATAGATTAGAAGCTGAGGGGTAACGTCAGCAACATGAACAGCAACAGACTCACCATCAGGACCAATCTCCGTCTGAGGCATAGGAAGTCCGAATGAGGCTACAGCCATCAGACAGTAAGCCAGACCTGCAACCACCATACCGTAGGCAATCTTACGAGGTGCAGAGGGTTCCTTGCCATGCTTTGACAACGCACCGAAGATAGCCAAGCTGACAGGTGTCAGAGCTACTACATAGAAGGGGTTGAACTGCTGGAAGATAGGTGCTGAAACAGCTACAATCTCGCCAGAGTTACGATCGTACTGGAAGAACAGGAAACACAGCGCTAAAGCAATGACTACTGCAGAGATGCTGCGAGCTTTGGTTGTCTTGCTCTGGAACAGAGAGAAGCCACCATACACAATGAATATCAGGGCTACAAGATTCCAAACGTCAAAAGCCATACCCTCAACGCCAGTAGATGTCTGAGAGGTGAACTCGTCAGCGAAATAGGTCAGCGACAGACCATTCTGATGGAAAGCCATCCAGAAGAAGATAACTACAGCGAAAACCAGGCAGAGTGCAACGATACGTGCTTTGGTGTCTTCCTTTGAAAGTTCCTCAACCTGGGTTTGTTCGCCCTTCTTTGCAGTACCACCCTCTACATGACGGAAAGTGCTGCGAAAAATGTAGTAGATAGCGATAGACAGAATGAGCGATGCACAAGCCACAGCAAATGCAAAGTGATAAGAATCGTTCACCGATGTGCCCAGATTCTCCTGTGACCACTCCATAATCTTCACAGCAGCAGTAGGTGCAAAGAGAGCACCAATATTGATGGCCATGTAGAAAATAGAGAAACCAGAGTCGCGCTGAGCAGCATAGCGCGAGTCATTGTACAAATCGCCTACCATCACCTGCAGGTTGCCCTTAAACAAACCTGTACCCAGACCAATGAGCACCAGGGCTGCCAACATCACCACCAATGCCACGGTGTCTCCTCCAAGAGGAACAGACAACAGCAGATAGCCTGCAAACATGATAATAATACCTGTGGTAACCATACGGCCAAAACCGAATTTATCGGCCAGCCATCCACCTACGATAGGCAGGAAATAAACGAGCATAAGGAAATCGCTATAGATTTCTCCTGCCCATGCGGCATCCAGTCCGTAGTTAGCACGCAAGAAAAGCGCAAAAACAGCTAACATCGTGTAGTAGCCGAAGCGCTCGCCCGTGTTGGCCAAAGCCAACGCATAAAGTCCTTTCGGTTGATTTTCGAACATAATTTAATTTACTTAATATTAGAATTTTTGTTTTTTGTGATATCAAATAGATAAGTCAGTTTCACGCAGATATTATTCAGGTTGGAACGCCCGAAATAATCGCGTTTGGAATTACTGAAGATATCGCCAAGTCCGTAGTAGTAACGACCTTCTACAAGGAAATGGCCTATGTTCTTCAGCGAGAACTCCAGACCCAGTCCGGCGGCGATTCCATAATCGACCTTGCGCTGCACGGACATTGTGTCCTGAGCAATAACAGACGAGGTACGTCCTGAACCATCGGCATAGACGGGGGTACGAGCATCCCAAGGGAAATTCATATCCGTTTTCTCATTCAGGAAGAAACCAATCTGCGGACCTGCCTGCACAAAGAATTGTACGCCACGACGCTCTCGTCCCCACCCCATACGAGCCAGAACGGGAATTTGAAGATAGGTCATATCGCGCTGATAAGCCTCAGCAAGACCTGTGGTGGCATTAATAACAGGCTCATCATTGGGTGTCAGGATACGTTCCTTCCAACCCACTTGGGCATAGTTGAACTCGGCCACAATGGCACAGATACTATTGAAATATTTCTCTGAGGTGTAACGCAGGGTGAAACCTCCCGTAATGCCCTGATGCAAATCCTGAGGCACTTCAGGCATGAAGCCCACATTGCTCAGCATCATACCACCATTGAAACCGATAGAGAAATCATTACGATGCTCACCCACTTGAGCCACTGCCAATGCGATACACATAAATGGCAGAAGAAGGGATAAAAACAGTCTTTTCATCTTCAGAATCTAGTAATTGACTGTTTCTATGGTATGATCATCCTTATAATGAACGAACATAAAAGCTCTATTTTGCAGGCCGCCATTACCCATACGCTCAAACTTCAACGGTGTCTGCAAGGGCTGATAGCCGAAGCGACCTGCCGCACCATCAAAAGTCATACCGTATTTATGCAGACCACGCAAAAAGAACAATGCATGATCGAAGCCTGTAAGGGCAAATCGAGGCAGAGCCGACATCATATCCTCTCGGAAATTCTGACGGTAGAGGTTCTGCTGACGCTGCACCTGGGGTGACTGCAAGTTGGTGTAGAAGGGAGCTGGAATAAAGACATTATACTTATGGAAATTTTCCTGCTGATACTGGGTGTACATCATCCATTCCGTATAACCGAACATTGCAATCTGGATATTGGGATAATTGATTTTCATCTCACCCAGACGACCAAAGGCCGCTATCAGTTCACGTGAACGAGCGGTATTAAGAATCACCAGATTGGGTTTGTCCTTCGTGAAAGCCTTGGCAAAGTTGGCGTCACTTGACTTAAGATTGGTGATGCTATACTGCACATCAGCAATCTCCAACTGACGACGATAGGTTGATGTGAAACTACCCTTTGTGCTGGTGGAGTCGCCACAATCGATAATCACAGGATGATAGCCCTTGAAGAACTGAGCACAACGGCGAGCTGTACTCTCAGTCTGATCGTTGGGCGACTGATATATCTGGAAGATATTCCTATTCGTATAGAGCTCGGGGGCGTGGATAGAGAAAGGTATCACCAAAAGGCTATGATTCTTTTCTGCAAACTCAGACATCGGACTGACAAAGCGCGAATACAACGGACCGAAAATAATATCGCATCGTGCAGCTGCAGGGTCAGCCAACAGGGGTTTCACATCACCATCCTCAGGAAGATTCCATGCATGAATATCTACAGAGATACCTTCTTTCTTTAGCGTGTCGCAAGCCATCAGCAGGCCACGGTAGTATTCCACCATGCGCTTGCCGTCGTTGTTGACGTTATGGAGAGGAAGCATCACGCCCACACGGATAGAACGCTGACGCACATCAACATTTTGGTTCTGCAGAGTTGGTTGACTCATGACAGAAGCATCTCCTGAAGGAATATTGATCACGCTGCCTTTTTTCAACTTATAACCAGGTAACTCCATACCCGGATTGGCCTGCACCAATTGTTCTACGGTGATGCCATACATCTTAGAGATGCCATACATCGTCTCTTTCTTTTGCACTTTATGCGTGCGAACAGACTGAGCTGTAGACACATACGGCTGTAAGGCGAACAATGCGAATATCAGAAAATATCTTAATAAACTCTTCATAATACTCTATTTTTCAGTTTTCGACTACAAAAGTACAAAATTATTTCGTAACTTTGCAACCAAAACAAGAAGAAATATGAAAAAGAACTTGATATGGCTTATAGCCGCCTTCTTTTTAATGTCTCTGAACATCGGAGCGCAGAAGGTTTCCCCTACCCTGACATATATTGACAAGGATGGTAATCCGCACGACACGCTATGTATCGAGGACGGACAGGCACCGCTGGATGTGACATTTCACGCCAACCCTTCAGACATGGGCGATTTGACGCCAACGTATGAATGGCATTTCTACAAGCAGAATGGCACAGAGGGCAACAAAGAACTCTTTGTACGCTATGAGGAGGAAACACAATATACGTTTACTGAGTCGGGCAAATACACCGTCATACTGAAAACAATTCTCGACAGCGACGGTACACAACTGGATGAAGAGAGTATCGGTGTATTCATAGCCGATAGTTATCTGGAGTTTCCTAATGCCTTCTCGCCCAATGGTGACGAACTGAATGCTATCTTCAAAGCCAAAAGACATAAGAGTCTGGTGAGCTTTCATGCTTATATCATTAATCGATGGGGACAGAAACTTTTCGACTGGACTGATCCTGACAAAGGATGGGACGGGAAATACAATGGAAAGGATGTGAAGGAAGGCGTCTATTTCCTATTGTGCAAGGCTCGCGGAGCCGACGGCAAAGAATATAATATCCGCAAAGACGTGAACCTGTTACGCAAATTTATAGAAGGAGGACGCACGGGTGGCACAAACTGATAATCTGGGGACTATTGAGGTATTTGGTGCAAGGGTACACAACCTCAAGAATATCGACGTAACAATACCCCGTCAATCTCTTACCGTTATCACCGGCTTGAGTGGTAGCGGAAAATCTTCATTGGCTTTCGACACGATTTTTGCCGAGGGACAGCGACGTTATATCGAGACATTCTCAGCCTATGCGCGCAACTTCCTTGGAGGTATGGAGCGCCCTGATGTGGATAAGATATCAGGATTGTCGCCTGTAATCAGTATCGAACAGAAGACCACAAATAAAAACCCGCGCTCAACGGTAGGTACCACCACAGAGATATACGACTATCTGCGACTACTCTTTGCACGTGCAGGAAAAGCCTACAGCTATATGACGGGTGAGCCTATGGTGAAATATACAGAGGAGCGTGTGCTGGAGATGATCCAAAGCAACTATAAGGATCATAAGATTTTTATCCTGGCACCATTGGTAAGAAGCCGTAAGGGTCATTATCGCGAACTCTTTGAAGCTATGCGCCGCAAGGGATATCTCACCATGCGTGTGGATGGTGAGATTGTGGAAATCAGACAAGGCATGAAGGTGGACCGCTACAAGAATCATGATATTGAAGTGGTCATCGACAAAATGAAAGTTGAGGGCGAGAGCGAACGTCTGAAAAAAAGTATCCAGACGGCAATGAAACAGGGCGAAGGTCTGATTATGATTCTCGACAAGGATACCAACGAGGTGAAGCATTTCTCCAAGCGACTGATGTGCCCCACCTCAGGTATAGCCTATAGCGACCCCGCCCCCAATAATTTCTCATTCAACTCACCACAGGGTGCATGTCCACGTTGTAAAGGTCTTGGCATCATCAATGAGATAGACCTCAACAAGGTGATACCTAACAAGAAACAGACAATTCACGAAGGTGGAATAATTCCTTTAGGAAAATACAAGAACCAACTGATTTTCTGGCAGATAGACACCATACTAAAGAAATACGAATGCGATATCAAGACGGCTATTGAGGATATCCCCGAGGAGGCAATGAACGAGATATTGTATGGTTCCTTGGAGGATGTGCGCATCGCCAAAGAACTGGTTCACACATCTAGCGATTACTTTGTAGCCTTCGATGGTATTATCAAATATCTGCGCGACACGATGGAGAATGACGAGACGGCAGCTGGTCAGAAATGGTCAGACCAATTCTTGGCTGAATGCGAGTGTCCTGAGTGTCACGGACAGCGATTGAATCGCGAGGCCCTCTCCTATCGCATCTGGGATAAGAACATCTCGGAACTGGCATCAATGGATATCGCAGAGCTACGCGAATGGTTGGACGAGGCCGAGAAACATTTGGACAGCCAACAACAGCAAATTGCCACAGAAATACTAAAAGAGATACGCACCCGTCTTGACTTTCTGCTGGATGTTGGTCTTGACTATCTTGCCCTGAACCGACAGTCGGCCTCGCTATCAGGCGGTGAGAGCCAGCGTATCCGACTAGCCACGCAGATTGGTTCACAATTGGTCAACGTGCTATATATTCTCGATGAGCCCTCAATTGGTTTGCATCAGCGGGACAACGAACGACTGATCCGTTCGTTGAAGGAACTGCGCAATCTGGGGAATACGGTAATCGTGGTGGAGCACGACAAAGACATGATGCTGGCAGCCGATTATATCATAGACATCGGTCCGAAGGCAGGACGAAGAGGTGGTGAGGTTGTGTTTCAAGGCACGCCAGAGGATATGCTGAAGACGCAGACCATCACGGCGCAGTATCTGAACGGCACGGTGAAAAATGACATCATGCCATCCAGCGAGGGCAGACGCAAAGGCAACGGGAAGTCAATCACGATTCATGGTGCCAGCGGCAACAACCTGAAGCATATTGATGCCAGTTTCCCCCTGGGTTGCCTGACAGTAGTAACGGGCGTCAGTGGTTCCGGTAAATCAACACTTATCAATGAAACGCTGCAACCCATCCTAAGCCAGCATTTCTATCGCTCGGTGAAGAAGCCCATGCCCTACGACTCCATTGAGGGCATAGAACATATCGACAAGGTGGTGAATGTTGACCAGTCGCCATTGGGACGCACACCACGTTCTAATCCAGCCACCTATACAGGCGTCTTCTCTGATATACGTTCGCTCTTTGTGAACCTGCCAGAGGCAAAGATCAGAGGTTATAAGCCAGGTCGCTTCTCATTCAATGTGAAAGGCGGACGCTGCGAGACCTGTGGTGGTAATGGTTACAAGACCATCGAGATGAATTTCCTGCCAGATATCCAAGTGCCCTGCGAGGAATGTCACGGCAAACGCTATAACCGGGAAACGCTGGAGGTACGCTACAAAGGAAAATCCATAGCCGACGTGCTGGATATGACCATCAACCAGGCTGTGGAATTCTTCGAGAATGTGCCCGATATACTGAGAAAGATTAAGACGATACAGGATGTGGGACTCGGCTATATCAAATTGGGACAGTCGTCTACGACATTATCAGGCGGTGAGAGTCAGCGCGTAAAACTGGCTACCGAGTTGTCGAAGCGCGACACTGGCAAGACATTGTATATCCTTGACGAGCCCACAACGGGTCTGCATTTCGAGGATATCCGTATCCTGATGCAGGTAATACACAAGTTAGTAGACAGAGGTAATACCGTGATTATCATCGAGCATAATCTCGACGTGATTTGCCAGGCCGACCATATTATCGACATGGGACCTGAGGGCGGACGCAAAGGTGGTATGATACTCAGCGAGGGAACACCTGAGGAGGTTGCCAAGAGCAAGAAAGGATTCACGCCTAAATTCCTGAAGGAGGAATTAAAAGAACACGTATAGGCAAGACTCGTAGAACATCACGACGAAGAGATACAGAATCAGCAGAGGCACCGCTTGACGGAGTCCGATACAGAAAGATTCATAGACGTCATACAACGACGCGAACGTGCGTGACAGCAATCCATAACACATTGACGTGATGATTGCCAATGCCGACAAGATGGGAACGAGCGCCCTACTGAAAGGCGAAGGCCACATCAACCCAGTGGAAGATAGTAGCACAGCTTGTGGCATCATCACAAGTAGTGCTACTATAATGATGAGGATAACTAATACGATGAAGGAAACCCGCAAGGCAGAATGACGACGGAAAGAGAGTTGCGACGGACGGAAGATGCCACTACGCCAGACGCAACCTGCAGCCATTGCCAAGAGGATAAGCCATATCAGTTGAGGTTTAAGCAGCATCACGGAGAACTGTCCCAAGAACCAACGGATACCCTCGCTCGACAGCAATGGACGAACGCTTTCTGTCAGCGTGGCAGAAAGCAGCCACGACAAGAACACCAATAGCAGTTCCGCTATCAGCAAAATTAACACCAGTCGTGCTATGATTCGTTTACCCTTCATCGCCTATAACTCTCACTTCTCACTCCTCGTCAGCCTCAAGATTGTCAATATCAATGATACGCAGTTCCATAGCGCGTACCACCAGACGGGTAGCATTTACGCCACGTCCGTCGGGAAAGAGTTTCTGTACGAGTTCATTCTGACGTTTCTCCAGACTCTTCACGCCAAAGGGCATACCACGCAACTGGGCAATCTGATCCTTTGTATATCCCAGAGCCAGATGACGCAGCAAGCGTTCGTCGTACTCGTCAATCTCGTAATTAACCATTGCCTCCTGCTTCATCAACTCAGAGCCGACGCTCCGCTTGAAGCGCTCCACGATTTTCTGCAGGATTGGCTGATTGAATACCAGCTGTTTTCCATTCATCACCGCCATCACATCATTACGAGTGAGCAGTTCGCCCGTCTTCAGTATGATACCATCGGCACCCGCATCAAGTACGTCAACCCACAGTTTCTCATTCAATATCTCGCCCGTGAAAATCAGCACACGCACCTGTGGATGAATCTCCTTTGTCTGGCGACAGAGTTCCACACCAACAGTAGTAGAGCCACCAAGCCCCAAGTCAAGCAACACCAGATCGGGAACCTGCTGTTTCAGCAAGCGCCAATAGGCGGCCTCATTCTCGGCAGTACCTATAATTTCGGCTTCAGGGATGTCATTCTTTACAATACCCACGGTGCCCTTCAGTTCCAGGGGCACATCCTCTACGATAATGACTTTGAAGTTTTGCATATTCTTGGAAGTGTTATTAATATCTGAATTTGTTGATTCTCATCACGTTCAGCCCGTATGCCACAAGCATGACGATTAGAAACCTCCGCATGAAGGCGTACTATTTCGCGACAGATGAGGAACGGGATGTTTGTTTCGTTCTGTGGCATGAAGAGTCGGCTTATCTGTTCCTCGGATAATTTCAGGGCAGGCATGAGTACCGTGGCTTTCACATAATGCTCATCCACAGGCGTCCATTCTACGGAGAGCATATTTCCGCCCGAGTGCTTACGAAGGATGTCAAACAGATAATCTATGAAGATAGCATCGCCCAACACCTCGTGATCCAGTGCCTTCAGATGCATCTTGGAATAATCGAGCTGACGCATAGCCTGCTGACTCAGTATGCCATAGAGTTCCCGGTAATATTCTGTCACCTCCACAAGCGACGCGCTATCATCAACTTCCAGCAATTGCTGAATACGACTGGGATAATACATCGTCTCGTGCTTCAAGGTAGAGAGCGTATTATCAAGCACAGCATTACTGATATGCAAGTTGCCCTCCTGCATTTTCAGGCGCGTCACCTCATCAGCCATCAGTTCCAACTGCGAGCGTCTCTCCTGCAGGATGCTGTAGCGCCTGTTATGCAGCAACATCAACTGCCATGCCACCACCGCAATGATTGCCAGGAAGAGGAACACAAGCAGGATGATAGCCACCTGTTTGTTTGTCTGCGACTGTTGCATCGTGCGACAATAGGAATCAAGCGACGAGTCGGCAGACAATTCCTTGAACAACTGCGTATAGATGCGGTTATTATATTCGTAGAGCTGCCATTCATGCAGCGCCAAAGCAGCCACGGCACTCTCATTACGGATATCCAGCAATATCTGGTAATTTACAGGGATATTGTTGTGAAGCCACAAAATCTCAGGTGGCGTTATCGATAAGTCGCCAATAGCAAGAAGTGTGTCATCGTCATTCTCACCAACCGACCTGTAATAGCGATTCAAGCATTGTCTGCATGAATCCGCATAATCCATTGTACGCTGATAGTCACCCCTTATATTCAGATAATAGGTAGAGTCGGCATAAGCGCTGGCCTGCTGCAAGTCTTTGTTCTGAGCCATGCCACTACCGGCAAACATCATCAGAGCCAAAAATAGCGTCATCATTTTCTTTGGCAGACGGAAATAGAACCTGCTCCCCTTTCCTGCCTCACTCTCTGCAGCAATCATACAGACAGAGAATAACTGACTCAGTTTGCGGTATTTTTCAATGATACCCTTACAGTTGATTAATCCAAAACCGTGTCCTTTCTCAGCCGACCGCTTGTCGCTATCGACAATCACCTTGTGATCAAAGACGCGAGCCAACTGCTCTTCATCCATCCCCTGCCCCGTATCGGCAACAGATATCTCCACATAACGATCAGCATCAGCGGCATAGACAGAGACCCGACCACCCTGCGCAGTAAACTTGCGTGCGTTATCTGCCAGCGTGTTCAACATAAAAAGAGTCAGCACCTTATCTGCCTTCACCATCAGCGTGGTGGGTTGGACATCCAAGGTGATTCCTTTCAGGATGAAGCCCCTGCTACCCTTTGTCAATACATCGAAGAGTTCCTGCAAGGGGAATGTCTCGATATGAACGCTTAGTTCACCCTTACGCAACTGAATCCAATGTGTCAGTATATCATTCTGCAAGTTGACATTATCCGTCAGTTCGCGGATATAGTCTATACGCTCTTCTTTATTCTTGTCATTCAAGCAGCGCTCCTCGTGAATCATGCGGTCGATGAAGGGCGTGATGCCATTCACCAGCGAGACCTTTGCCAACTGTTCCACATAGAGGCGCTTGCCCTGCACGATATGAAGGTTTGTCAGCTCCAACTGTTCCGTCAATTCTTCCTCACGTTCATCCAGCGCTTCATCATGCTGACTGTTCAATGTCTTCTTACGGTAATAATAAAACAACAGGATAACAACGATGAAGATGACCATCGCAATGACCACCGCTATGAGCAACAGGTTTAACTGATTAAGCGAATGTTCCAACTGACTGGCACGTGCCTCCAGCCATTGGTCTTGACGCGTACGCTCCTGCAGGTCCAGATAGGCATTACGGTTATAGTCGCTCGAAGCCTTGTCGTCAATGGCAGAATAAGCCACGCAGAGCTGTTCGCGAATACTGGCCACAAGGTCTGGCGCCTGATAAATCAGCGTATCACTCAGCGCCTTCTCCAGATTGACGAGAGCCCCGTCATAATCCTCCCGACGCATGCTACAAGTAGCCAACGTACGATAGGCGCCCGCTATCTGATAAGTATCACCAAAGGAAGTAAAGATAGTCAGCGCATTATCAGCCAGCCATAATGGCAACTGTTCATCAGCCAGTCCCTCTGGATTAAGGTATTTCATCGCCGGCTGGTTGTCGGCCATCAGTTGTTCGCGATACTCCTCTATGCTCAGATGCTCAGCCAGCGCCTCCAGCGAGTTAGCCACGAAATAAGGACAATCCACCTGTCTCGACAACAAATAGCAACGCATCAGATGGTCAAACTCCGCCTGGTTGATTTCCTGCTGAGTGCCCTGGGTGATGATACCACCGGCTCCCACATTGTAAAGGTAGTTCAAGAACTGCACCGTATCAGTTTCGACATCAGACCTGATACTCTGCATAGCCTCTATCGACTGCCGTCCCAGTCCTACGTAATAATAATAGGTGGAATTAACGATAGAAAACTCTGTCTCAGCATAAAGCAGACGTTTCAACTGCCTATCAGACAGATAGTCACGCTCTTCATTGATTCTCTCCAAAGCACGCTGAGCCTGCTCACGACAATCATAAAACTCCCTATTTAATGACTGTCGCTGACAAAGACGCATCTGCTGGACGTAGGCCACAAAACGCTCCAACTGATTATCAGTAAATTGCAACACACTATCTAAACGCATTCTCGCGTCAGCATAGTGCATTTTGACGATATCAACGAAAGCCAAATGATTTAGGGCCTCTGCCTTTCCATCGACATATCCCTCTTCGTTTGCCAGGATAAATGCCTGCTGGGCATAGTGCTCGGCAGAATCTACCTGACGGAAATGATAGGCATACGATATAGAATTCAACTCATCTACCGCAGCCTGTTGTTCATTTGAACAAGAGCAAAATACAAAAAAGAGAAAATGTAAAAATGTAATAATGGCTATCGCCTTAGAAATCTTCATAGGCAAGCATTTTACACTTTTACATTTTCCTTTTATTTAGTTGCTATCAGGCGCGAGCCTTAGCCACGTAACCTAGTGCCTCTTTGCACTTGTCAGTTACATACTGCCAATCGCCAGCCTTAACCTTATCGCTTGGGAAAAGCTTAGAACCCATACCCACGCAGAACACGCCAGCCTTGAACCACTTCGTAAGGTTCTCCTCTTCAGGAGCCACGCCGCCAGTAACCATAATCTTTGACCAAGGCATGGGAGCCTTCAGGCCTTTCACCATGTTAGGGCCAACCACATCACCAGGGAATACCTTGGTGAGATCGCAACCCAACTCCTGAGCCTTACCAATCTCGCTTACTGTCATACAGCCAGGGCAATAAGGCACCAGACGACGATTGCAAACAGGAGCAATCTCAGGGTTGAACAGAGGACCTACCACAAAACAAGCACCCAGTTGCAGATACATAGCTGCAGTGGGAGCATCGACTACAGAACCGATACCAAGAGCTAGCTCGGGGCACTCTTTATCGGCCCACTTTACCAACTCACCAAATACCTCCTGAGCGAAGTCACCACGATTGGTAAACTCAAAAGCACGAACACCACCCTCGTAGCAAGCTTTCACAACATTCTTACATATCTCAAGATCCTTATTGTAAAAAACGGGAACCATACCCGTATCACCAATCTTCTTAAGAACTGCTATCTTATCAAATTTTGCCATAATTGTCAATTATCAATTATCAAATGTCAATTGCACTTTAGCGCTGAACGCGGCCGTTTGCATTACCACCAGCAAGAGCCTCTACCTCCTCAACTGATACCAGGTTGAAGTCACCATTGATTGTGTGTTTGAGAGCAGAAGCTGCAACAGCAAACTCCAGAGCCTCACCCTGAGTAGCCTTGGTCAGCAGACCGTGAATCAGACCACCAGAGAAAGAGTCACCACCACCAACGCGGTCGATAATAGGATTGATCTCGTAACGCTTTGACTGATAGAATTCCTTACCGTCATAGATAAGAGCCTTCCAGCCGTTGAAGGTAGCGCTGTAGCTCTCACGCAGCGTTGAAACCACATACTTGAAACCAAACTCCTGCATCATCTGCTTGAAGATACCCTCGTAACCGGCAGCATCTGTCTGACCACCTTCCACGTCGGCATCGGGTTTGAAGCCAAGGCAAAGTTCTGCATCCTCTTCGTTGCCGATACACACATCAACATACTTCATTAAAGGACGCATGATAGATATTGCTTTCTCGCTGGTCCACAGCTTCTTACGGAAGTTCAGATCAACTGATACTGTAACTCCATGACGCTTAGCAGCCTCACAAGCCAACTTAGTCAGCTCTGCAGCCTTATCGCTAATGGCAGGCGTGATACCACTCCAGTGGAACCAAGCTGCACCTTCCATAATCTTATCGAAATCAAAATCAGAGGGATTGGCCTCTGCAATAGATGAATGAGCACGGTCATAGATTACCTTTGAAGGACGCATAGAAGCACCCGTCTCTGCATAGTACAGACCTACGCGGTCACCACCACGAGCCACGAATTCGGTATTTACACCATAACGACGCAAAGCATTGACAGCAATCTGTCCGATTTCATGTTTGGGAAGTTTCGAAACAAAATATGCCTCATGACCATAGTTTGCCACAGAAATAGCGACATTTGCTTCACCACCACCAGGAATGATGCGGAATGATTCGCTCTGAATAAAACGGTCGTTGCCTTGAGGCGAAAGGCGGAGCATAATCTCACCCAATGTTACGATCTTTGCCATTTTCTTTTGTTTTTAAGTGTTTATATATTTAATATTTTTTTCTTTGCAGCGACAAATTTACAACTATTTTCTGAAACAGCGAAACATTTCAAGTAAAAAGTGCAAAAAAAGCCGCAGAACAGGGACGTCTGCGGCTTTTTTTATCTGAAAATCCATCAATTAGCCATTCATTGACATAAGGAACTCCTCGTTGTTGCGGCTCTGTACCAAGCGGTCACGAACGGTATTCATAGCCTCGATAGGATTCATCTCAGCAATGAATTTGCGAATAATCCACATACGGTTCAGCGTGGTTGGATCCTGAAGCAGATCATCACGACGTGTAGACGACTGCACAAGGTTGAGAGCAGGGAACACACGTTTATTAGAAAGCATGCGGTCCAACTGGATTTCCGAGTTACCCGTACCCTTAAACTCCTCGAAGATCACCTCATCCATCTTAGAACCGGTATCTACCAGAGCGGTTGCGATAATGGTGAGTGAACCACCACCCTCAATATTTCGGGCTGCACCAAAGAATCGCTTTGGCTTCTGCAAGGCATTGGCATCCACACCACCAGTCAGCACCTTACCGCTGGCAGGCGATACCGTATTATAGGCACGAGCCAGACGTGTGATAGAATCCAGGAAGATAACCACATCATGTCCGCATTCCACCATACGCTTTGCCTTTTCAAGCACAATACCGGCAATCTTCACATGGCGGTCGGCAGGCTCATCAAATGTTGAAGCAATCACTTCAGCATTTACCGTACGACTCATATCCGTCACCTCCTCAGGACGCTCGTCGATAAGGAGCATCATGATATATGCCTCGGGATGATTGGCTGCAATGGCATTGGCAATATCCTTCATCAGGATAGTCTTACCAGTCTTTGGCTGAGCCACAATCAACGCACGCTGTCCCTTACCAATTGGCGAGAACAAATCAACAATACGTGTCGAAGGATTGGTTGTGGCAGGATTGCCGCAAAGATTGAATTTTTCCTCAGGGAAGAGTGGTGTAAGATGCTCGAACGATACACGATCACGTACTTCTGACGGCTCACGTCCGTTGATTGCCTTCACATTCGACAATGCGAAATATTTCTCGTTGTCGTGAGGCGGACGCACGGTACAGTCAACCACATCACCAGTCTTCAAACCATACTTCTTTATTTGCTGAGGTGAAACATATATATCATCGGGCGACGACAGATAGTTATAGTCACTGGAACGCAGGAAACCATATCCATCCTGCAACAATTCCAGCACGCCATTACCCTCTATCAAGTCGGCAAAATCATAATTTGCCACAGGTGCCTGTTGAGAAGCCACGGGCTGATACACGGGATCTGCTTGATTAGCCATCGGACGGTCGAAGATATCCAACGTGGGTATAGCGGCCTGATCCTCAATAGGCAGGTCAACAACGGTGATAAAATCAGTCCCGTCACCTGGGTCGCCCTCCCAATAGTTGCTAGCATTCTCATACTGCTCCATAGGCATATTAACCTCTTCGCGACGTTTCGACATCTTTTCCTGCAGATGTTCCAACAGTTCTGGATCTGGGGCTTCGGTCTGCATGTCTTCCGCTGCCTCTGGAACCACGGCCTCTTCCATGGGTTGCTCTTCAGCAATTGGCTCTGCTACAGCTGCCTGTGCAGTCTGTTCCTCAGCCAGTTCTGCTTTCGACTTTCTACCGCGTTTCTTGGGAGCGGGTTTTGGCTCCTCATCGGCCTGTTGCTCAGGCTCTGGCGTCACAGGGGCATCACTAAACAACGACGGAGCCTCTGTCTTTTTCCTTTTTCCTTTCACATCCAGGTTCTCACCATCGTCACCTTTCACGGTGTAGACTTTATCTGTATCTTTCTTGGCAATACGTGTACGCTTGCGCTTCGAAGGCGTTGCATCCTCGGCTGCACTATCAATGGCAGCCTTATCCAGAATGTCATAAATAACTGTTTCCAAAGAGTCGTTCTGCGACACTTTGATTCCCAGTTTCGAGGCTACTTCCATCAAATCGGGAACAGCCATACTTTCAAGTTGTTCTTTGGTATACATATAGTATTGATACGTTAAACGTATGTTTTTACTAAAAATTGGAGATTTTGTGATGTTATAAACGCTTCACAGAAAGAAACGTTATTCTGAAATCGAATGCAAAGGTAGTCATTTTTTTTGTAACTGCAAAGAAAATGACTACCTTTTTTATATTGTTTTTGTATTCTTATTTCTTCAGAGGCACCAATACACTGAACGTAGATCCCTCGCCAAGTACTGACTCTACGGTGCAACTACCGCCATTCTTAGTGGCAAAATCCTGACAGAGTTGCAAGCCCAGTCCTGAACCTTCCTCACCTCCTGTACCATAAGTAGTCTCACCTTTATTAAATATGGTGCTCAGACGTTCAGGTGCAATACCTACGCCGTGATCACTCACGCTCACCTTGGCGAAGTCCCCCTCCGTACTCAACATAATATCGACGCTAGCATTCTCAGGCGAGAACTTAATAGCATTCGACATAAAGTTGCGCACCACCGTCTTCAGCATATCGTTATCTGCCGTCACAATAATCGACGAAGCGTTGGAGTGATAATTCAGTTTGATATGCTTGGTTTGGGCTATCACCTCAAAAATATCCACCACACCAGGGATGATATCGTTTAGGTCCAAATCCTGAAGAACTACATTGAGTCGTCCAGTCTGACTCTTGGTCCATTTCAGCAAGTTGTCTAGCAGATCGTGCACATCCTCAGATTCCTTGTTAGCTTTATCCAACAGGTCATACAATTCCTGTCCCACCAATTCTGGCGTCGTAGAAGCTACCACCAAATTGAGTACCATACGAATACTAGCCATTGGCGAACGCAAGTCGTGAGCAATGACAGAATACATCTTATCACGGTTGCCAATAGTAGCACGTAATTCGGCATTCTGACGCTCAATAATACGTGTAGCTGCTACCAGTTTGATTTGATGGAACACACGCACCACCAACTCCTCTTTATTAAAAGGTTTTGTCAAGAAGTCATTAGCGCCCACCTGGAAGCCATGTACCAGGTCGGTTGGATTATTCAGGGCCGTTAGGAATATAATGGGGATATGTGCTGTCTCCGGAGTCTTCTTTAATATCTGTGCAGCGTCAAAACCCGTGATATCCGGCATCATCACATCCAACAGGATCAGGTCTGGTTTCTCTGCCTTAGCCTGCTCAATAGCCATATTACCACAGTTAGCCGTACAAACTTGATATTTCTCGTTTGTAAGGAGAATCTTCAATAGCAGGACGTTGCTCACAACGTCGTCGACTATCAAGATTTTATAGTCACTTTTTTGAATTTGCGATTCAAGTATTTCTGCATCTACCATAATTGGCCTATGGTTTTTGTTTCTTTTACGTCTGCAAAATTAACTAAATTATTTGATTTTGCAAACATTTAGGATATTATTTTTCTATTTTTAGTTAAAATACATATATTCCTTTCTGTACTATCTTTAAAAAACCTTACCTTTGTAGCATGAAAGAAAAAATCATACTGGGCATCGACCCGGGAACAAATATCATGGGCTACGGCATTTTGCGTGTCGTCAACGGAAAAGCAGAAATGGTGACGATGGGCATCATCGACCTGCGAAAATTTGACGATGCCTACCTTAAGTTAGGCCACATCTTTGAACGCGTGACAGGCATCATCGAGTCCTATCTGCCCGATGAACTGGCTATCGAGGCGCCTTTCTTTGGCAAGAATGTCCAATCCATGTTGAAATTAGGACGCGCCCAGGGTGTGGCTATTGCCGCTGCCATCCGTCGCAGCGTACCCATCCACGAATATGCCCCTATGAAAATCAAAATGGCGCTCACGGGTACCGGCTCTGCTTCAAAAGAACAGGTGGCAGGCATGTTGCAGCGCCTGCTGCATATCCCATCCGACGAGATGGGACGTTTCATGGATGCCACCGACGCCCTTGCCGCCGCCTATTGTCATTTTCTGCAGATGGGTCGCCCGGAGACGGACGCGCCTCATTACCGTGGATGGAAGGATTTTGTGAACAAGAATCAGGATAAAGTATGGAAAGCAAAAAAATCATAGCAATCGTAGGCAGCAACGGCAGCGGTAAGACAAAATACGTAGACCAATTGCGCAAAGCCCTCTCGAGTAGCAAAGTGCGTTATATTGCCTTCTGCGACACCTACGGTACAGCCACCGACCGCGCTTACTACCTGCAACTGCGCTGGAACCAGCACGACATCGATAAGGAAACGCCCTGTGTGGGCGAACTGATTCAGCATGCCTACAACCTGATGGGCGATGACACGCCCGAGCGCCGTCAGCTATTACAAGACCTCTATCATCTGTTTCAGTTCGAACCATTTCTCGACAAGTATATCATCTCCTTGAGTAGTGGTGAACTGCGTAAGTTCCAACTCATCAAGACACTCTTGGCGCAACCAAGTATTCTGATTCTCGACAACCCATTTATCGGTCTTGACGCCCAGACGCGCGAACAGCTCAACCAACTGTTTCCCATCTTAGTTAGACAACAGCAGATGACCATATATCTTGTGGTGGCCAGAAAAGAAAATGTACCCGCGTATGTGGACGACATCATCTGGATCACGCCGCAGGATGAGTTCCTTGCCCCACTCTGCCCCTTGGACGACGCCCGCCGTGAGGCTATCCGCACGCTTCACCAGGAGCAGCAGGCCACAGCCGGCGAGGTGGTGAGTTTCCACGATGTCAGCATCCGCTATGGCGAGCGCACCATTCTCCGTGATGTCAACTGGACCATCCGCGAAGGCGAATGTTGGGCGCTGTCAGGCCAGAACGGCAGTGGCAAGTCTACCCTACTCTCGCTGATATGTGCCGACAATCCTCAGGCCTACGCCTGCGATATCCGCCTCTTCGGCAAACAGCGAGGCAGTGGCGAGACCATCTGGGACATCAAACGCCGCATCGGTTATGT
>JAEEGL014896752.1_pt1 | contig 25929 bp, 24 predicted proteins | sample 9134231 | NCBI WGS metagenome assembly JAEEGL01 (sample SAMN16246548, study PRJNA631951) | gut metagenome | biome: gut microbiome; feature: rumen; material: fiber-attached | host: Bos | place: Iran: Karaj | collected 2018-10 | reverse complement strand
CCGCGTGTGGATAGGCTCTCCTTGGTGGTGAGCACCTGACCGCAATATATGCCGTGTTTCATAAAGAGGTCATAGTACTGGTTTATAAGCCTGGCCTGACCAATGGACGAGAATATCTGACGTGCAGATACAGGATCCGGCTCTTTCTCCAGTTTCAGCGCACTTCTGCCAGAGGCCACAGCACCTGAGGAGATTAGAATAACCTCAATGCCTGCTGCGTGCAGTGCCGCCACCTGTTCAACAAGTGACGCCATGCGGTCTGTGTCAAGCGTGCCGTCCTTATGAGTCAGCACATTACTTCCTATCTTTATTGCTATGCGTTTGAAACGGAACATTACTGTTTGTCTTTATTACGTATCTCCACTCTACGAATCTTACCGCTTATGGTCTTTGGCAGCTCATCTACAAACTCCATTACACGAGGGTATTTGTACGGAGCTGTCTCCTTTTTAACATAATCCTGAAGCTCTTTGATGAGAGCATCGCCAGCCTTATCCTTATAAGCAGGGGCAAGCACCACAGTAGCCTTCACCACCTGACCACGTATAGGGTCTGGTACGGCTGTAATGGCGCACTCAACCACAGCTGGATGTGACACCAGTGCGCTCTCAACCTCAAACGGGCCTATACGGTAGCCAGATGACTTTATAACATCATCATTTCTACCCACAAACCAGAAGTACCCGTCCTCATCACGCCAAGCCTCATCGCCAGTATGATAAATCCCGTCATGCCATGCATCGTATGTCTTCTTCTCATCCTTAAGGTATCCCTTAAAGAGTCCGCAGGGCTTGTTATTAGGATCTGCCAGCACCACTATCTCACCACGCTCGCCAACCTCTGCAGGAGTACCGTCATCTTTTATAATGGTTACGTTATATGCCGGATTAGGCCTGCCCATTGAGCCTGGTTTCGGTTCCATCCAAGGAGTGGTCAATACGGTACAAGTGGTCTCTGTCTGACCAAATCCCTCTCTTAGTTTCACACCTGTAAGTTTGTAGAACTCCTCATAAACACTCGGGTTCAGCGCCTCACCTGCTATACAGCACCATTTTAGTGAAGATAGGTCATACTTGGTTATATCCTCCTGAATCATGAAGCGGAATATGGTTGGAGGTGCGCAGAACGATGTTATCTTGTAGTCCTGTATCATCTTCAACATATCAGCAGGGGTGAACTTCTCATGGTCATAGACAAATATGGTTGCACCGGCTATCATCTGCCCGTAGAGTTTGCCCCAAACCGCCTTTCCCCAGCCTGTGTCAGCCACGGTAAGATGCAGGCTTTTCTCATGAAGGTTGTGCCAGTAGCTGCCCGTAACAATATGCCCCAGCGGATAGAGAAAATCATGTGCCACCATCTTGGGTTCACCTGTCGTCCCCGATGTGAAGAATATGAGCATCACATCTGAATTTGAGTTCACAACGGCAGGTTTTACAAACGGAGCCGCATTCTCTATGCCTGCTGTAAAATCACAGAATCCATCGGGAATTTCAGGTCCTATTGATATCACATGCTCCAGTGTAGGGCAGTTTGGTTTTGCGTCTTTAACATGGTCAAGAACCACCTTTTCACCCACACATACTATAGCCTTGATATCTGCCTCATGGCAGCGGTAAACTATATCCTTTCCTGTGAGCAGGTGGGTCGCCGGAATAACCACAGCACCCAGTTTGTGCAAAGCAATAATTGAGTACCAAAACTCATAGCGGCGTTTAAGTATGAGCAGCACCTTGTCACCCTTGCCTATTCCAAGGCTTTGGAAATATGAAGCAGTGCGGTCTGTCTTGTCCTTAAGGTCTGCGTATGTAAAATCAATGTGTTTGCCGTGGTCATTTGTCCAGCACATAGCCACCTTGTCTGGTGCCTCTGCAGCCCATACGTCTAACACATCATACCCAAAATTGAAGTTTTCAGGTACTTTTATCTTAAAATTCTGTTCAAAATCAGCCTGTGACTTGAACTCTGTCTGTTCTACAAATCTTTCTAACATAAATTTATGTTTAATCGGTTATTCGGTTATTCGGTTAATCGATTCCACGATTCTCCGGTTCACCGATTCACCATAAGTTACAGTATTATTGCAAGGAAACGGGCTTTCTCTCCGTCTAACGCCTTCATTCCGTGAGGTTTGGTAGCATCAAAATAGATGCTGTCGCCCTCCTCAAGCGTAATCTCCTTACCGTCTATGCTAAGCAACATTCTGCCCTTCTGCACAAGGTTAAACTCCTGTCCTGGGTGTGAATTAAGGTGCATAGGCGCATCGCTAGGATCAACCGTCACCAAAAATGGAGTGGCCTTGGCGCCCTTAAAACCGCCGGCCAAGTCACGGTATTTATATGCCTTGGAGCGCTCCACTGATATGCCACCGCCCTTTCGGGTCACAAAATAGGCCTGCGCATGGGTCTCATCGCCGTTAATGAGTACGGCTGTGTCAATGCCAAAAACCTGACCCACCTTACACAAGTAGTTCATTGGAATGTCCGCATCGCCGCTCTCATAGAGACTGTACTGATCCTCAGTAACTTCCGTCTTTGATGCCATCTCACTGACAGATATCTCAAGTGCGTCACGCAAACCGTGAAGCCTCTGAGCTATCTCGCTAATCTGCTGATTTATCATAACTTATAAAATATATTGTAACCAAATGTTAAAATATTCCTACAAAAAACAACCGTTTTTGCATATTTGGGACAAAGGTATAAAAATACTTTTAAAAAATTTACTACCTTTGCGCCCAATTATTTGATTTTATGCACAAAAAGTTGATGTTACGTAAACTATTCACAATAATGGCCGCAGTTATGGCAAGTATCGCCGTGTCTGCGCAGACTGAGCTGATTGAGTACGGTGATTTTGAAAGCTGGACCACCCGTGACGTTAAAGAGTCTGGTCTTATTGGAGGCAAAATGAAGACCATTTATGTGGTTGGACCTGACAGGCATATCCCTAAAGACAGCCTTGCTCCATACAAATATTCTGAAAACACTATCTGGACATCGTCTAATGTATATGCAAAAGTGGCTGGCATAATAAAAGCAAGCAACACTGTGAGGCCTGAGCCTCGTGGCGACAACGGCACCTGCTGCCGCCTTGAGACCAAGATTGACGGAATCAAGGTGCTTGGCATGATAAATGTGAATGTGCTTGTTTCCGGCAGCGTATTCTTTGGGCAGACATTAGAACCTATAAAAAGTTCCAGTGACCCCTACTGTAATCTGGACTTTGGAGTTCCTTTCAAACGCAAACCTAAAGCATTAGTACTTGATTACAAGTGTCTTATCTCTCAGAATAATTATGTGGAGAAGTGGCCTGGCATTGGTCATAAGGTAATTGAGGGCATACAGGATCAGGCTGAATTCTGGGTGTATCTGCAAAAACGCTGGGAAGACCCTGACGGCACAATCCACGCCCTGCGCATAGGCACAGCACGTGAGCGTCTTGATCACGATGTTCCTGAGTGGCAGAACGGCCACAGAATAGAGATTCACTACGGCGATATTTCAAAAACTGATTATTTCAAGTCTTATATGGCGCTAAACGGCCCCTATAGGGCAATGAACAGCAAAGGCAACATAGTTCCTATCATAGAGGAGGGCTGGGGTACCGCACTTGACACCCCCACACATGCCATTGTTATGATTACCGCTGGCAATCAGGGTGCTTTCATAGGCACACCTGGCAACACTCTGTGGGTTGACAATGTTAAATGGGAATTCTAAAACACTATAAGTTATGCATCTAAGTCTTGAGAACTTTAATTTTCTGCTCTTTATAATGAGCGTGATAGGGCTTGTAGTATTTGTATGTCTCTATTTTGTGGAGGCCGGATACGGCAAGATGATAAGTGACAAATGGGGTCCTGCCATAAACAACAAAGCCGCATGGGTGGTTATGGAATGTCCTGTGTTCTTTGTAATGCTCTATTTGTGGGCAATGTCAGAGCGCACTTGGGAAGCAGCTCCTTTGGTTATGTTCCTCATATTCCAGACACACTATTTCCAGCGTTCATTCATTTTCCCTATGCTGTTAAAGGGCAAAAGCAAGATGCCTATTGCCATTATGCTTATGGGTGTTATGTTCAATCTTACCAACGGTTACATACAAGGCTACTGGATATTCTACCTTTCTCCGTCAGATCTTTACACTATAGACTGGCTTCTTACACCGATGTTTATCATAGGCACATGTATATTCATTGTAGGTATCTGCATCAACCTTCATTCAGACCACGTTATACGCAATCTGCGTAAGCCGGGCGATACAAAACACTACCTGCCAAAACAGGGAATGTACAAATATGTTTGTTCAGCAAACTATTTTGGTGAGATACTTGAGTGGCTTGGCTGGGCCATACTCACATGGTCTTGGGCTGGTTTGGTCTTCTTCTGGTGGACATGCGCAAACCTTGTACCAAGAGCAAACGCCATCTACAAGAAATACAAAGTAGAGTTCGCTGATGAATTTGATGAGAAACGTTTAAAGAGAGTTATACCATTCATATATTGATGGTGAACCGTAGAATCGGTGAATCGTTTAATCGATTAACCGATTGACCGATTAACCGATTAAACATATTGAAAATATGAGTAAGTTATTCACACCCTTTAAGTTAGGACCAATAACGCTGAGAAACAGGACTATCCGTTCTGCGGCATTTGAGAACATGGCGTATAACAATTCGCCTTCAGAAGATTTGTTCAACTACCATACAAGCGTTGCCAGGGGCGGCATTGGTATGACAACCGTTGCCTACTGTGCTGTAAACAAAAGCGGCGTCTCATTTAAGGCTCAGCTTTGGATGCGTCCTGAAATCATACCGGAGCTTAAAAAACTTACTGACGCTATCCATGCAGAGGGTGCCAAGGCAAGCATTCAGCTTGGTCACTGCGGTAACATGACCCACTTCTACACCTGCGGCTGCATGCCAGTGGGCGCATCAAGCGGTTTTAACCTATACTCCCCCACCATTGTTCGTGGTCTTAAGGTTTCAGAGATTAAAGAGCTTGTAAAAGACTTTGGAAAGGCTGTGGATATGTGCCGTGAGGCCGGTTTTGACTGTGTTGAGATTCATGCAGGCCACGGTTATCTCATATCCCAGTTTATATCTCCGTACACAAACCACCGCAAGGATGAGTACGGCGGCAGCCTTGAGAACCGTATGCGCTTTATGAAAGAGGTTCTTGCTGAGGTTATGGAGCACGCTAAAGATGATATGGCTGTGGTTGTAAAGACCAATATGTTTGACGGCTTTAAGAGCGGTATGCAGCTTCCAGACTGCATCACAGTGGCTAAAGAGATAGAGAAGGCCGGAGTACATGGCATAGTGCTCAGTGCAGGTTTTGTGAGCAAAGCCCCTATGCACGTTATGCGTGGAGCCATGCCTCTTAAAACTCTTGGACACTACATGGATCCTTGGCGTTTCTGGTGGCTTAAACTTGGTCTTAAAGTGGCTGGCCGCCTAATGATACCTACAGTTCCTTTCAAGGAGACTTACTTCCTTGAGGATGCCAAGAAATTCCGTGCTGAGATAAAATGCCCGCTCATATATGTGGGTGGTGTGGTTAGCCGTGCAAATTGCGAGACAGTGCTTGACAGCGGATTTGAGCTTATCCAAATGGCTCGTGTGCTCGTTAATGACCCTGCCTTTGTAAACCACATGAAGGAGAGTGATGAGAGCTATCACAGCACATGCAAACACTCCAACTACTGCATTGGCCGTATGTACACCCTTGAAATGAAATGCCACCACTGCGTAGAGAACCTGCCTAAGTCTCTGCAAAAGGAGATTGAAGAGGCGGAGAAAAATCTATAATTAGAGTAATCCGTAATAGCTATTGCATAAGTAAGCGTCTCCACCCGCGGAGACGTATAGCGGGAGGGACCCATAGGGTCGCAGACCCGTATGGGAAGGCCGAAACCCCTCACAGAGGGGTTGAGTCTTACGATGCAATAGGTATTACGGATTTTCCTTTATTTTACTCTCTCAAGCGTCATTGGGAACGCCGCCTTGTAGAGAATGGTTCCATCGGCGTTTTCCACCACCTCATCCCAAGGAGACTGCTCCTCACCGCATATTTCACGGAACTCTTCTGAATTAATCAGAATCTTGCCGTCCTCCTCTTTCCACTCTTTTGATTCTACGGTAAAGAGGCCGTCGGGTCCAAGCGCCTCCTTCTCCTCGTCACTCAGTTCATCCATTGACATTCCCTCTGGTAGCGGAATCTTGTGAATAAACTGTCCGTCTTCTGTAAACTCATAGATGGCTGTACCCATCATGCGCTCTTCGCTGTCTTCACTCTCAAGGAACTGCTCACGTGTCTTAATCACTTTTTTTGGAGCGTCATTCTCTATTTCAATGTACTCCATAGCCTTTAACTGCCATTTACCTAAAAATTTCATAGTCGCTTTGATTTAGTTAGTATAATGAAAAAAATTACAGTAGCCTGAATGTCTTGCGGTGATAGGGGGATACTCCATGCTCCGCTATTGCCGCACGATGTTTTTTTGTGGGATAGCCCTTGTTAATGTCCCAGCCGTAGGCGGGGTATTCTGCAGCAATAGTATTCATATAGTCATCACGATATGTTTTGGCGAGCACTGATGCTGCCGCTATTGACATATATTTGCCATCCCCTTTCACTATTGTGTTATACGGTATGCCTGTGGTGTTATAGAAGCGGTTACCATCAATAATTAGATACTCTGGCTTTACAGAAAGCGCATTAATTGCCCTTGTCATGGCAAGGAAGGAGGCTTTAAGTATGTTTATACTGTCTATCTCCTCGGCCGATGCCACCCCTACCGCCCAAGCCACTGCGCTCTGCTCTATGATAGGACGTAGTTCATATCGCTGTTTCTCTGTGAGCTGTTTTGAATCATTAAGCAGGTCATTACTGAAATCAGGCGGCAGAATAACTGCGGCCGCATAAACAGGACCAGCAAGGCAGCCACGGCCTGCCTCATCACAGCCGCACTCTATCACACCCTCTTTGAAGTATGGCAACAGCATATCAGAACTTATAAATTACATTTCCAACCACCTCTCCCACTTTACCAAGGGTTTCTGTTGATATATGGTCTGGGGTGTCATGTTGTGTATGCCATGTTTCAGGAAATCCTTGCCCTGGAACAAAGTGAATAATATCAATGCATGGAATCCCTGCAATCTTGTTAATGTAGTAGTGGTCATCAGTGATACCGCCACCTGCTGAGTTCACAAACATATCTCCAAAGCCAAGTCTCTCCGCCTCCTTCCACACTAAGTCAACAATATCTTTGGCATAATAGTCTGAAACCTGGTCCCTGTAGAACAGAGCATCGGGGGCGCCCACCATGTCAAGAAGTATTCCAAAACGATACTTCGCCCCGCTGTTTTTAACACCTTTTGCCCAGTGTTGGGAACCAAGGCAGAAACTGTTCTCCACATCGCTGACGCCATAGTCTTCTGCATCAATGAAAATGAAATCCACACCTGTTTTTATGGAATCCCACTCAATGGTGCGCATGAGTTCAAGCATTACTGCCACACCACTGGCGCCGTCATTTGCGCCGAGCACAGGCTGCTTTGAGTCCTCTTTAAGCAGTTCCTCATCACACCAAGGGCGGCTGTCATAATGCGCAGCCACGAGTATTCGGTTAGCCATCTCAGGATGCATGGACGCTATTATATTAGCACTCTTGAGAATGATTCCGTCGTATGCTTTAAGGTCTGCTTCTTGAACGGATACAGACGCCCCAAATCTCTCAGCAGTGGCGGATATATATTCCTTACACTTTTCATGGGCTGGAGTGTTCATGACACGCGCCCCCATGTCTGTCTGGCGTGTGAGAAAAACATAGCAACTATCAGCGTTAAAGGCCCTATAGCGTGGCTTGCAGCTTGCCGTGTTGCTGTTTTGGCTGTCTGTGTTACACGATGCAAGCAGAGTAACTGTAACAAGTATTAGTGTGATAATCCGTTTCATTTTCTAAAAAGTACAATTATAAGTGTGGCAGTCACATAAAAAGGATAGACGATACTTACAGGAAGAATGTATTGTATCAGCTTTGTTTTTTCAATTTTATATGCCGTCACACCAAGTATAATAAAATCTATAATAATCTTTACAAGCCATATATATAGTAACTGAGGGAGGAAAAAGGCTCCTATTAAGGCGGCTATAAGAGAGGTTTGTATCATAACAGTTATCAAACCTGCGGCTATTATCTCCCAATCAGTGTAATTTGGCGCCTTGCCTGCCCAACGGGTGCGCTGGCTAATGAACTCTGCCACCGTCTCCGCCCCTTTAGTAACCACAATAGCGTGATTTGACATTACAGGTGCTATTCGCATTTTCAGTTTCTTCATAGCCTCAAGCAGGTACATGTCACCTCCGTTTGAGAAATGGCCAGGCATATACTCTCTTGCCTTAAGGTATGCAGCTTTTGTGAAACCCATATTGGCACCTCCGCACATAAGCGGATGTCCTACAGCTGCGCTGCCAAGGGTTACAGCCTCTATACTCAGAAACTCAGTAGCCTGAAACGGATGTGAATCCTCAATAACAACAGGCCCTATCAACATATCAGCCTCACTCTCCTCATACTTTCTTACCATACACTCCACCCACCTTGTGTGAGGCTGGCAGTCTGCATCGGTGATCAGGATAAGTGTGTTATTGTCCTCTATAGAAAGAATAGCCTCCTGCAGGCACTTCTCTTTCCCAATATGCTCCTTTTTCTGCAAGTTAAAGTGGCTGATATTATGGCTTTTTATATAGTCATAAGCTATACTGAAGGTTGCATCGAAGGAGCCGTCATCAATCAAAAAAAGGCAGAATTCACCGTGAGTTTGGGCACTCAATGCCTTAAGAAAACTCTCAATATTCCTCTGCTCATTGAAGGCACATGCAATAATGACCGGCTTTATCATATTGATGTGGTTAGTGAGTTGCCCGTAAGTGTGAGTATAAGGCTTATCAAGGCAATTACAAATATAAGGGTGCCTGTTATTTTATTAAGAATCCAGAGACCTCGTATGTTGAACTTGTTATGAAATGTGCTGGCAATAAGTGTTATGGTGAACCACCATGCGGTGGAGCCTGCAAGAATGGCAAGCATACCAAGCACCACCTCCCACCAGCCTGCCGGTTCCACCAGAAACTCCATACGGGCGTAGAGACCCAGAAACAGGAATATCATAAGCGGATTGGTTATGGTAAGCGCAAATGACGTTAGGTACTCATGAAAGTATGTGGTACTGCTTGCACTCTGGCGCTTGCGCAGCCCCTTGGTAGGGTTCTGGAAAAATATAAATATTCCAAACGCCATAATAACAATGGCACCTATAAGTTGAATAAGGAATTCATGCTGCTGTATAAAGTCCATAACAAAAGAGAGGCCGAACAGGGCTATCAAGGCATAGACAAAGTCTGAGCTGGCAGCTCCCAGCCCTGAGATAAAACCGGTCTTGCGGCCGTTCTGAAGGGTTCTCTGGATGCACAGAATAGCTATAGGGCCTACCGGTGCTGAGGTGCAAAGCCCTATAATGAAACCTTGTGTTATAGTACTAAGAAGCATATTGAAACACAAAGATAGTAAATCTCATCAAAGAAGACAATTTTTTTTGTATATTTGCACAGATGATAACGGAAAAGAGAAAAAGATATTTTGTTTCTGACGCTCATTTAGGCAGTCAGGCTTTCAATTTTTGTGACAGGGAGAGAGAGCTGAAACTTGTCAGATTCCTTGACTTTGCAAAGGCTGACGCTTCCGACATCTATTTTCTGGGTGACATCTTTGACTTCTGGTATGAGTACAACCACTATGCTCCAAAAGGCTTTACAAGGCTGCTCGGCAAGATGTCTGAACTGGCCGACAGCGGTATAAGGCTTCACTTCTTTAAGGGGAACCATGATTTGTGGACATTCGGCTATCTTGAAAAGGAGATTGGCATGAAGGTGTACGGGGATTATGACATTCAGGAGTTTGACGGCAAGAAGTTTTTTATCAGCCACGGCGATATGGTGGGTTACCGCCCGCTGTCAGTTCGCATAATGCAGGCTTTTTTCCACAGCCGCTTCATCCAGAGGCTTTACAGCACCATTCATCCATCAATCAGCATGAAGTTTGGCCTATGGTGGTCTAAAAGCAACCGCCTTGGAAGGCACACACAGGAGAGTGCTCAATATCTTGGAGAGGACAAGGAGTTTCTTGTACAATTTGCCAAGGAGACACTCAAGAAAGACCCGACAATAGACTTCTTTATATTCGGGCACCGCCACGTACTTCTTGACCTGATGCTTAAAGACAAGAAGCGTGTGGTCTATCTTGGTGATTGGATAGACAAATACTCCTACGGCGTATGGGACGGGGAGAACTTTACCTTAGAGTTTTTTGAGACTGAGGAATAAAAAACCCTGACTTTCTGTTGAAAATCAGGGTTTCTTTTGTGGTGCCACCAGGAATCGAACCGGGGACACAAGGATTTTCAGTCCTTTGCTCTACCATCTGAGCTATGGCACCTTGGTTTGGGACTGCAAAAGTAGTGCAAAATATTTTCAAAACCAAAGAATTTGTAGTTTTTTTTGCAAAAACTTGCATTCAACCTCTATAAACCATCTGTGCAGAGGCTTGATTAGTGGCAAAAATCTCCATTTCAGCTATTACCCTTGCGATGCAAATTTTACCGCACAAGCCTCGCCTATACCAGACGAGGCTCCTGTAATATTTAGTCCAAATCAGACGCCTTGCCCGTGTATTGAGGGGTGCGTTTCTCAAGAAATGCGTTAATGCCCTCTGCGTAGTCAGCACCACGGTAAACCTTATCACGGAATGAGTTAATCTTCTCAAAACTTTCTGACGATATTACAGTAGCTGCACGTGACAGTATGCGGAACTGACGCTTGATGGCGCTTATGGAGAGCACTGAATTACGGCGCAGCGGGTTCAGGAAACGCTCTTCAAGCAGCTGCGGGAGCTCCTCGATAGGCGCAATGGCGTTAAGAAGACCTACGTTCAGCGCATCGGCGGCCTGAATAGGCATACCTGTAAAGAACATCTCACGAGCCTTGTTTATACCTAATTGGTTAATAAAGTGCATAATACCAGATGCGTTATACGGGATACCTATTTTTGCCGGTGTAATGGCAAATGTGGCAGTATCAACTGCTACAATCATATCACATGATAGGCAGAGATCACATGCGCCGCCCCATACTGTACCCTCAACGTATGCTATAACGGGTATAGGAAGATCCTGCACCTTACGTAGCAGTTTCTCCATAGCCACATTATATGCAAGAGGGTCATGACCGTCTGTAGGCAGCTCCTTTATATTATGACCTGCGCTCCACACTCCATGGTTTATTTGTGACTTGATAACAACTCCCACGCACTCATTTTTGTATGCGTTGTCAAGAGCCTCACGCATCTCCGTGCACAACTCCTCACTCAAACAGTTAAGATGCTTTGCGTCCTGCATCTCAATAAAACAGATTTTGTCTTTAATTTCCGTTCCAATTACCATAGATTTACAAATTTTAATTCAACGATGCAAAGATAAGAAATTTTATTACTACTTTTGCAGCAACCTAAATAAGTTCAGAAGTTTAGGAGTAACAATTGTCAACTGTCAACTGAATATGTCTTTATCAGAAATAAAAGCCCCTATTCAGGATTCATTCCTGCTATATCAGAGCACATACAATAATGTGCTGAACTCCGCAAACCCCACCTTGAACATTCTGCTTGAGCACACAAAGCAGAGTCAGGGCAAGCAGATGCGACCGCTACTTGTACTGCTTACCGCAGGTATTTGCGGGGGCATTACCCAGAGTACAATACATGCTGCCGTGGCTCTGGAGCTGCTGCACGCTGCATCGCTGGTGCATGATGATGTAGTGGACGACAGTGATGAGAGACGAGGGATGCCATCCCTTAAGGCGCTGTTTAACAACAAAGTCTCAATACTTGGAGGTGACTATATGCTTGCAACAGCCCTTGATGAAGCAGCAAAAACAGAAAACGTGGGAGTTTTCAAAACACTTGCAAACCTTGGCCGCCAGCTTTCAGAGGGGGAGATATACCAGATGGAAAACACCAAGCAGAAGCTCTTTGATGAAAACGCCTACTTTAATGTGATACGTCATAAGACTGCTGCGCTTTTTGCCGCTTGTGGCAAGATAGGTGCCATCACATCAAAAAACACCGACATGGAGAAGGAACTGAGACTCACTGCGTTAGGCGAGCAGATTGGTCTCTGTTTCCAGATAAAGGATGATATTTTTGATTTTACTCCAGACGCACAAACAGGAAAAACCGCCTGCAAGGATCTGCTTGAGGGCAAGATAACCCTACCGCTTATCTACGTTTACAATAATTCTGACACTACAGTAAAAACAGCTATACTGTCAGCCATAGATGAAGGTGATGTAAACTATCTTCAAAAAGCCGCTTGGGATATGGGTGGTATAGATTACGCACAAAAGCGTTTAGAAGCCCTGCAACAGCGTGCGCTTGATATGGTGGAGGTCATTCCGCCTTCAAGGTACTCCACCGCAATACGTGCCTATATAGGCTATCTGTCTAAACGTAAGTTCTAAGCTGCAAGAGTATCCATTCTCTGTGTGTCAAGCTTGATGAATGTGAACAGCAGGATTGTAAACGCGAGCATAGAGGAACCACCATAACTGAAAAATGGCAAAGGTATGCCTATAACAGGCAGAATGCCAATCACCATACCTATGTTGATGCAAAAGTGGAAGAAGAATATGCACGCCACAGAGTAACCGTATATCCTGCTGAATTTTGAACGCTGCCGCTCCGCAAGCGTTATTAGACGTAAGATAAATATCACATAGAGCAAAATCACTCCTGTGGTGCCTATGAAACCCTTCTCTTCACCAATGGTGCAGAATATGAAGTCTGTATGCTGCTCCGGCACATAGTTAAGTTTGGTCTGCGTTCCGTTTAGAAAACCCTTTCCGGCAAAGCCTCCTGACCCTATGGCTATCTTAGCCTGACGCACATTATAACCAGCCCCCTGAGGGTCATCTTCAAGCCCTAAAACCACCTTGATACGTATCTGCTGATGTGGTTGCAAAACATTATCAAATGCGTAGTCAGATGCATAGCACAGACCTGCAGTACCCACAAAGAACAAAACAATGAGAAGGTATGCCTTACTCCTTCTTATAAAGGAGAAGAATATGAATAAAATGGCGCTTGTTAAGAATGATATAGAGGAAATAAAGGTGTAGGATAGTTTAGACGGCATGGCAGCCTTAACAATGAGACATAGCACCCATATACCTATATTCACAGCAAGATAGACCTTTAGAAACAATGAATCCTTAGTGTAACGCACTATCTGGAACACACCCGTCAGCACGGCCAAAAAGAATACGTATGTATAGCCAGTCTGCTCAAGAACCACAGCATCAGGGTCTTGTGGCAGATTATTATACCTTATGACCAGCACAAAGAAGAGAGCGGCAAGAGCACCATATATAAGGAAATCTCCGTTAAGCCCCTCCCTGTAAAGCACAAGTACAAACACTGCAAATACAAGAGCAGAACCTGTCTCCTGCTGCCCTATTATTATAAGCATTGGGGCACCTATAAGCAGTGCCGTAAGCCAGAAATCCTTGGTCTTGCGCACGTCATACCCGTATGAGCTCATATATTTTGACAACGCCAAGGCTGTGGCGTATTTTGCAAACTCAGCAGGCTGCATCCTGAAACCGCCTATCTGTATCCATGAGTGGGAGCCTTTGACATCGGGTGCCACAAATATGGTTACAAACAGCACTATAATCATGAGCAAGTAGAAGAACGGCGCTATATTGCTATAGAACTTGGTATCAAACACCAGCATTATTACTGCCGCCACAATAGAAATGCCAATCCATATTATCTGCTGGCCGTGACGCAGGCTGAGGTCAAACACTCCATAATTCTCAAAATCAAAGCAAGCTGCGTATATGGTAAACCATCCACAAACCACCATTATAAGCCATATCCCTATGGTTATCCAGTCAAGCTCCCTAAATATGTTCTGCTCTCTTCTCATATCACTCCCCTATCAAATTTGCATTTAACATCTTGTCTTCAAGCCATTTCCTCTTTTCTGGAATATAGCCCTTCAGGTATTTCTCTATAATAAGAGACGCTATTGGAACCGCCCAAGTGGCACCAAATCCGCCGTTCTCTATGTAAACTGCAATGGCTATCTTTGGATTCTCCATAGGAGCAAACGCCATAAATATGGAGTGGTCCTTGCCATGAGGGTTTTGAGCAGTACCTGTCTTTCCACAAAACTGTATGCTGTCAATTATTCCAATTCTTGCAGTTCCCGCCTTAACAGCTCCCAACATACCCTCCTGCACCACGTCAAAATATTTTGAATCCACATTTGTCTGGTGTCTGACACGGTATTTTGCGTCAATCTCACCGCCGGAAACACCCTTGAGTATGTGAGGTGTGTAATAATAGCCCTTGTTGGCTATAGTGGCTGCAAGGTTAGCTATCTGTATTGGGGTGCAAAGTATCTCTCCCTGCCCTATTGAAATTGATATAATGGTGGATGAGTGCCAGTGACCGGCACCGTAGTACTTATCATAAAACTTGCGTGAAGGGATGCTTCCACCTTTCTCATTAGGGTAGTCAACGCCTAATTTTTTGTTAAATCCAAATGATACCACGTCATTGAACCATACATCGTACGCATCACCAGTTGTTTTAAATTTCTTAGTGCTGCCGTCAAGAAAATCCCTTAAACCATAGCAATAGTAGGCGTTACATGAGTGCTGTATTGACTGCGCCAAATCTAACGGCGATGCATGGGCGTGGCAGCCCAATTTATGGTTTCCGCCGTATAAATACCCCTTATAGCACGGATATGCCGTGTTTCTGGTAATAATACCCTCTTGCTGCATTACAAGCGCCTGAACAGTCTTGAATGTGGAGCCTGGCGGATACATGGCCATAAGCGGGCGGTCAAAAAGAGGCTTATGAGGGTCTTTAAGCAGTTTTGCATAGTTCTTGGAGCGCTCTCTGCCCACAAGAAGCGATGGCTTGTACGATGGTGCAGAGACAAGTGTAAGTATCTCACCTGTAGATGGCTCTATAGCCACAATAGAACCCATCTTGCCATTCATTAGCTCCTCTGCATATTTCTGTAGTTCAATGTCAAGTGATATTGTAAGGTCAGAGCCGGATACAGGCAGAATGTCAAGTTCTCCGTCAAGATACTTACCCTTTATGTTACCATGAACATCTCGCAAGAGAATTTCATAACCCTTACTGCCACGCAACAGCTCCTCATACATCATCTCGATGCCACTCTGCCCACGGTAGTCTCCACGACGATAGTATTTGTCAGCGTCAAGCTGTTTTCTTGTAACCTCACCTATTGAACCTAACGCCAAAGCACCGTTCTCATACTGGTATTCACGCATAACCCTCTGCTGGATAAAAACACCAGGAAAACGGAAAAGAGTCTCTTGAATACGAGCGTAATCCTGTGTACTGAGCTGTGACATGAAAACCTGTGGCGTGTAGCGAGAGTAGCCGGGATTCCTCTTTTTATCCTTGATAAGCTCCATACGCTCATCAAAATCCTCTCGGGTGATGTCAAGAAGAGAGCAGAACTGGAGAGTGTCAAAACTGACCATTTCACGCAGTACCACCATAACATCATATACAGGCTGGTTTGACACAATCAGACGCTGGTTGCGGTCATAAATAAGTCCGCGGGACGGGTATATGGTCTGCTTCAGAAAAGCATTGCTGTCTGCACTGTCTTTGTATGTAGTATCCACAACCTGCAACAGGAACAGGCGAATCACATAGACAATAGCCACAAACACCACTATGGCACTGATAACATATTGGCGGTAGCTAAAGTCAGATTTTTTTGAACCGTATCCCACAGGCTCCTATTTTTTTGAGATTAAGTAGTAACACAGTATAAACAGCGTGGTCACAATGGTGTTGAGCAAAGCTTTAGCAATGGTAAACCATGCACCAGCAAAAGACCATGCCTCAGCAAAAAAGAGAATCAGATGATGCAGAAGCACCAGACCAATGGTGTATTTGAGAAAAGAGTTCACACCCAACCTGCCAAGCGACGGCTCCACATCCCTGATGTCACTATGCGGCATTATAAAATCAAACCAGTACTCCCTGCTGAATGCCACCACCACCGATGCGGCAATATGCACACCCGGGGTGTTACTGAACATATCCACAAAAAGCCCCATAAGGAATGCCAGCCCCATTGAGGCGTAGATGTTAAACCCGATGGGAAGAGCCAGGATAAAGAGAATATAAACGTACGGACAAATGTAACCCATGTAGTCTATATTGCCAAACAGCAGAACCTGTAGCAATAGCAGAACCACAAACATAACCGTTTCCTTTATCGTCTTTTCCATTATTTGTCTGTAACACTTTGAATTATATCAAACTCATCCTTGCCGCTAAATGATATTACATCAACGAAGGAAAGGCTGTAGAATGATGTACTCAGCCTGACTTTAATCCTATAGAAACTGTCAGACTCCCTTAGCTCAGCCTCAGCCACTTCTCCTACCGGGACCCCCTCTGGGAACACGTATGAGAAGCCGCTGGTGTAAACCTTCTCTCCCACTGTAACCTTTACGTGCCTTGGAACCTCCACAAGAGGTGCGTATGAAGGGTTTAACCCGTTCCACACAAGCGAACCTATCACTTTAGAACTGTCCAAACGGCAGCTTATGCGTGACTTGGAGTTTATGATAGGAAGCACCACGCTGTAGTGCTCTGACACAGTGGATACAATACCTGCCACGCCCTGACTGCACACAACTCCCATATCTGGCAGAACCCCGTCTGCAGTACCCTTGTCAATAGTAATAAAATTATCAAGCTTGTTTACAGAGTTGCCTATAACCTTGGCGGGAATATGGGTCAACGCACTGGCGTCTGGCAGTAAGGAGTCTCTGAACGCCATGACCTTAGCTGAGTCTTCATACTCACATAGACGTTCTTTCAGAATTTCTATCTCATTCTTAAGCTGGCTGTTCTCTAATGAGAGCTGCTCATTAGCAGAGGCAAGTGAAAAATATGATGTAACTGCATCTGACGCATCCAACAGACCGCCGGAAACGGTATTTGAGGTACTGATAATAGCATAGTTGTGGTACTTGCTACGCTGCACCATTAAAACCACCGCTACTGTTTCAAGCAATATGAACAGTAGCAGCGGTGAAATTCTTATTAAAAAACCTAAAAGGTTTCTCATTTTATCTCATAAGGAATGAGTAGTTATCCACATTCTTGAGAGCAAGTCCAGTGCCGCGGGCAACTGCGTGCAACGGATCCTCCGCCACATGGAAAGGTATGTTAACCTTTTCATAAAAACGCTTGGCAAGACCGCGTAACAAGGCACCGCCTCCTGTAAGATGGATACCGTTACGTACAATATCTGCATAAAGCTCTGGCGGGGTCTGCTCAAGCGCTGCAAGAATGGCTGTCTCCATTTTTGTTATTGACTTGTCAAGGCAGTGAGCTATCTCCTGATATGACACCGGCACCTCCATTGGAAGTGATGTCATACGGTTTGGTCCGCGTACAACATAATCTTCAGGAGCCTCCTCATCATCAAGTTCAGTAAGTGCTGAACCCACGTTTATCTTGATAAGCTCAGCAGTACGCTCACCCACTTTTATGTTATGAATCTGACCCATGTATTGAACAATGTCATCTGTGAGCTCATCTCCGGCTATACGTATTGACTTGTTACATACAAGACCGCCAAGTGATATTACTGCAATCTCTGTAGTACCACCGCCTATATCCACAATCATGTGACCTTCAGGAGCCTCTACATCAAGACCTACACCCATAGCGGCAGCCATAGGTTCGTAAATCATATAGACATCGCGGCAGCCGGCATGCTCTGTAGAGTCACGCACAGCACGTCTCTCAACCTCTGTACTTCCTGATGGTATGCAGATAACCATCTTGAGTGACGGTGACACCAAAAAATTCTGTTTTCTGTTCACCATCTTCACCATACCCCTTATCATATCCTCGGCAGCCTTAAAATCTGCAATAACTCCATCTCTCAAAGGGCGGACAGTACGTATGTTGCTATTCTCTTTACCCTTCATCTGCTGTGCCTTCTCACCTATTGCCTTAACCTGCTCGGTACGGCTGTCAAGTGCAACAATTGAAGGCTCATCTAAAACTATTTTACCGTTTTGAATGATTATAGAGTTAGCAGTTCCAAGGTCCATTGCTAACTCCTGTGTGAAACTGAATAATCCCATTTTATGAATTGAAAGTTGAAAGTTGAAAATTAGTGTTTGAAATGACGGATGCCGGTGATTACCATTGCCATATTGTTCTTCTCGCAATAGTCAAATGACTCCTGGTCACGAACAGAGCCTCCTGGTTGTACTACAGCGGTTATACCGGCATTGTGTGCTATCTCCACACAGTCTCCAAACGGGAAGAAAGCATCTGATGCCATAACAGCTCCGTTAAGATCCATATTGAAAGAAGCGGCCTTCTCTATAGCCTGCTTAAGAGCGTCAACTCTTGATGTCTGACCAACACCGCTTGCACACAACTGCTTGTTCTTGGCCAAAACAATTGAATTGGACTTAGAGTGCTTTACTATCTTGTTTGCAAAAATCATATCCTCTATCTCTGCATCAGTGGCAGTGCGACTGGTAACAGGCTTAAAGTCAGCAGCTGTCTCAACACTGGTGTCACGGTCCTGTACAAGTACACCGTTAAGTGCTGTACGGAACAGTTTCTGTGGCATTGCAGTCTGCTTCTGAATTAGGATTATGCGGTTCTTCTTCTGTGACAGAACCTCAAGAGCATCCATGTCATAATCCGGAGCTATGATAACCTCAAAGAAAATCTTGGTTATCTCATCGGCTGTAGCCTTGTCAACTGGTGTGTTTGTGATAAGCACACCGCCAAACGCTGACACAGGATCACCTGCAAGAGCGTCTTTCCATGCCTCCACAAGCGTAGGACGCGATGCCACACCACAAGCATTATTGTGTTTGAGTATGGCAAATGTAACCTCGTCAAAGTCATTTATCAGGTTCACGGCAGCATCGATGTCAAGAAGGTTGTTATATGAAATCTCCTTGCCATGTATCTGCTCAAACATCTCGTCAAACTTGCCATAGAAGTAACCTTTCTGGTGCGGGTTTTCTCCGTAACGGAGAGTCTTGGCACCATCAATAGCACAACGGAAAGATGAGCCCTCTCCGCCGTCAAAATAGTTGAATATGGCTGAATCATACAAGCTTGACACACCAAACGCCTCCTTAGCAAAGAATTTACGCTGTTCAAGTGTGGATACCGCTCCGTTCTCATTGAGCATCTCAATAAGTGGTGCGTACTGCGCTTGTGATGCTACAATGATAACATCATTGAAGTTCTTGGCCGCCGCACGTATGAGTGAAATGCCGCCTATGTCAATCTTCTCTATGATGTCCGCCTCTGGTGCGCCACTCTTAACAGTATCTTCAAATGGATAGAGGTCAACAATAACCAAATCAATCTCAGGTATCTCATACTGAGCCATCTGCTCCTTGTCCTGCTCTAACTCACGCCTGCCCAATATACCCCCAAACACTTTAGGATGTAAGGTTTTTACCCTGCCACCCAATATTGAAGGATAGCCTGTAAGGCTTTCAACTGTCTTGCACGGCACTCCTAAGCTCTCAATAAACGAGTGGGTGCCACCTGTGGAGAGAAGCTCAACGCCCTCTTCATGTAACTTCTTGATTATGATGTCAAGATTCTCCTTGTGGAAAACAGACACCAAAGCGGTCTTGATACGTTTTTGTTCCATAAATAAATCCTTTGCAATTTGTTTTGCAAAATTATAAAAATGTTGTAACAGAAAACATTACACAACAATAAAAAAGCAGGATTGTTAATAAGTTTTCCTTTTTCTGTAGGTGACAAAGCTATATGGGTAGTGATTCTTTTCATCGGGGAGATGATTTTCACATTTTACAGCCTCCCAAATTTCATTGTCAATAGTGGGGAAAAACACGTCTGCATCAAAGCTACTGTCTATTTTTGTTATCTCAAGACAGTTCGCATTCGCAATAGACTGAAAATAGATTGAAGAACCGCCTATAATAAACACCTTTTCTTGCGCACTACACGAAGCGAACGCATCCGACAAAGATTCAAATACTTCGCAATTCGCTAGTACAAGCCCCTTTTGGCGTGAGACCACAATATTCCTTCTGTTTGGAAGTGCGCCTTTGGGCAATGAGTCAAATGTCTTTCTGCCCATTATAACAGTATGTGTCTCCGTAAGAGACTTGAAGTGCTTCAAATCTGCTGGCAGATGGCAGAGCAGCTGGTTATCCTTGCCAATGCCGCCGTTGCGGTCAACCGCCGCTATTATTGTAAGTTCCATTGATAATGCTGATATTAAACCGCCACCACGCCCTTTATGTGCGGGTGAGGATTATAGTCTGTAAGCTCAAAATCCTCGTACTTAAAATCAAAGATGCTCTTTACATCAGGGTTTATTGTCATCTTGGGTAACGCACGTGGCTCACGTGTAAGCTGGAGTTTCACCTGCTCCAAATGGTTAAGATAGATATGAGCGTCACCTAATGTGTGTACAAAGTCGCCTGCCTCAAGGCCGCACACCTGCGCCATCATCATAAGCAGCAATGCGTATGAGGCTATATTGAAAGGCACGCCTAAGAAAATGTCGGCACTGCGCTGGTATAGCTGCAAACTAAGCTTTCCACCCGCAACGTAGAACTGGAAAAAAGCGTGGCACGGCGGCAGGTTCATATTGCCAAGGTCTGCCACATTCCATGAGCTTACAATAATACGACGTGAATCAGGGTTATTCTTGATAGTTTCAACAGCCTCAGATATCTGGTCTATATGCCCGCCGTTATAGTCTGGCCATGAACGCCACTGGTAACCGTATATGTGCCCTAAGGAGCCGTCAGGGTCAGCCCACTCATTCCAAATTCTAACGCCGTTATCTTGTAGATATTTGACATTTGTATCACCCTTAAGAAACCATAGCAACTCATATATGATGGATTTAAGGTGCAGTTTTTTAGTGGTGAGCAGAGGGAAACCGTCTGCCATGGAAAAACGCATCTGATGGCCGAAGACACTCACAGTTCCTGTTCCTGTGCGGTCTGTCTTCTCCACACCCTCTGTTAATACACGATTTAATAATTCTAAATATTGTTTCATAAATTTTTCGAATAATTCTTTTAATCCTGCAATCATCAAGGAAAAATTTATGAAACCTTTCCTTGATATATGAGGCTTACTTCGTAATCCTCTTTTCGAGCTTCGCACGGCGGTCAGCAGACCGCTTGTCGCTTACACTCCTAAACTTTTAAAACATTTTATATGTAGTCTTTAGAACCTTAAACTCTGTTCTACGATTTATCTGGTTTGCTGTCTCCTGCTGTTCCTTGGAAAGTGTCTTTATAAACTCCTCTGTAAGCGGAACGTTAACCTTAAGGAACCTATGCTGGCGTACCATTGCCTTATCTGGTACCACCGGTTCACTCTCTCCATACCCCACCGCACTTAATCTGTCTGAATCAATCCCTTTTGCCAACAGATAGTCAACCACACTCTTGGCACGCTCCTCTGAAAGCTTTTTATTGGCATCCTCACTGCCTATATAGTCTGTGTGAGCAGATATCTCAATGGTGATGTTAGGATTGTCATTAAGCAGTTTTACAAGCGCGTCAAGCCCGTTGTTTGACTCTGGTGTCAGCTTTGCCGAACCAAACTCATAGAAAATATTATCCATCTTGACAGGTCTTGACACTGATGTAAGTGAAAAATCAGTGGTGAAATTCTCACTCTTCTCAGAGTCTCCTACTGTAAGATCTTTTTTAGAGTTAAGGAACCCTCTGCAGGTGGCCAGAATCACATATTTTGCATCCTTTTCTATGGGATATGAGTATGTGCCGTTCTTCTTGGTCTTGACATTGGCTATGGTGCCGTTATCTCCCACCAGCTTAATAACAGCATCGCCGAGCGGCTCTCCCATTGAATTAGTAACCGTACCCTCAATGTTAAAAGAGAGATGCGGCAGCTCAAAACGGTATATATGGTCAAAGTTCTTCCTGTCACCACGATTTGACGATAGGTAACCCCAATCACCATCTTTTGATACTGTTATTCCAAAATCATCATATCTGGAGTTTATGGGCTGCATCATGTTTATTGGCTTCCAGTCTATGGAATCCTTATTATCTGTTGGTTTGGCATAGAAGATGTCAAGACCGCCTAATCCTTCATGACCGTCAGATGAAAAATAGAAAGTGCCATCAGGTGCAAAATACGGGAACATCTCATCTCCCTCTGTATTTATCGCAGGTCCCAAGTTCTGAGGTTCGCTCCAGCCGTCGCCCTCCTTACGAGTGCGCCATATATCCTTTCCCCCGATGGAACCTTTCATATCGCTCACAAAATAGAGCCAAACACCCTCATTGTCGATGGCGGGATGTGCAACTGTAATGGTGGAGTCTTTCAGAATTTTAAGCGGCTTAGGTTCGCTCCAGGCAGCTCCAGTACGGTCTGAAGTGTAGATTGCCGCACCAAGCGTCTCCCCTTTCACCACTTTGCTTAGTGTGAAATAGAGTGTCTGGAAATCTGATGAGAAACTTACTGTTCCCTGGTCATAGTCAGAATCTATGCCCTCCACCTCCTCTGGTGAATCCCACACCCCCTTGACATTGGTTTTGGAGGAGAATATACGATTGTTACGCTGTCCTGTTATCTGGCTGTTACGGGTCTTTTTTCCGCCACGAGCCGCTCTGGTGGTATTAAAGTAGAGAACGTCTGCATCGGCGCTGGCAAAGGCAGGGCAAAAATCTGAATTTTTAGAGTTAAAGACTTTGTCTCTCGTCACAACATACCTGTTTGGTTTCTTCCACTCCTCAAGGGCCTTGTTACAAGATTCTATGCCATTGTCAATTATCTCTGACTTACCTGTAAGCTCAGCTTGCTTCTCATACATTTTTATAGCCTCTTTGTACTTGCCGTTTGAGCGCAGCACCTCGGCATAAAAGTAATACACCAAACTATCCTTGCTTCCAAACTTCACAGCATTCTTATAGCCTGTCTCAGCCCTCTTGTTATTAGCTATAAGTCTGTATGAGTTTCCCATCTTATATGCCACAGAACCTTTAAGAGAGCGCTTTTTATTAGGAACAGTTGGATAAATGCTCCTGTACATCTCCGCTGCACGGTAATACTCACCAAGGGCAAACTTTTTATCTGCCTTCTGAATACGGGAATTCAGGCTGCATGAACAAAATACAGCAGCCAGAATTGCAAAAATTACAACTCGTCTGAATGTCATCACTCTTTTACCTCAGCAGGAGCTATAAGTTTGTAACCTTTACCGTGTATGTTGATTATCTGAACGTGAGAGTCTCTTCTCAGAAGTTTTCTCAATTTGGTGATGTAAACGTCCATGCTGCGGGCGTTGTAGTAATTGTCATCAATCCAAATTGTCTTAAGAGTATAGTTACGCTCAAGTATATCGTTAAGGTTTAAGCAGAGAAGATTCATCAGTTCCGCCTCCTTGGTGGTAAGCTTGGTAACCTCACCGTCCTCCTCAAAAACAAGTTGCTGCTTCTGAGAATCAAAAATATACTTACCAAGTTTATATACAGCCTTCTCCGCCTGTTTTTTGGCACGGATTCTGCGTAGTATGGCCTCCATTCTGCAAAGCAGCTCCTCCATACTGAACGGTTTGGTAATATAGTCATCACACCCGTTACGGAAACCCTCTATAATATCATCCTTTAGATTCTTGGCTGTAAGGAATATTATAGGCATATCCGGGCTTATGGACCTAATCTCCGATGCGAGCGTGAAACCGTCTTTCTCAGGCATCATCACATCAAAGATACATATATCATACTGGTTTTGGAGAAAAGCCTCATAGCCTGCTACACCGTTTTCACAACGGTCTGTGTTGTAACCTTTTACCTGAAGGTACTCGCATAGAAGCATACCTAAATTCTCATCGTCCTCGCATAGTAGGACTTTTACGTTTTCTTCACTCATAAAATCAGTGTTTTAATGGTATTGTTATTTCAAATTTTGTTCCTACAGAAGGCGTGCTTTCAACAGTGATATAGCCTTTATGTCTTACCACCATCTTTTTCACGTACGCAAGACCTAACCCAAACCCTCTAACCTTGTGGATATTACCAGTTGGAACCCTGTGGAACTTTTCAAATACTTTTGAAAGCTGGTCACTTGGTATTCCTATACCGTTATCCTCTATTGAAAGTGAAATAGTGTTCTTACGCTCACTCTTATTCCATGTTCTCACCTTTAGCCTTATCGGCTGGTTATCCTTGGCGTATTTAACTGCGTTGTCAAGCAAGTTATACACAATGTTTGAAAAGTGCAGCTCGTCAACCTCAGCCACGCATCGCTCGGCTTCAAGCATACTTTCTATACTGCCCTTGCTCCCCATTACTTTTATTTCAAAGTTCTCCACCACCGATGCCACCATCTGATTTATGTCAACAGGCTTGAAGTTCATTATTGAACTCTCATTCTCAAGCAGCGATATCTGGAGCACCTTCTCCACCTGAAAACTCAGACGTTTAGTCTCATCTGATATCACAGAGGTGAGGTGTTTTCTCATTTTGTCAGACTTGGCCACTGAGTCATCACTTAGCATCTGGGAAGCAAGCGATATACTGGATATTGGTGTCTTTAACTCATGAGTCAGATTATGCATAAAGTCTGTTTTGCTCTCTGAAAGCCTGCGCTGACGTACCATAAGCACAATGGCTGATACAAGTACAGAGAAGAGCATCAGAATTGAAACCACGGAAAAGAGGTTTATTGGTGCTATAGACTGCAATATGTAACGTCTCTTTTCCGGAAACCATACCCTCATAAAGTTGACTCTCTGATTGTAGTCACTTGTATATAGCATCTGAGAATAATAACCCTTTGTGTTTATAAGCGAGTCTGACATGGCAAAAAGCGAATCAGACGAAAACACATCACCTTCAAAATCAATGAACACAATTCTAAATGGCGTTTCCACTGCATTATTCAACAGCTCCTTTTTCAGCAACTCCTCCACATGAGCAACGTCTATTCTTTCACGCAATGACTTTCTCGGAGCTTCATTAAACCAGCGCATCGCAAGCTCCGTGAACATTACTTTTCTTCTTGCTATACTCTCCTCTACCGCTCTTTGCTGCTTGTCAGAAAGAGATTCTATGGAAAGAAGCGGAAATGTGTCTGAATCAAGCTTAATATCGGCACTCTCCTTAGCATACGCCTCATTTATGTAAAAGAGCATCTCCTCCTCTTCCATTATCTTGTTCACCTGGTAAAGTGAACGTTTCACAGATTCGTCAAAATCTGACTCTGTAATATGAAACAACTCTATGGAATACTGTAACTGCACGCCAAGCAAACCAATGAAGCTGAGCATCATGAATACAGCAAGTATTATTATCGTCCTTCTTTTCACAGGTGTACCTGTTAAAACATTGACGCAAATATACTACTTTTAACAAATATAATGTTAATTTTTTTAGTATTTTTTAACAAAAAAATTTAACATTTGCCTATCTACGGGGTTTTAATGGCTTTTTTGCCTCTTTTGAAGTACGATTAAAGTTTTGTGATTTCTTAAAATCTTTGAATTTTCCGCCAAAAATTCTGTATGATTTGAACTCACATTCTATTTCACTGTTAAAAATTTTTAAGTTTGAAGACGGTTTCAGACCCAAGGAGTTAAATCCCTCACGGCTGCTGGATATTATGTGACATGTAGTGTCTGTATATTTGTGCTTTAATGTGGAACCCATGTCTGAGTAAAGTTTCTCCACATCAGCTTTGATACGCTCTCCGTATGGAGGATTAGTTATTATACAT
>JAEEGL017296698.1_pt1 | contig 25930 bp, 18 predicted proteins | sample 9134231 | NCBI WGS metagenome assembly JAEEGL01 (sample SAMN16246548, study PRJNA631951) | gut metagenome | biome: gut microbiome; feature: rumen; material: fiber-attached | host: Bos | place: Iran: Karaj | collected 2018-10 | reverse complement strand
TTCGATTTACTACACACTCGATGGCGCTACTCCAACAAATGCTTCTACTGAGTATTCTGGAGCATTTGAGCTAACAGAGACTACTACCGTTAAGGCTATCGCCTATGACGCTAACAACAATGCCTCAAGCGTTGCTACTAAGGAGTTTGTGAAAGAGGAGCCAGTCGTTTTAACAAATGTGGCTACTGTAGCTGAGTTCAATGCTCTTGCTGATGGCACAGATTTCATCTTTACTGGCAATTTGGTAGCAACAGGTCAAACAGGCAAATATCTCTACGCGCAAGATAGTGATAATGGTATTTTGATTTATGGTACCATAGATCAAACTTATAGTGATCTTGCTGAGATTCCCGGAGGATGGACTGGAAAGAAGACTACTTTCAATGGAGCTCCCGAGGCTGCTGAGCCAGCAGGCCTTGCTGCAGCAACCGAACATGTTGACCTCGCACCCGAGGAGATGACACCTGCTCAGGTTACTCTTGAGAACGCATTCAAATATGTCGTTATCAGAGGCGCTACCGTTACTATGACAAACAATAACAATGGCACAATTACCGTTGGTGACGAAACAGTTGCTCTCTACAAACGTTTTAATGTAACCATTCCAACCGATGATGGCGTTTATGACATTATTGGTATTACAGGTTATTACAACGCTCCACAGTTTATGCCACTTGAGTTCGTTGCTCAAGGCGTTGATGTCGCTACTCCCGTTATCGAGGGTGAGACCCCATTCGTTGGCTCTACTACTGTGACTATCACTTGCACTACTGAGGGTGCTTCGATTTACTACACTACCGATGGCACTGAGCCAACTAACCAGTCAACAGCTTACAATGCTCCATTTGAGCTCACCGAGAGCGCTACCGTTAAAGCCATTGCCTACGACACCAACAACAATGCTTCGGTAGTTGCAAGTAAAGAGTTTGTGAAGACTCCAAGCATCTCTACTGCAGCCGAGTTTAATGCTCTTCCTGATAACACAGCATTCGTGTTCAATGGTAACTTGGTGGTAAGTGGTCAGAAGAATTATTATCTCTTTGCGCAGGATGCTACTGGTGGCGTGCTGATTTATGGTAATGCAGGTCAAACCTACACTAAGGGTCAAGTTATTCCCGCTGGCTTTACCGCTAAGAAGACCAACTACAATGGAACCATTGAGATGACCAACATGACTGGTATGCAAGCTGCTACCGAGACAGCCGATCTCGTTGCTCAAGAACTCGCAATCAACCAGTTTGCTGACAACCAGAACATTTATGCCGTTGTTAAGGGCGCTACCATCAGCGGCAATACACTCACAATTGGTGAGGAGACTCTTGCTATCTACAATCGCTTTGGAATCACATTCCCAACCGATGACAAGACCTACGACGTTTATGGCGTAGCAACTATCTACAACGGTGCTCCACAGCTGCTGCCTATCGAGTTTGTTGAGGTTGTTGAGAAAACCGCATCTCCTGTGATTATTGTTGAAGAAGGTGACGAATTTTACGTTGTTACTGCAATGGGCGATGGTGAGGTTAAACTTTATGTCGATGAAATGGAAGTAGAGAATCCTTACACGATTGCACGCACAAATGAAGAGCAAGTTTTCACTTTTGTAGCAACTGCGCAAGAAGAAGGTAAGGATGTCAGTGATCCTACAATGTTGACCATTATCGTGCCTAAACTGGAGGTTGTTGAGAACACTATCACCTTTGAGGCTGAGCAGGAAGGCGGCACAATTGCTGTGGCTCTCGCCGATGGCACTCCTGTAGAGAGTGGTGTTACCACAGTTGCCGCTGGCGAAAAGGTGACTATCACTGCTACTCCAGCCGAGGGTTATAAGCTCTCTAGCATCGTTGTTAAATGTGGCGACGAGGTAGTTGAGTTTGACACTGAGGTAACTCCTGGTCGCGCTGCCGAGACTCGCACATTCACCATGCCAGAGGGTGAGGTTTCTATCGAAGCTACATTTGAGGAAGAGACTCCAACTGGCATCGAGAACCTGAGCATGGAGAACGTGAAGAGCGTACGCTACTACAATGCCGCTGGCGTTGAGAGCGCAACTCCATTCAAGGGCGTGAATATCGTGGTTCGCGTAATGAACGACGGCTCTAAGAGCGTTATCAAAGTTGTGAAATAAGAGATAAACCTTTCATAAATTGAAAAATGCCTGGTGAAATATCGCTAGGCATTTTTTTATTGTCTTGTTTTAGAGTTTTTTTTGTATTGTTTTTGGAATATATTAAAAAAATATTAAATTTGCAATTTGTTTATTTTATGTAGTTGTGAAAGTGAAAGAACCTCAAGATAATAAATACACAGCATTTATAAGTTATAATTCGGCTGATGACAAGCATGCTCGTTGGTTGCAACGACAATTGGAGAGCTATAAGCTCCCAACTATGATTGCAAATGAGAGCGGTAGTGTAATAAAATCATATAGTGGCAATGAGCGCAAGATGCGTGTTTTCAGATATGTTACTGACTTAGTCTCGCAAAACCTCAACGATGGATTAAAAGAAGAATTAGACCGCTCGAATTATCTCATTGTAATATGTTCACCACGAAGCGCCCAGTCAGAGTGGGTGGGTAAGGAAATCAAGCACTTTGTTGATACTAACAAGGCAAAAAAGATTATTCCTTTCATTGTTGACGGTACACCATATAGTGGTGGCAGTGACGAGTGTTTCAATCCAGAACTTATTAAGGCTTTCCCCAATGGCGACTTACTTGGAGTAAATATTAACGAAAGTGGTGATGATTTTCGTTTCATGCGCCGTCGCAAAGCTGTGGCAAAGACGGTGTCGCTATTGATTGATCTGCCTGATGCCTATGATTTCATCTGGAATAGATACCGTAGGTCGTTAGTTACTAAATGGGTGTTTCGGTCATCTCTTGCGTTATTGGCGGTAGCAGCAGTAGTGGTAGCATGGAATATGAATGGCAATTTCTCGACAACTATCACTTTAAATGAGCTTAATAATCCAAATACCAAACTGCCTCCATTAGGGAACACAAAACTTACTCTATATCTTGATAACGAGACTAAAGACACAACGTTGACAGGATTCAGTTCCACGACATTCTCTAACGTGCCCAGAAACTTGAAAGGTAAAGAGGTGCGAATTGTGCTGTCTTGCATCTCTAATGGAGATGGTTATATCCCTGATTATTTGCCACTTGATACCATTGTGGTGCTTGATGATAATATCAAACTCAATATAAATCGTAACCCGGCAAAATATGGTACAATAAATGCTCATCTGTGGAATCCCATGCTTGAGCAATCAGTACCAAATACTAAAGTAACTATTGCTGGCATTGAAACGATTACCGATGAAGAAGGAAACATATCCATGATGATACCCCTCGACAAACAGCGCACAAGTTATCCTGTCACATGTTCCCTTCCTTTGGAGTGTGACTCATTACTGCCTGGTTCGGAGAAGGTTGCAATTGTGGTAAAAAATAAATAAATGGTTATGAGGATAAAGCGTTATCTCAGTGTGTTGTTCGTGTTCGTGTCTCTGGTTGCCGCTGGTCAGGTACAGAAAGGTTATGTTAAGACCAAGGGCACGAGTGAAAAACCTGGCTCAGGGTTGAGTGGCGTAACGGTCACAGTGCGTGGAGGAAACAGTGTGGTGAGTGGAAATGATGGCGTTTTCAGCTTCACTCCACCTGGTAAGACTTTCTCTTTCTCTAACGTCATTAAGAAAGGTTATATGCTTACCGACAAGGACTTCCTTCGTCAAAAATTCAGTTTTTCAAGCGACAGGAAAGTGATAGTGATGGAGAAACCCGAACAGCGGGCGCAACAGAAAAAAACCACAGAGGATAAACTCCGCAAAAAACTAGAGGCGGATATTGAGAAAAAAGAGGCAGAGATAGCAAAACTTGAGAAAGAAGGCAAGAAGAGTGCCTCTGAAATCCGTAAACTCAAGCATCAACTCTACAAGGTAGCTGAGGATAACGAGAAGCTAATTGCAGAGATGGCAGAGCACTATGTGAGTATTGACTATGACCAAATGGATGAAGTTAATCGACAAGCAACTGAATTGATTGTCAATGGTGAGTTTGATAAGGCAAAAGCTTTGTTAGACAGTCAAGGTAGTTTAGAAGATAGAATCAATGATGTAAATAAACAAAAAGAGAGCATAGAAAAGAGTCAAAGTAGTTTGTCGGAATGGTGCTATAACAAATATGGTATTTTTCGTGCTGAGCACCAAGTTGACTCTGCTGCCATATATATTGAAAAGCGCGCAGAACTAGATCCCATGAATTTATCGTGGCAGTTAGATGCTGCTGCTTTTTTCCATCAGCAGGGTTTTGAAGCTAAGGCAAATGAATATTTTGATAAAATACTATATTTTGCACGATGGCAAGCCCGGGACAATAGTCCTGAACATCTAACTCAACTGGCTATCACTCTTAATAATCTTGCTCTATTAAATCAAAATAGAGGTAAGAATAATGTGGAGTCGATGCATAAAGAGGCGATTACTATTTTTAAACAATTGTTAGATAGTAATGGCCCTGCCTATGAACTTTATTTAGCCTCGGCTTATAACAACTTGGGTATTTACTATTCAAATCTTGAGGGAGGTCAACAGCAAAGCGAAGAATACTATCTACAATCATTAGATATTTATAAAAAATGGTGCCAGGAAGACGATGTGATATTAAAGGCAAAAGTTGGCAACATCCTGAATAACTTAGGAGACCTATATAATGATATGGGGCGTGTTGAAGAGAGTGAAAACATGTATAAAGACGCTTTAAGCATGTTTAGGCACTTGAACGAATCACAGGATTATTACAAAAGGGAATTGGCGACATCATTAAATGGATTGGCATCTCTATATCAACGCAACAATATAAATGATTCGGAAGTTGAAAGCCTGACAAATGAGGCTTTAGGTGTGTTAAGAGATTTGGTCAAGGATCACAAAACTCTTAGTCGCAATTTGATATCAGTCCTTTACAACAAGGCAAATTATTATGTTGAGAAGGGGCAAAATGAAGCAGCCGATAGTTGTTTTGAAGAAGCTATTAGATTGTGTCGTCCGCTACAAAAGAATAATGCGATGGTTTATGGCTCATTGTTTCTTAAGATTCTTACTGAGAAAGCCATGCTGGATTATAAGAAAATGAGATATGACAAGAGTGAGGCTTTGTTTAAGGAGGCATTATGGGTGTGTAAGAAACTCTATGAGATTGATGGTGAAAAATATAAGACCAATCAAGCGATGGTGCTTAGGCATCTTGGAGTTTTATTAGATAAGCGCGCACAATGGAAAGAAAGTGAAGAGATGTATAATGAAGAACTTGCTATAAACAAGCTACTTGCAAAGAATGATCCAGCACATTACACCTCTGACGTGGCTCGTAGCTATGGTAACATGTCAAGTCATTTCTTGTTAATGGGCGATTTTACAAAAGCAGAATATTGCGCTTTGGCTGGTTTGGAGATTGATCCCAATAAACTTTTTATATATTCCAATTTGGCGGTAGCAAAACTACTGAATGGGAATTATAATGAAGCTAAAGAGATTTTTGAATATTATAAGACTGAATTAAAATCAACTTTTCTTGACGATTTGGACATGTATTCATCGTTGGGAATAATCCCACAAGAGCGTGAAAAAGATGTAGAGAAAATAAGGATACTTCTTAATAAATAATAAACATTTACTAACATACAAATAATTGTTACAATGAAAAAAATTCTTTTTATTTTTTTAATGATGTCATGCGCAATGACAATGAGTGCCTTTGAGAGTGATGTCGCTAGTGCTGGTGTCGCCGATGATGAGACAACACTTGATATCATCAAAAAGAAAACAAAGGACAGAAATGCCAATGAGAATGTGGCTAATCTGCTTAATATCTGGGGCAAAACCAAGTACTTGAATATTAGTTTAAATAACACAACGTTGTCATCAGATGAGCTCCCCTCATGTAATGGTCCTATCTCTAATAAATTTAAGCGCGACCTAGGCTTGGGTCTTCAAATGGGTAAAACATTTAATTTTAACAAACAACCTATAGGCTCTGTATTGTTTTTGGGGCTTGATTATACGTGGCTTGACTTTAATTATAATAGCTATAATGCTACCGTTTGGAACCCATCAGAGAAGCCGACATCAGATATAGATCAAACTTTGCCTGCAGACGATTTCGTTGTTTATGACAACAACGGTTGTTACATGCCTTGGCACAACAAAAAAATGACATTTGATTATGGCATGTCGTTAGGTCCATCAATTACTTTATATCCGTTCACAACTCTTGGAAATAGTGCTAGTAGCAAGATACGCTTAAACCTCTTTTTCCATATTGGATATGGTATTGGTCTGTCAATGATTAAAGACGTGGTAGGACGCAAAAACACATCGTCAACAGAAAAAGCCTTTGGTCATGGCCTATTTACAAGTTTTGGTGGAAGTTTGACCTGGGATTTTGTCGGAATTGGTTTTGATGTACGTAATGACAGTAATTTGAAGTACAAGCACATAAATAATGATTTCAATAATGGAACGATAAAGTTTAAGCAGAAAACAACTCGAATATACCTTCAATTCAGATTCTAAATCAATAAGACTATGGATAAGAAGATATTTTTATCAGTGCTCTTTTGCCTGCTGATTAATCTGTCGATGTTTTCTCAAAGTTATACCGAGGTATCTAAATCGGGGAAATGTGGCAGTGACATAGAGTGGTCTCTTTCGGGAACAACGTTGACACTTAGTATGACTAGCAGAGAGCAAATCGCACGCATGCCTGATTATGACATGGATAACAAGAAGGCTCCATGGGTAAAGCAGAAGTTAAAAATTACAAAAGTAATAATTGGCAGAGGAATAGTGCGCATTGGCTCATGTGCTTTTGCCAATTGTAATGATTTAATTTCTGTTGAATTTAATGACATTCACATGTCAGAAATTGGATGGGGGGCTTTTTATAATTGCACAAAGCTTTATCAAATATCCATTCCTGTTTTTATTAATAAGATAGAGACAATAGCCTTTGCCAACTGTATAAGCTTAAAGACAGTGAAAATTCCCGATCTTGCTGTAGTAGAGGAGAAAGCATTTGCTTCATGCACTAGTCTCAGTTCAATTGAATTGGGCAGTGATGTGTTTTTAGGAAATAATGTGTTTGCTACCGAAGTTCTCGAGAACGACCATATTATTAATAAGTTGTATAGTAGAGATATCATCAGTTTGCCAAATAACGTCAATGAGAATAATTGTTCGGAATTTGGACTTAGCCCAGATGCAGTCGCTGTTGTTAAAAAGCGTGCGATTATTGAAAATAATTCGCAGAAAAGACAGTCGGATGTTGATTTATATGTTCCTGAAGGGATTTACACTCGCAACAATACTTATGCTCTTGTGATAGGGAATCAAAATTACAGGTTTGTTCCTGATGTGCCCTTCGCGAAAAATGATGCTTTGTCATTTATCAAGTATTGCAAAACAACCCTTGGCATACCTGCTGAAAATGTTCATTACTCTGAAAATGCGACAAAACACATGATTTTGGATTTAGAGTTTGATGACTGGTTGAAAAAAGAGATTTCAGATAAAAGTGATAAGAATCTTATTGTTTATTATGCTGGTCATGGTGTTCCTGACATTAACAACAATAACAAAGCTTATTTGTTGCCGACCGATGTGTATGGAACCAAGCCTTATCATGGCATTGCTCTTGATGATTTTTATACGCAGATTGGAGAAATGGGCTTTAATCTTGTGACAATCTTTATTGATGCATGTTTTAGTGGTGTCAATAGAGATAATGAAGGCCTTGGTGGTGAGCGTGCAGTGGAGATTGAAGCTCAAGATAGTAGGCCTACAAAAGGAAACCTTATTGTTTTCTCGGCTGCTCATGGAAATGAAACGGCACAAGGATTTCAAGAAGAAGGTCATGGATTATTCACCTATTATCTATTGAAAGAACTTCAAGAGACAAAAGGAGACGTTACATATGGAAAGTTGGCTGAGGATTTGGAAAAAAATGTTAGCAATAAAGCTCCATTTCTTATCTTGCGCAAGCAACAAACCCCCACAGCCTATTCGACTTCACAATTTAATAGTTGGAAAAAGAGCAAATTGTAAACCTGAAAATTGTTGTTGTGATATTCCTCTTGTTTGTTGTTATTCAATTAATTTGTGAAATTAAGGGCATTATTATGATTTAAAGATATGGCAGAAAGCGGCTCTATCATATTGATTATTGGCAATCATCCGTTGGTAACAAGCCTGGAGGAACAATATGCCAGCAAGTGTTGTTGTGTAACACATGTTGAGGCATATTCAGGTGAAGATGTTTCACAGTGCGATGAGATTGTGTTGCTTACTAGTGCTGTTGATTGTGACAAGGTGAAGGAGGACAACCGCATGCTCAATATATTGTACACAATTGCTCAAAAGATGGATCCTTATAGTGGCAAACGTCCTATTGTTCATCTGTTGCTTCAGAGCAATCACACCCTTGGCATGCTACAGCAGTTGGATCTTCCCGATACAGTAATAACGGTGATGGACGTCTATCCTTTTACTTTAGAGAGCCAATGGGCACGTCTGCTTTTTGCCAAGCTTCCTGGAGAGTTGCCAAAGCTCACCTTCCCACCCCTCGACCGTGAGCCCATTACTGGCCAGAGCGGTAAAACGGTTCATTTAGTGCTTAGTGGCTTCACTTCGCAATCACAATTGTTGGCTATTTTTGCCGCCTTGGTTGCTCATTATCCCAATTATGATAGTAAGAGTTCCACCCCTCTTCGTACTCACATCACCATAATATCACCAGGCTTGGAGTCATGCTATAGGGAGTTTGTGGCACGTTATCGTCACCTCTTTGCAAATAGTTATTATAGTGTCATAAATTTGCAGTCAAATAGTTCCACAGTTCATTATCCACAATATTATGGCAGACGTGAAGACTTTGTAGATGTAGAGTGGGAGTTTATAGATAGCGATATTTATAATGATATTATTCAAGATAATCTCATGATGTGGGCGCAAAGCGAGACTGAGATTCTCACAATTGCTATGTCGAGTGGGAGCGATGACCGCAATGTGAAAGATGTGCTAGGCTTACCTGAGGTGATTTTCAATTCTGGAATCCCAGTGCTCACCCATGTTTCTAATCTTTCGTCACTATCGTTGTTAAAAGCATCAAGCAAATATAACAATGTTTACGCATTTGGCATGAACAATATTGGATATGATGTAACCATACCATTGATTAGTATGGGGAAAATGCTTAATGCTTTTTACTGGGGAATAATTGGCGTGGGAAATGACCATGTTGATCAGCATTTGATTGACGATGCGTGGAAGAGCCTACCCTCATTTGCTAAGCGTTTTTCCAACATTTATAATGTGATGACAATCCCCACCAAATTGCGTTCGGTGGGTCATGAGACTACCCATTTTTTTGACCGTTGCTACCTGTTCTCATCGGCCGAATTAGATGATTTAGCTGCTGTGGAACATAATCGTTGGTGTGTAGAAGAACTAATAATGGGTTTTAGACCTTGCTCAGATGAGGAACTCATAAAGGTGGAGAAAAACATAGAAGAATTCTTGTTGATAAAAGATGATCCAGCACGTCTTGCTACGTGGGAGCTTCGTGACAAAAGAGGACATCCATGTACTCTGAAAGAAATCTTTAAGGAAGATGAGCTTAAGCGAGCGCACTACGACCTGCGTTGTTATTCTGACTTACGCGTTGACCTTACTGGCGTAAATGTTCAATATTATGACAAGCATCTCACTCGATGCATTCCGGTGCTTGCCAGCAAATTTTTGTTAAATGAATAAAAGAACTATCGTGGGAGAGAGAAATAGTATTAAAAACCGAATGATTAAGTTTTTGAAGATGTCGATAAGCCTATTTGTGCTTGTCGTGGCGATGCTTTGGAGTTCGGTTAAACTTGCTGCTAATCAAGTGGAAACTGTGACAAGTGATCACTCACAACCTATTGATTTGATGCGTTTCTTGCGCGAGAATTTAATGCTTTGTCAATGGCAGTTCTGGTTAGTGGTGGCATTGTTGCTAGCTTTAGTATTCACATTCTGGCGTTATGGATACAAAATACTGTTTTGGTATCGTAGCCAAAAAATGGGTCTGAAGATTATTATTGCTTTTGCAGTAGCGTTGCTCTTGATTGTAGTAAGTTGCATGAAAGTCGCCCGGGTGGGGTGGTGGTTCACTGTTCCAGTTGCATTATCGATAATAATGCTTTATTGGGTGACTTATGATATAGTTTGTCGCATGTTGAAAAAGCTCTTGTCACACAGTAATAATAATTGTGAATTGTCATCGGAAAATATTTCTCGTCAATTCTACACCAAGCTATTTGCTAAGGTTGTACTGTTGGTATGGAGCTTAGGTTGGACATTATATTTTATTCCTGTTTCAGCAGTACATGGCCCACATGTTGGGGCTGAGGCACTTTTTCATCCTGCAGCATGTGCTTTGCAAATGTTTGCTATGCATATGGACAGCTTTGTGATTGATGCTAATATCATCAATAATTATGATGTTGTCAAAGGGCTTATTTCAGTGATTAGTTTTGTTGCTATGGTATGCACTGTGCTGGCAGTAATAGGGCTTGTCACTTCACGTCTTATGGCTTACTTGCACTTGAGGCATTTTGTCGTTAGTGAGCGAGATAATCATTTGTATTTGTTCTTTGGCATTAATGATGCGTCGCTGTTGTTGGCAAAAAGTATTCTTGATAATGAAAACGGTGATAAAAATGGAAAAATAGTATTTGTTGAGACAAGCTTGGCAGGCGAGAAGGACCAAAAGAATGATACCGATGGTTGGAAGAGTATTATGAGCGTACTCACTCATCGTCGCAAGACATTTGTGCTGGCTAAAGAGGATAGTCGTCGTGCTTTAGCTATTTCTAATGCCGACATTTCTTCGCTAGACATTTCTACAAAGTTGATAGACGTTTGGGGAAGTCTTGGGTTAGGAACTATCAAAGATATGCTTAACGACACACATGGCTTGGGTAAGTTAGGAGGGAAAGGCAAACTATTTGTTTTCTTCCTATCAGAGGACCAGCATTCTAATGTGTTGGGCGCTATCAATCTCACTCATGATAGTCTTCTTAAGGATGCCGTTGATGGTAAAAATAATAAGTTCTCTATAGATATCTACTGTAGTGTTGACGATAATTCTACAAGCCGTCTACTCAAAGATGCTGTTGCCAACAAAAAGATGGCGATGCACGTTCTCAATTATTCATTGTTGGCGGTAGAAGGTTTGAGGCGTGATATTAAGAATCAACCTGTGAGTTTTGTCAATGTAGAGCCATTGAATAGTGATAATCCTGGTGCTGTTAGCTCACCGTTTGTAAGTCTTGTAATAGGATTTGGCGAGACGGGTCAGCAAGCCCTTAAGTTTCTTTATGAAGATGGTGCTTTTGTTTCAAGTAAGTCAAGTGCTGATAATTCATTCCGCAGTGAATTTGTGTGTCATGTTGTTGATAAAGAGATGGAATGTCACATCGGTGCCTTCCATGCAACTCATCCTGCAGTACCTTGTGTGAATGTCGATGCTGATGGACATGAGACAATACTTTCCAATTGTGTGACCAATACCGATGTGTATTCTGTTTGCCCATCGACTATTATTAAGTTTTTTAATTGTGACTATAAGTCTGTAGCTTTCTATGAAAAAGCACTTATGCCTATAGTTGATAGATTGAACTATGTTGTAGTGGCATTGGGTGATTCACGCATCAACATGAGGGTTGCTATAGAGGTGTTGAGATTTGTTCGCCGCTATCGTCCAAGCCTTGACAATTTCAAAATTTTCGTGCGTGGTTATGACAAGAATAGTTATGACTTTATTGATGCACTAGGTAACCGTTATAATAAATTTGTGAGTAATGAAAATGGTAATGAACAGGATAAAAAGATAGAGATTTTCGGTTCTAACGAGATGATTTGTACTTATAATCTTTTTGTGAAGAATCAGTATCTCAATGAGGCGAGAATTTATCTCGATGCTTATAATGAGCTGCAAGGTTATGGAAATAGTGCAGAATATTCTCATCTTGATGCTTGGAATGCTCGCAAAGTTCAAATTCTAGGTGAAGAAGGTGGCATATCTTGGTCAAAGTTCACCGAACTTCAACGCAAGGAGGGTCAAGATCGTTCTAATGCTGTTCATGCTCGTGTAAAGGTTGAGTTATTACGTAAGGCATTGTGTGATAACGAGAGTTTGGCAAGAGTAGAGGATTTGGCTCGTCGCATATTAGTGGTAAAAGACGGCAAGGCGCTACGCTCAAAACTCACAGGCAATATGTCACAAATCAGTTACCCTGAACTTAGTAGCGAGGAAAACAAATTGTTGCTCAATTTAGCTATTACAGAGCATATTCGATGGGTAGCATCACATGAGATGCTCGGTTACGTCGTTAACGATAATGAACATTGTTGCAACGAGGTTAGCAAGCAACACAATGCTCTTAGGCCTTGGCAAGAGTTAGACCAAGAGTCTGTCAATTACAAAGTTAATAACTTTGGCGTTATCGAGACCACTTTAAAACTTACTTTTTTTGGTGACAAAGAATAAAAGATATTAATAGAATGAAAAGTTATATACCATCACCGCTTGATACAAGCGAAGTGACATTGCCTAAAGAACTTGATGAATTATCTGAGTTGCTATCGCGTCATGTGCATGAAGTGTGGTGTAAAAGTCGCATTAATAATGGTTGGAGCTATGGTGTTAGTCGCAATGATGAACTAAAGGAAACACCATGCATAGTACCATATGACGACCTGAGCGAGGAAGAGAAGGGTTATGATCGCATCACCACTCAAGAAACTCTGAAACTAATAATTAAGTTGGGTTTCAAGATTTCAAAGAATCAATTATAAGATTGTTTTTTATACTTAGTTAGTAGGTGGGAAGTCAGTTTGCCTTTTCTATGGATTAACTTAGTTTATTTTTGATGTGCTCGATTTCTGCCCATGTGGTGTGTAATTTTGCATCGTGAACAATAATAAACAAAATTCATACTGCTATGAGAATTATCGATAACATCAGCACCTGCACGCTCGACGGAAATAAGTTTGCCAGCGTGCTACACCATGTGAACACAGTGTTCAACGTGTTTGGAATTATGTTCTTCGTGGTCTTTCTGAGCTACATTGCTATTCACTGCTTTTGATACATGCAGCGACTAATTAGGAATTGAAAACAAAGAGCAAGTACCATAGTGAGGTGCTTGCTCCTTGTAATTTGTGGCTTGATGCTTCGCATTATTTTGTCATGCTGCGCTTGCCTTTGCCTTTTTTGTTTTTCTTGTTGCCCTTATTGCTTTTGCTGTCGTTGCTGGTGCTTTTTGCTTGCTGAAGCCCCATCTTGATGTTCTTGATGAGTGCTTCGCTCGAGTAAGTGGCTCCTGTAGCGCAGTCGGCATTAAGGTTGAGGGCCTCGTTGATGGTCTTGCCAATGAACTGCTTGAAAACTTTTTCCTTAGCTCGGTTGAAATAGGAAGGAGTCTCCTTGTTGTCGAGTGCGGTGATGTTGGTGATACGTCCATTGGTGATGCTGATGCTTACTGGCGTGGGACCATTATATCCTACCACTTTCTTTGCGATCTCACCTGTGTAAATAACTTGAGGATTAGAGGTTTTACCTTTTGCTAGAGCGTTAGGAGCAAAAACTGTTGCGGCAATAAAAGCCACTGCTAAAAAAATAGATTTAAATTTTATCATAATAGAATATGTTTTGTTTTTTGTCTATTTAGTGTAGTAATTAGACTGCAAACTTAACGAAAATATTAACCTAGGTGGCTCAGAAAAAGTGTATTTTAACAATTTTAGAGAAAAAAAAGACCGAAAAAAGTGTTTTTTACTTTTTTTATCGCAAAGATTGCATTACCTTTGTTATTTAATTTAAATAGATGGCAAGAGGAAAAGTGCCAGTGAAATGAAGTTAGACTAATGACTATTGACGTAGATATACAAGCATGCATCGAGGTGTTGAATCGCGGCGGGCTGATATTATATCCTACCGACACAATATGGGGGATAGGTTGCGATGCTACTAATGTCGCTGCTGTAAAAAAGGTGTATGACCTCAAGCGGCGCGATGACAGCAAGGCGCTGATTGTGTTGCTCGACAATGTTGAGCACCTCGACCACTATGTAGTGAGTGTGCCAGAAATGGCACGTGAGTTACTCGACGTGGCGGTGAAACCCTTGACGATAATCTATGATGGAGCCTACAATGTAGCTTCTAATTTGCTTGGAGAGAACGATTCGTTGGGAATACGCATCCCTCATGAGGAGTTCTCGCAACGATTGTGTGCTGAGTTTGGCAAGCCACTGGTCTCTACTTCGGCGAATGTGAGTGGAGAACCCAGTGCGAAAACCTTTGCCGATATTAGCGATGAGATAAAGAAAAGTGTTGATTATGTGGTGAAATATCGCCAAGACGACACCAATCCCCGCTCAGCATCAAACATCATCATGTTACATAGCGATGGAACGTTTAAGATAATAAGATAAGTAAGAGATAAGTGTTAAGTTTTAGTGTTAAGTGAGCGAATGCGGCTCAATGATAATTGACAACTATAAAATGACTGGCGAACAGAGGCAACGGCTAAGATATGTGATTGGCGACTTTGCGTCGTCTAATATGGCGTGGTTCCTTTTCAACATGTTGCGTTATAATCTTGGGTTTGTTAAGGGCCAATTGTCATTGGGTTCATTTCTTGTGTCCAAGAATGTGATGGTGGGGCAGGTCGTGTTCCCGCTACTCATGATGTTTGTATATTATCTCTCAGGTTATTATAATGTGCCTTATCGCAAGTCACGCTTACAGGAGTTCATCATAACGCTATTGAGTGCCGTGTGCAACAGTTTCATGATTATCCTCATTGCGCTTATCAACGATATGATGGAGAGTCGCACCGCGAACTATGAGGTGATATTCCTGCTCGTAGGCACGTTGTTCATAGTAGTCTATCTTGTTAGGTTGCTGATTACCAGTGCTGTCACGCGTCGCATCAGGAATGGACAGTTACAATTCAAGGCATTGATAGTGGGCAGCGGCGCTTCAGGTTTCTCATTCTATCAGCGCCTAAAGAATAACATTAACACCTTTGGATACAACGTAGTGGGCTTTGTTGACTTGCCAGGAGAAAATAGAGTTAAGGATATCGTGTTGCCCGTTTATGACTTTGCCGACATAATGCAAGTGTGCAAAGAACAGGAAGTGAGCGAGGTAATTGTGGTACCCACCAAGCAGAACATGGAGCAGATGCTGGGGATTATTGATCGCCTATATGCCTTGAATATACCTATAAAGATGACCCCCGACAAGAAGAATGTATTTATGTCGCGTGCAAGGTTCAGCAACCTCTATGGCGACCCGCTAGTAGATGTGGGCGGTAGCACAATGAGCGAGGGCGGCAAGAACATCAAACGAGTTATGGACATTGTGGTGTCGGCAGTGATGATGGTATTGCTGCTGCCAGTATATATTGTTGTGTCGATACTTGTAAAACTTGATTCTCATGGGCCCATCATCTTCTCGCAAGAACGCGTGGGATATCACAATAAGACCTTCAAAATCTATAAGTTCCGCTCGATGGTTGCCGATGCTGAGAAAGACAACAAGCCACAACTCTCGAGTACCGATGATCCACGCATCACGCGTCTAGGACATGTGCTACGCAAGTTCCGCATCGATGAGTTGCCGCAGTTCTGGAACGTGCTCAAGGGCGACATGTCGCTAGTTGGACCTCGGCCTGAACGCCAGTTCTACATCGATCAAATTGTGGCTCGTCAGCCAGCTTATCTGCTTGTGCATCAAGTGCGTCCTGGCATCACATCGATGGGGCAGGTAAAGTTTGGCTATGCCCGCAATGTTGATGAGATGCTTGAACGTTTAGACTACGACTTGCTATATATAGAGAATATGTCGCTTTTGAACGACGTCAAAATTTTGGCTTACACCATTAAAATCGTTGTTACCGGCAAGGGTGTGTGATGAATAGTTACGGCAAGGTAAATAAGACTAATGCTGAACCAGTGGAGCAAAGCACTTCGCGCTGGCTTGCGTCATTGCGTCGCTGGCGTGAGAAGCACATCAAAGAAAAGACCTTTGTGGTGATGCTCGCCTTGGTGGTGGGTGCCGTCTCAGGACTTGCTGCGGTGCTGCTCAAATTTCTCATTGGTTTCATTGCTGGTATTCTAACCAAGCATGTGCACATCGCTGGTGGCAACTACGAATATTTGGTGTTCCCTGTAGTGGGCATTTTTCTCGCTGGCATGTATGTGCGCTATGTCATAAAGGATGATATTTATCATGGTGTGACTCGTGTGCTATATGCCATTGCCCTGCGCAAGAGCAGGTTAAAGCCCCACAATATGTATGCTTCGCTTGTGTCGTCGTCGGTGACCATAGGCTTTGGTGGCTCGGTAGGAGCCGAGGGCCCTATCGTGTTTACTGGGGCTGCAATAGGCTCTAATTTAGGACAGTTTTTTAGACTATCCCCCCAGACCCTTATGCTCCTTGTGGGATGTGGTGCGGCAGCTGGTATTGCCGGCATCTTCAAGGCGCCTATTGCAGGAGTGCTGTTTACCATCGAAGTGCTGCTCATCGACCTCAATTCGCGGTCTGTAGTTCCGCTTATTATAGCCTCGGTGACTGGTGCAACCGTGGCCTATGCCTTTACTGGTTATAATGTGGAGTTCTTCTTCTCGCAGAGCGAGCCATTCTTCACTTCACGCATTCCGTTTGTGATTTTGCTGGGTTTGTTCTGCGGCTTTGTCTCTTTCTATTTCAACAAGTTGATAGAGATGATGGAGAATATGTTTGCCCGCATTACCAACCATTGGGTGCGCTTCGCCATTGGCGCAGTGATACTCAGCTCACTGATTTTCCTCTTTCCTGCACTCTATGGCGAAGGGTATGGCGCTATCAACAGTCTTCTTAATGGCGAGGTGACACCGCTTTTCGATAATAGCATCTTCTACGAATACCGTGGCAATGTGTGGTGGGCAGTGGCACTGGTTGGTTGCCTATGCTTCACTAAAGTGTTTGCAACTAGTGCTACCAATGGCGGTGGTGGAGTGGGAGGAACGTTTGCCCCCTCACTTTATGTGGGTTGTATGGCGGGTTTCTTCTTTGCCTTCTTGCTTAATTCGCTGGGAGTGGTAGATCAGAGTCTGCCCCTGTCACACAAAAACTTTGCCTTGCTGGGTATGGCGGCAGTAATGGCGGGAGTGATGCACGCCCCACTCATGGCAATATTCCTCACAGCCGAGATGACTGGTGGCTACGAGTTGTTCTTGCCGTTACTCATCGTCTCTGTTGTCTCATATCTTACTTCACGCATTCTGTTGCCCTATGGCATCTACTCTCGTCGTTTGGCAAAGCGCGGCGAGTTGCTCACGCATCACAAGGATAAGTCGGTGCTCACCCTTCTGAAGATGGATAGTGTGATAGAGACCGATTTCATAGCTGTACATCCTAAGATGAGTCTCAAAGAGATGGTCGATGTGATAGCGCAGAGTTCGCGCAACCTCTTCCCTGTGACCGACGATGAGGGTCGTCTTCTTGGCGTGGTATTGCTCGATGACATACGTAACATCATGTTCCGCCCTGACCTCTACCGCCGCATTTATGTGGAGCGCTTCATGTCGTCACCACCAGCACAAATAGAGGTGGGCACTCCTATGGAGCAGGTAATGAAGATATTTGACGAAACTAAGGCGTGGAACCTCCCAGTGGTGGAAGACGGCAAATATGTGGGTTTCGTCTCCAAGTCAAAGATTTTCAACTCCTATCGCGAAGTTCTCAAGCACTACAGCTACGATTAAAATAATGCAGCGATATAGGGCTGTGCACTATTTAATCCATAAATAGATTGTCTAGAAAATCTAGAACTACTAGAAAAAGAATATAAATGACAAAAGAAGATCTCAGAATAGTATTTTTTGGCACTCCCGATTTTGCTGTGGAGAGTCTTAAGCGCCTTGTTGAAGGCGGTTATAACATTGTGGGTGTGGTGACTATGCCCGACAAGATTGCAGGACGTGGACATAAAATGATTCAGTCGGCAGTCAAGCAATATGCATTGGAGCAAGGCCTACACATCATGCAGCCTGAGCGCCTCAAAGATGAGGCATTTGTTGAGGAATTGCGCTCACTGAATGCACAGCTGCACATCGTCATTGCCTTCCGTATGCTGCCGGAGGTGGTGTGGGCAATGCCGCCGTTGGGCACCTTCAACTTGCATGCGTCGCTGTTGCCCAAATATCGTGGTGCGGCACCCATTAACTGGGCAGTGATGAATGGTGACACTACAACAGGAGTAACCACCTTCTTTCTCAAACATGAGATTGACACTGGCGACGTGATTCAGCAGCAGGCTATCGAGATTGGACGCACCGACAATGTGGAGACAATCCACGACCGCCTAATGATGCTCGGTGCGGGCATGGTAATCGACACGGTTGATGCCATTATCGCTGGCACTGTCAAACCAATTCCTCAAGACCAGATGCTCACTGCAGGCGAAGAGCCTACACCAGCACCTAAGATCTTCACAGAGACGTGCCGCATTAATTGGAACCGTCCAGCCGAGCAATTATATAACCACATTCGTGGACTTTCGCCTTATCCTGCTGCTTGGAGTGAACTAGTCGATAACAATGGTAATGCTCTGCACGTTAAAATCTACGCTACAAGCGAACCTGCAGCAAATGATGGCTCTGAGCCTGGCACCATTATCGTAGATGGCAAACACTTGGTGGTGAATTGTGGCGATGGTGCGCTCGAAATTCTTTCCTTGCAACTTTCGGGTAAGCGGCGTATGCCCGCTGCCGACTTCATGCGCGGCTTCAATCTCAACGGCTGTCGGTTTAACTAATGCATATAATGTTCAATCTTAAGCGCTCTTAGGGCGCTTATTTTGTGCTGCTCCTGTTTTGATGCCTAAATGCTCTGATGTGCATTATGCATTAATTAAAGTCCTATTTTGCAATTTTTATGAAAAAAAGGAAAATATTTTTTGTTTTTATCGCTGCTATTGGGAAATTTATGTCTATCTTTGTAGATTGCATAGTAAGTGAGACTTGCCGTGTAGATTAATTATGTTGAACAAATTAATTGTCTCAGCCTTTCTTGGTATGGGCTAAGCGCCTTGTTATAAAACGATTATAGTTATGTTAAAAAAATTCTTCTTGGTAGTTTGCGGTTCTTTTGTAGGCAGTTTCTTGGCCTTGATATTCTTTACAATCACCGCAATTCTTATGAGTTTTGTGATTTTCAGTTCAATGGGCAGCTCCATGGGTGTGAAACTGGACGATAAATCCATCCTTTACATCAGGCTTGAAGGCGAGCTTAACGAGCGTCCATCGGAGATGAGTGAGATGATGGCGATGATTTCGGAGGCAGAAACTGGCCAGGATCTGTGCACACTTATCAAGAGTTTAAAGCTTGCAAAGGACAACGAGAAGATAGAAGGCGTGTATCTTGATTGTCGCGGCATGGCATCGGGGATGTCGTCGCTATATGAGTTGAGAAATGCCCTTGTTGATTTCAAGAAGAGCAATAAATTTGTATATGCCTTTGGTGACGAGGGTATTATGCAGAGCGATTATTACTTGGCTTCGGTTGCCGATAGCATCTTCCTCAACCCTGAGGGTGCTGTTGACGTGCATGGTCTGGGTGCTTCTACACCCTACATGAAGAACCTCCTCGACAAAGTGGGAGTGGAAATGCAGGTGGTGCGTGTTGGTACCTTCAAGAGTGCTGTGGAGCCTTATATGCTCAGCGAAATGAGCGATGCTAACCGTGAGCAGCAAGAGCATTACTTGGGTAGCCTTTGGGGCGTGATTTCAAAGGATATCGCTGCTTCGAGAAAGATTGCTCCCGAAACATTCAACCAGCTCACCGATAGCGTGATGCTGACAATGAGCACTGAAGAGCTTTTGCAAAACAAGATTGTTGACCACTTGTGTTATCGCACCGAGATGGAAGACAAGTTGCGTCGCAAGACCGATGTGGAGATGAAAGACGACCTGAAACTCGTCACTCCAAGTCAGTTGGTGCTCACCGATACCAAGAAGGCTAATGAAGACAAGCAAATAGCAGTTGTATATGCTACAGGAGAGATTGATGGCTCGACCTCTGTACCTGGCATGGCAGAGGAGGGAATTGACAGCGAGTCGCTGGCAGCAACAATAAGGGAACTGCAATATGACGACAATGTGAAGGGCATGGTGCTGCGTGTCAATTCACCTGGTGGCAGTGCCTTTGGCAGTGAGGTTATATGGAAGGCTATAGAAGACTTCAAGAAGAGCGGAAAACCTGTGGCAGTGTCGATGAGCGACTATGCCGCCTCAGGTGGATATTACATCTCTTCGGGGGCACAGCACATTTTTGCTGAGCCCACGACCATAACAGGCAGTATTGGCATCTTTGGCATTATTCCTAATGCCAGCAATCTCATCAACAACACTCTTGGAGTAAAATTTGAGGAGGTAACAACCAACAAGAATGCTATAGCAGGCACTATGTACAAACCCCTTAGTGAGCAGCAGAAGGCAGCCCTGCAGCGCATGGTGGAGCGTGGCTATGACCTTTTCACTCGTCGCTGCGCTATGGGACGCAAAGTGTCACAAGACTCTATCAAGTCGATTGCTGAGGGGCGTGTGTGGGATGGAATAACTGCTAAGAACATTGGACTGGTAGATGAGTTTGGTGGCTTGCAGTCGGCTATTGACTGGGTGGCCAAGAAGGCCAATCTTGGCGATGACTACTCCATCACAAACCTGCCAAATGTTGAAATGACATTCCAGGCAATGTTGGGGCAGATGACTCGAGCAAAGATGGAGGAAGACATGCAGCGCCGCATGGGAATGTTCTACACCTACTATGAGAAGCTGCAGTCAATTTTGGGACGTGACCAGGTGCTGTGCATCATGGAACCTGTTGAGATAGACTTTTAACCACCTTCACGAAAATAGAGTGCACTAATATCAAAAAATAAAACCAAAATCATCAGTTTTTTATCGATGGATTTTGACAACATAATACGAATAGGCCGCAGGGTGCTTCTCGGTACCGAGAAAGTGTTGCTCACACCACTGTCATGGGGATATGGCGCTGGGGTGTGGATGAGGAACACGGCTTTTAATATGGGGATTCTTAAAGAGGAATCTTTTGAAGTGCCTGTGGTTTCGATAGGCAATGTCACTGTGGGGGGGACAGGAAAGACCCCTCACGTGGAATATATTATATCGAGACTTGGAAGGCGCTACAACATAGCTGTCTTAAGTCGTGGCTACAAGCGTCGCACTAAAGGCTTTGTGATGGCAAGCGACAACCTCACGCCAGTGGACTTGGGAGACGAACCTTATCAGATTTACCATAAGTTCCGTGGTCTCATTGATGTGGCAGTGTGCGAGAACCGCCGCAAGGGCATAAAGACATTGCTGAAAATAAACCCCGACATCGACCTTATTCTCCTTGATGATGCTCTTCAGCATCGTTATGTGAAACCCAAAGTCAACGTGGTGATGATTGACTACAATCGTCCGCCTTTTGAAGACAAACTCATGCCTCTGGGACAGTTGCGCGAACCCGCCGATCGCATACTTAAGTGCGACATGGTGGTAGTGACTAAGTGTCCTGACGATATCAAACCAGTTGACTTGCGCATGTTTAAGGAGCATCTGGAGTTGTTCAAGTATCAGCAGCTTTATTTCTCTAAGATACGCTATGGCGCTCCTGAGCCAGTATTCCCCATTGGCAACCCTGAGCTCACATCACTCAACTGGCTCGACAAGGACGATGTGTTACTGGGCATTGCAGGCATCGCAAATCCTCGTCCATTCACTAAGTATTTGAGGCAGTTTGGCACACGCCTCAAGGTGATTCACTACGATGACCATCACACTTATACCCGTAGCGATTTCAGCTACATTTTCAAGGTTCTTAAGGAACTTGAAGGGCGCCGTAAGTATATTATCACTACCGAGAAAGATGCAGTGCGCATCCTCAATAGTCCTTATTTCCCACCAACATGTCGCGACCAGATATTTTTTATTCCTATTCAGGCCGACTTCCTCAACTATGAGGATCGGGACTTCATCTACGAGCTGCAAACGCTCATTTCGGCAAATGAAGATTAATTATTTACCTTAACATAGATTGATTATGACAAAAGAAGTAAATTGGTTGGAGAAAATCCAAGAGACCGCTGCTTTCCTTCGTGAGAAAGTTGGCGGTGAGATGCCTAAAGTGGCTATCGTGCTCGGCTCAGGACTTGGAAACCTCGCCGACAAAATTGACATTAAAGTTGCCATTCCATACGGCGAAATACCCAATTTCCCTGTAAGTACTGTAGAGGGACACAAAGGACAGCTCATCTTTGGCATGCTTGGCAAGAAGTATGTCATGGCTATGCAGGGGCGTTTCCACTATTATGAGGGCTACTCAATGAAGGAGGCCACATTCCCCATTCGTGTGATGAAAGCGATAGGTGTGAAAGTGCTGTGCGTAAGCAATGCAGCAGGTGGCATGAATCCCGACTTCCGCGTGGGCGACGTGATGCTCATCACCGACCACATAAACCTCTTCCCCGACCATCCCTTGCGTGGCAAGAACTATAACGAGCTGGGCCCACGTTTCCCCGCTATGAACGAGGCCTATAGTCACCGCATTCTTGACTTGGCACGTGATATTGCTAAGAAGAACAATGTAAGACTGATGGAAGGCGTGTATGTGGGCACTCAAGGTCCCACCTTTGAGACCCCATCGGAGTATCGCTTCTTCTATCGCATAGGTGGCGATGCTGTGGGCATGAGCACCGTGCCTGAGGTGATTGTGGCTCGTCATGCCGACATGGAAGTGTTTGGTTTGAGCGTCATCACCGACCTGGGTGGTGAAGGCATCTTTGTTGACGTTTCTCATGAGGAGGTACAACAAGCAGCCACTAAGGCCGAACCCATCATGACCCTTATGGTGACAGAAGTCATCAACAGCCTAGACGAGGTGTAAAAACCAGGTCAAAAGGTTGAACAAACTACAGATTATTCTGATTTGTCTGATATTTCGGGTTCAGAATAATCTGTGGTTTTTGATTGTTTTTTGAGATAATAATATAAAATGCTATGAGTGAGACTGAGATTTCTACTTTAGGAGAGTTTGGTCTAATTGACCAGTTGACACGTGATTTTAAAGTGAAAAACAAAACTACAGTGCGTGGTGTGGGCGACGATTGCGCCGTGCTAGATTATGGCGCAATGAAGACGCTGGTCACTACCGACCTGCTGCTTGAGGGTATCCATTTTGACCTCACCTACACGCCGCTCAAGCACTTGGGCTACAAGGCGGTGGCGGTGAACCTTAGCGATGTCTATGCCATGAATGGCACTCCACGGCAAATAACCGTGTCGTTAGGAATCTCCAAGCGTTTCACTGTGGAGCACATCAACGAGTTGTATTCTGGCATTTATGCAGCTTGTGAGAAATATGGTGTGGATTTAGTTGGAGGCGACACTTCGGCATCGGTAACTGGATTGCTCATCAGTATCACATGCATTGGTGAGGCACGTGAAGAAGACATAGTGTATCGTAGCGGAGCGCACGACACCGACTTGATATGCGTTAGTGGTGACCTTGGTGCTGCTTATATGGGTTTGCAACTCCTTGAGCGTGAGCGAGTGGCTGGAGCTGGGCAGAAAGATTTCCAGCCCGACTTTGCTGGCCGTGAATACTTGCTTGAGCGACAACTAAAGCCCGAGCCGCGTGCCGATGTTATCGCTGAACTCAGGGAATTGGGTATCAAGCCCACCGCTATGATGGATGTGAGCGACGGACTCTCAAGTGAACTGCTTCACATCTGCAAAGAGAGTGGGGTGGGATGTCGAGTTTATGAGGACCGCATTCCCATCGACTACCAGACGGCTGTCATGGCCGAGGAGCTGAACATGAACCTCGTTACCGCTGCTATGAATGGAGGTGAGGACTATGAGTTGCTGTTCACTGTGCCCCTCACCCAACACGAGAAAGTGGAGCAGATGAAGACCGCTCGTCTCATAGGCCGCATTACTAAACCTGAACTTGGCGCCTATATGGTAGCCCGCGACGACACCGAGCTCGAAATCCGAGCACAAGGTTGGAACGCTTTTGATAATGCATAATGCACAATGCATTGAGAATTAGTAATGTCTGTTGACTAAAAATACTAACAATTATGAAACATTTGAGATTATTTTCCGTGATTATGGTGCTTGCGTTGTGTTTTGGTGTGGCGCAGGGTGTTGACGCTAAAAAGAAGAAAACACGCAAAAGCGCTGCTAAGATCGAAAAGAAACAAACAGTAAAGCATGATGAAGAGGACGAGCGCGCTGTTGGGACGGTCAATGAAGAATGTGGGGGTGATGATATCTTGACTCCAAAATCGGAAGGTGAAGAAGTCTTCAAAAGTTCCGCTTACATGCCCAAATTCCTTGGTGGCGAGTACGCTATGATGCGCTTTATCAATAACACTATTCGTTATCCTCAAACTGCTGCAGACAGTCATATTGAAGGCAAGGTCATCGTTCAATTTGTTGTGGAGAAGGATGGTTCAATAGGTGAAGTGAAAGTCGTCAGAGGTGTCCATGAGGACCTTGATCAAGAAGCTGTGCGTGTAATCAAAATGTTGCCAAAATTCTATGAACCAGGTCGCAACGCTATTGGAGAGCCTGTGCGAGTGTGGTACACAATGCCCATTAATTTTAAGTTGCAATGCGCGGTTGAAGCTGGTCCTACTGGTGATTACGCCTACGACGCCAAGCAAGTTGGAGAAGAAGTGATAAAAATCCTAATGCGAGACATAAACTCTGAGGATGATATTAACCAGATGGAGAAAGACACTGAGGCTCTTCAGAAGAAATATGAAGATTTCTATAAAGCAAGAGGTGGAGAAAAAGAATGGAAGAAATTCAATGAGGAACTCGAAAAGTTGGGAACAGACCCAGTGTTCAGCAAAAGGTTTGAAGGGGCTAAGAAAAGCTTAAAGGATAAGGCACACAAATTATTTGAATAATAAAAGCTTTAACGATTAAGACCGCATTGCCGAAGTTGGTAATGTGGTCTTAATGTGTTGAATTGTGTTACCTATGGTGGTGTTTGTTTCGCGATGAACGATAGTGGCGGTAATGCTTCCTTGAGTTACTTTTCCTTTGTAATTGTTTCGTAGTTGTAACCTTTTTACTGCTGATGATAGAAGTGGAGTCTAGGGAAGTCGCATTCTGGTCGGCAGCTTTTACTTCTTTAGAGAGCTTCAATGCTTCGGCATAGGCATGTTTAATGCTCTGCTTGCTATCGCTGTTGATGCCATATTTCTCGGCTGGTGGAATCACGAGCACGGTACCGCTCTTGATTTTGCGGTAGTCGGGGTACTGTGCCTGGTTCTCACGTGCGATATATACCCAGAATGCTTGGTCGCCGTAGTGTTTCTTTGCCATTGTGAAGAGGACATTGCCTCCGCCAATGGTGTCGGTTACAACGGGTTGTTGTTTAGTTTCGTTGGTTGTTGCGTCGTTTTTAGCAACTTGAGTGGTTTCGGTAGCCTTGTCGCTGCGGTCTTTGCTGCGATGTGTGAAGAAATACCACACGGCGATAAGGGCGACGGCAGCCGCAGCGGCTATGAGCCACTTGCGGTAGTTCCTTGATTCGGAGTCTTGTGGCTCCTCGTCTTGAGATGGAATTGATGAGATTGGTGCAACAGTTTCTTGAGCAGTCTGCACTTCTACTGTGGGTTGTATTTTGGGTTGCTCAATCACAGTTTCTTGTTGTTGCTCTTCTTGTGACTGAATAGTGTCTTCTTGGGTGCTTTCTGCCTCTTGCGGTTCATCTTTTTTGGGTTGCTCCATTGAGGCGTCAATCTCGCTGAGCA
>JAEEGL014783514.1_pt1 | contig 25930 bp, 25 predicted proteins | sample 9134231 | NCBI WGS metagenome assembly JAEEGL01 (sample SAMN16246548, study PRJNA631951) | gut metagenome | biome: gut microbiome; feature: rumen; material: fiber-attached | host: Bos | place: Iran: Karaj | collected 2018-10 | reverse complement strand
TTGTCGAATAATCATAGTGACTTCATCCTCCTCGTTTTTGGGTTTGGTCACCTATATTATTCGAGGTTTCAGGGGTGAAGTCCTTTTTTATTCTTTCCTATGCCTTGATTTTATTGGGCTCTAAGTTTTGCAAATTCCTCAGTTTAAGATAAACTGTTAAAAAATAACAAGAAAACAGGGTCAAAGAACTAGTCGGAATCCAGCGGTTAAAATGCTCAATGCTTCTGTTTGCCTCCTGCAGAGAATAAATGACATCCCCTTCCAAGACAAACTGATAGACATATCTGTGAAATTGTTTCTTGTACCAAATTTGAATGGAATGTCCCACCGACTGCTCTACGACTTGGGTTACAGAAGGATCATCTTTATTCCCGAAAAGGGTGAAATCAAAAGCCGGCCAATCATACCATTCGCCACTAGCTGTTTGAATCCCCAAATTTGAATCGCCTTTCTTGTGTACAATGATACCCGTTCCCTCAACGAATGACAGGCTTTCCAGTGTTTCAGCCTTAAGAGGCGTAGGTAACCAGTCGAAATGCCATATAAACGCAATAAACAAGGCACAAAACCCGATGCATCGATAAATATCCGTCTTGAACTGTTCATATTTATTGGACGCTATTGCAACTTTTCGCAATTCTTGAAATACCGCTGCGGAAAAACATAGTGCAAGGGCTGAAAATATAAACCACACCATTGGCCAAAAGGGCATGACATCACCTCTTTTGCAATAATACATAGCAATGTTGCTATTTTACGTCAAACTCCACCAAGTGCAGAGGAACATCGCCACCGAGACGATGCCGTTGCGCATGAAATACGCCTGCGTCAGACGGCTGAAGTCATAGGGCGCGACGATGCTATGCTGATAGACGAGCGTCAGCGCCGCGATCAGGACGCCGAGGTAGTAGGGCCAGCGAAGGCCGCAGAGGACGCCCAGCAGCAGGAAGCAGGCCACGCAGACGACGTGGAGGTAGCTCGCCAGCCGCATCGCCTGGGGCGCGCCCAGGGCCGTCGCCAGCGAGTGCAGGCCGTGGGCCCGGTCGAAGGCTTCGTCCTGCGCCCCATAGACCGCGTCGAAGGCGCCAATCCATATCCCGACGGCGAGGCACAGCACCACCATCGGGAAGTCAATCGTCCCCCGCACCGCCACCCAGCCGCCGGCGGGGGCCATGGCGATGGCGACGCCGAGGACGCCGTGGCAGGCGAAGGTGAAGCGCTTCATGTAGGGATAGACGATGAAGGGCAGCGCCGCCAGCGGCAGCAGTTTCAGGCAGATGGGCGGCAGCTTTGCCACCGCGAAAAGGCAGACGAGAAGGCTCACGAGGATGAGCCCAACCGCTTCTTCCTTCGTGACCTCGCCGGTAACCATGGGCCGCCGGGTGAAGCGCGGGTGAACCTTGTCGTACTTCAAATCCACCAGGTTGTCGATGGCCAGCGCCGCGCTCCGGGCGCCGGTGATGGCCAGCGTAATCCAGAGCAGCGTTGACAGCTTTGGCACGCCGCCCGCCGCCAGGAACGCCCCCATATAGGCGAAGGGTAGGTCGAAGATGGTATGGTGCAGGGCGATATTCCGGATATGCGCCTCGATTTTCCGCTTGATGGCTGCCGCCTCCTTTTTTCGTGTCCGTCTGATCCTATCCACTGATTGAGACCTTACGACGAATCCATCGTTCCTAATCCAGGCCAAATTCCTGCCAGCGCCTGGTTACGCGCTCTTTGATTTCGTCGGTCATTACGATTTCGTCCGGCCATTCCCGGGTGTGACCTTCCTCCGGCCAGGAGCGGGTGGCGTCGATGCCGAGCTTCGTGCCCCACTTCGGCAGCGGCGAACTGTGGTCAAGGACGTCGAGGGGGCCGTCTACCAGCACCAGATCCTGCCGGGCGTCGATGTTGTTGAAGACGCGCCACCAGACAGCTTGCTCGTCCTGCACGTCCACATGGGCGTCGACGACGATGATCATTTTCGTGAACATCATCTGCCCCATGCCCCAGATGGCCTGCATGACCTTCTTCGCCTGCTGGGGGTAGGATTTCCTGATGGAGACCATGGCGCAGTTGTGAAAGACACCAGCGAGCGGCAGATTGATATCGACGATTTCGGGAATCATCTGCTGCAGGAGGGGCAGGAAGATGCGCTCGGTCGCCTTGGCGATATAGCAGTCCTCCATCGGCGGCCGGCCGACGACGGTGGCGGCGTAAATGGGATTCCTGCGGTGGGTGATGCAGGTGATATGGAACACCGGGTAATCGTCGGCCAGCGAATAGTAACCGGTATGGTCGCCGAAGGGGCCCTCGCGGCGGCGCTCGCTGACATCGACGTAGCCTTCCAGCACGATCTCGCTGGTGGCCGGCACCTCGAGATCCACGGTCACGCACTTCGTGAGCTCCACCGATTTATGGCGCAGAAAGCCGGCGAAGACCATTTCGTCGATGTCCCGGGGCAGCGGCGCTGTGGCGGCGTAAATGAGCGCCGGGTCGGCCCCGATGGCCGCCGCCGCCTCAAGTCGCGTGAAGCCCTGCTCTTTCGCGTCGCGGTAGTTCTCGGCGCCGTTCTTGTGGATGTGCCAGTGCATTCCGGTGGTCCGGCTGTCGTATTTCTGCAGCCGGTACATGCCGACATTGCGCTTGCCGGTGGCCGGGTTCTTGGTGAATACCAGGGGGAGCGTCACGAAGGGGCCGCCGTCCTGGGGCCAGCATTTGAGGATGGGCAGGGCGTCCAGCGAGGGATTGTCCCGCTCGATGACTTCCTGACAGGGGGCGTGGCTGACGTATTTGGGGAAATTGATGGCGTTCTTCGCCATCGGGATCAGCGATACCAGGTCCATTTTGTGAGAAAAGGAGATATAAGGCAAGCGGAGGAGATTTCGTATCTCCTCCGCAATGTTGTCGAGCTTTTCCACGCCGAGAGCCAGAGCCATTCGCTCATAGCTGCCGAACGCGTTCATCAGGACGGGCATATGATAGCCTTTGACGTTCTCAAAGAGCAAGGCCACGTTTCCCGGGCCGGTTTTCTTGGAAACGCGGTCGGTGATTTCGGTGATTTCCAGCTCGGCATCAACCTCCGCCGAAATGCGCTTGAGCCAGCCGCGCTTTTCCAGGGCCGCGATGAATTCGCGTAAATCTTTATACGCCAATGAAAATTCCCTCCTATTTTCGCATGACGAAACGCACTGTCAGATAGCTGATCTCGTAGAGCAGGATCAGGGGGACAGCGATCATGGATTGGTTGAAAATGTCCGGCGTCGGCGAGACAATCGCGCCGATGACGAAAGCCAGAAAGATGACCAGGCGTTGCTTGCTCCGCAGGAACTCGGAGCCGACGAAGCCGAGCCTGGCGAAGACGATGATGATGAGCGGCAGCTCGAAGACGACGCCGAAGGGCAGGATGAAGGACAACACGAAATCGAAATACTGGTGCAGCGTGAACATGGGCTGCAGGTTTTCCGTGCTGAAGCCGACGAAGAATTTGATGGCCGCCGGCAGGGCCAGGAAGAAGGCGAAGGCCAGGCCGGTGAAAAAGAGCAGCACCGACGAAGGCACGAGGATGCCAATGACGGTGCGCTCCGTGACGGTCAACGCCGGCAGTACGAACTTCCAGGCCTCGTAGAATATAACGGGCAGCGCCAGCAAAAAGCCGGCGAAAAAGGCGATTTTCAGATAGGTGAAGAACGCCTCCGCCGGTTGCAGATAATAGAGCCTTCCCGTCGGCAGCGTGATCCAGGCCATAATCTCGTCGATGAAGTAATAGGATACGGCGGCGCCGATGGCCACGGCGATCAGGGAACGGATGATGCGCTGCCGAAGCTCTTCCAGATGGCGAACCAGCGACATATTGCCCTCGACGTTCTCGTCCTCATCGGACATGGGAAGGTCCGGCGCCGGCTCCCGCTCCTCGGGGGATGGCGTGGCCGTTTCCTCCGCCGGCGCCGTCTCCGGGGCACTGGTCGGGAGCCGCTCCCCGTTGTCGTTACCGGTCGTCATGGCTGGTTCTCCATTCATTTCCCCGGTGCCGCTTCACGCTTTTTCCCCCGGCTTCGTCTCCGCTTCCTTGACCGGGGCCTTCGCCGCCTCCGTCACTTCGCTGGTAGCCCGCTTGAACTCGTTCAGGCTGCGGCCAATGGCGCGCCCGACCTCGGGCAGCTTGCCCGGGCCGAAGACCACCAGACCGATGATCAGGATGAGTACCAGTTCCGGTACGCCAATACCAAACATAGATTGTTGTCTCCTTTCAGGCTGTATTAAAGAAAAATCAGAAATCCCGCCGGCCGATGTAGTCAGCCGCTTTGATGAAGGCCCGACGCACCGCTTCGGGGATTGCCTCCGGCAGAACCGCTTTGGCCTGCGTCAGGTATTCGTCCGCTTTCGCCTGGGCGTAGGCGACGCCGTCGGAGGCCCGGACGATGGCCAAAGCCCGCGCCACCATAGCGTCGGTCATTCCTTCGTCGGTCACGATGGCCGCGAGCTCCGCCCGATTCGGGCTTTGGTCGAGAGCCCGGATCACCGGCAGCGTCACCACGCCCTGCCGGATATCATGGCCCGCCGGCTTGCCCAGCTTCGCCGCGTCGCCGGTGACGTCGAGCAGATCATCGGTGAGCTGGAAGGCCATGCCGATGGCGTGGCCGTACTCGTAAAGGCCCCGCGCCACCGCCGCCGACGCCTGGGCGGAAATCGCCCCGATCTCGCAGCAGATCGCCAGAAAATGAGCCGTCTTCTTCTCGATTCGCTGGTAATACTCCGCTTCGCTGAGTTCAGCCCGGTATAACGAGGAATCCTGCAGGATCTCGCCGGCGGTAAGCTCCCGCACCAGGTCCGCCAGCCGAACAGCGATTTCCTCACCGTAGCCGCGGCCGGACACCAGCGTGAACGCCTGGGCGAAAAGGTAATCGCCGCCCAGGATTGCCACCTGGTTGCCCCAGCGGGCGTTGGCGGTAGGTGAGCCCCGGCGCGTATCGGCGCTGTCAATCACGTCGTCGTGGACCAAAGAGGCCATGTGGATGATCTCAATCGCTACCGCCAGCGGCATCATCCGCGCTTCCTCGAAAGCGGGACCGGAACGGGCCGCCAGCAGATAGAGCGCCGGACGGAGCCGCTTTCCGCCCGACCGGACAAGGTGCGTCCCCATCTCCCGGAGAAGCGGCACTGGAGAGGATACGGCCCGGAGCAGTTCATCCTCCAGTGCCGCCATGTCCTTCTTTATGACCTGGAACATCGTAACGTCTTCTATCTGCATCCCATCACCTGTAGCTGGAAAGATAGTTTCGGAACGCGCTCATTCCGGCACGCCCATTTCCGTCTGCCAGGCGACGAGGTCCGCCAGCGTGACGGAATTCACAACGCCCTGCACGGCCTCGTTGATCCGCTCCCAAAGGCGCAATGTCGGGCACTGGAGCCGCCGCTGGCAGTCATTCGTTTCGCCTTCCAGACAAGCGACTGGCGCCAGGCTGCCCTCAATCAGCGTCAGGATGCTGCCCACAGTGTAGTCCTCCGGCTTCTTCACCAATCGGTAGCCGCCCTGGGGCCCCCGACTGCTGCGGACGAAATCCGCCTTGTTCAATACCGAGACAATCTGCTCCAGATATTTCTCGGAAATCCCCTGCCGCCGCGCAATTTCCTTGATGCGGACCGGCGCGTTTTCCCCGTGGAGGGAAATGTCGATCATAAGGCGCAGCGCGTACCTGCCCCGTGTGGAAATCTTCACGTTCGCACCTTCTTGTTTAAGTAGTCTGCCGGAAAACGGCCGCTGTTTGATTCCATTCCGTTCCATTATACCTTTTCCCGTCGAAAAAATAAAGGCGATAGAAAAAATAAGAAAAACAACCGGCAAAGCCAACGTTTCCCGGGCAAAGGGAACCGTTGTTTTTCCCGCCGCCTCTTTCAAAATTGTACGAGAAACGCTATAATAGCAATATATTCTTGTTAAGGAGGCTTTATCATGAGTTGGAATATTGCCGCGAAAGCCGGCGAAGTCGCGTACCGGGTGCTGATGCCCGGCGATCCCCTCCGGGCAAAGCACATCGCGGAGACGTTCATGCAAGACGTTCGGGAATACAACCATATCCGCAATATGCTGGGCTTCACCGGGACCTACAAGGGCGTCCGGGTTTCCGTCCAGGGCAGCGGTATGGGAATGCCGTCGATGGCGATTTACGCTACGGAGCTGGTGAAGGATTACGGCGTAAAGAAGATTCTCCGCACCGGTACCTGCGGCGCTTTGCAGGAAGGCATCCACGTACGTGATATCGTGATCGGCCAGGCGGCGACAACGGACTCCAGCATGGCACGCAACATTTTCGGGCCGGGGCTGAACTTTGCTCCGACGGCCGACTTCGCGCTGCTGGAACAGGCGGTGGCGAAGGCGCGGGAACTTAACGTCCCTGTCCATGTCGGCAACGTGCTGTCGCAGGACCGGCTGTACGACGACGAGATTGACCTGAAGAAGCTCGCGGCCTACGGCGTGCTGGCGGCGGAGATGGAGGCCGCGGCCCTCTATCTTATCGGGGCCCGGTATGACGTCCAGACCGTCGGCATATTTACGGTCAGCAACCATATTCTGACCGGCGAAGATACCACCGCCGAGGAGCGGGAGACATCCTTCGACGACATGGCGAAAATCGCGCTGGAAACGGCAATCCTGGACTGACGCGAAGGCGGATCGAGTGTCATGTATCGCAGTAGGAATCGTGGAGGAAACGGTGTTTTCCCGCCGCCGACGGCGGTGTTTTATTTCCGAGTTGACGCGTGTGCTATAATGAATACGATACAGTTTTTTTGGTAAGGAGGGAATTGGCATGACGATTACGAAGGACATGAGCATCATGGAGGTCGTCCAGAAGTATCCCGATACGGTCGAGGTATTCATGAATTCCGGCATGGGCTGCCTGGGCTGCGCCGTGGCGCACTTCGAGAATATCGAGCAGGGCGCGATGGCGCACGGTATCGACATCGACGACCTGATGACGCGGCTGAACGAAGTCGTCCCGGCGGCGGAATGATTTTCCCGCGGCGCGAGACATCCGGGCGGCGAGGGATTTCGTTTTTGCAGTACATGGACGGTTTGTTGAAAACAGGAAGCGGTGCTCCTTCCGGGGAACGCCGCTTTTCTGTTTGCCCGATGCGGGCGCGAAAAAGCCTCCCGTTGCGGCCCGCAATACGCGCCACAACGGGAGGCTGTATGATAGTTACGCATGATACGTCGCGCGGCTGGGTGTTTTCATCTCGCGGCAGTACCATCAACCGCTGTTTTTACGCGGCTCGTTCACAGGCCACTTCCGGCTCCGCCCCGGAGGGCACGTCCTGCGGCAGGTGGTCATAAGCGTCAATGGCGCTTTGGAAACGCTGCTGCACTTCCTGCAGATTGTAAAGTCCGTCACGGTTCCCGTGAAGGCCCCGGAGATGCAGCGGGAAAACCATGGGGGGATTCTCCAGGGTAAGGGGGATGCGGTCCCGCAGTTGGTCGGTGGACTGATATACGAGGTCAAGGGAGACGTATTCCCCGCCGTCCGTTCCCCGCCACTTCCCGATGACGACCTTGGCGCCGATGGGCGTCTTTTTCTCGACGCTCCGGGGCAGCGAGTACGGCTCTACCGCCAGAGCGGCCAGCACGCCGGCGATATTGGCGTCATGGCCGCAGAGGAACGTAAATCTGCGGCTTTCCAGCGACAATTCCTCGCGCATCAGCTGCAACAGGGAATGCGCCTCGTTGACGGCCAGAGAGAGTGCCCGGAACTCCAGGTCGGCGCAAATATCCTTCACGTCGCCGATCTGCTCCCACTCCTTGGCCGAGAGCTTATGGCCGAAGCCTGCTTTGACCGCGTCCGCTTCCTCGTAATACTGGAGCGCCAGGGCATCGGCGGCCATTTCCGCCAGCTTCAGCGACCCTTTCACGGACGGCTGCTTTCCCTTCTCCAAGGTCACGACAATGTCATCGGTGCGGAAATGCTTCATGCCCTCTTTTTTCGCCGCCGGGGAGTCCTTGAAGTCAAGCACTTTCTCCAACAGCTCATAGGTGTCGGAAAGGCGCTCGCCCAAGCCTTGCAGGCCGTTCTCGCCGCCCATTCGGGAAATCTCCGCCCGCGCCCCGGCCTGAAAAGCGTCGCTCATAAACGTCAGCCGTGCGCTGAAAACCGGATCGGAACCCTCGGGGGCGAATTTATGCTCTATCGTGACGTTGGCGATGGGGAGCATACCGCCGGAAAAATACCGCGCCGTGGCAATGGTGCGTTGCTTGGAGTTGGCGTAAAAGCGCATCTCCCCTTCCGCGGGCACGTAATTCTCCGTCATGAACTTCTCGTCCACAAGCCACTGGCGGAAATACTGCCCCATGATGGTTTCCAGCTGCCCGCCTTTCAGGGAAAGCTCGCCGGGGGCCGAGGTCCAGGAAAACCACTTGTGCGGCGTGAGGGTATCCGTGACCGAGGCGTTTTTCACCAGCGGGGCGCGGATATTATGGCGGCTGAGCACCACCACTTTCTCCAGCCGGTAGCTGTCGTGAAAATTCGCTGACCGCGCCGCGTCCGCCCGCGCCGCCGACGACAATGTCCCGGCCAGGATAAGCAGGAAAACAGCCAACGCCACAAGGGATTTCTTGCCCATCATGATCGCTCCTTGTTATGAAAAATACGAGATTGACAATCGCATCCGTTTCTGTCAGAACAAGGGTACCCATTCGGCAAGTTTGGGATAGCCGGCATCCATCAGGGCTTGCTGGAAGTTTTCCAGCGTGGCGGCGAGGCGCGGGCAGCGAAGCCTTGCCTGGAAGCGGAGCAGCGTGTGGGTATTGGCCCCGAAAGCCGGTACCCGGTGCAGCCGGTAAAGGTCGTCACCGGGAAGAACATAGCCGAGATCGACGGTAAAGGCGGCGCGATAGCCGGCTTCCCGCACCTGCTCTTCCACCACACCCGTGGAAAAACCACAGGGGTAAGCGAGAAAACGCACCGGCTGTTTGAGGCGCCATTCGATGGCGTGCCGGGACTCCGCCAGCTGCTTTTTCACTTCCGACGGGGTGCATTGCGTCAGCACCGCGTGGCTCAACGTGTGGCTGCCGAAGGAGATGCCGTCCGCCTGCATGGCGAGGACCTGCTCCCAGGTCAGATAGTTGGGATACTGGCCAACATAGTCGGTGATCAGAAAGATCATAGCCTTCATGCCCCGCTCTTTGAGGATGGGGTAGGCGTTCTGGTAGTTGTCGATGTAGCCGTCGTCAAAGGTGATGAGGACCGGCTTTTCGGGAAGCGCCGTCCCGTTTTCCAGGGCGTCCGCCAGTTCTTCGGCGGTAATCGTCGTGTAGCCGGCGCTCTTCAAATAGTCCATTTCCGAGGCGAATTCCTCGGTTGTCAGCGTCAGCGGGTTCACGTCACGATCGTTGACCTGGTGATAATTCAGCACCGGGATTCCCGGCGGCTCGAAGAGCAGGCAGGCAAGGACAGCGGACAAAATCAGTATGACCGCGATGGCAAGGCGTATCTTTAACGCGCGCATGAGAAACCTTCTTTTCTTTTATATATTCGCGTTTCATGATATAGCAATGACGGCGGCCTGTCAAGCATTTCCAGAGATGCATACCGGAGAAAATCGTGGTATAATCTTGCGTGGCGATTTGATACGCCGATACGTGACAGACGGAAAGGAGGCAATCCGGTGCGGGAGGAAGAACGCCTGATACGGGAGATTTACAGACTGGCGGGACCGGCGGAGAACATCGCCCGCGTCTCGAACTGCATGACGCGGCTCCGTCTGCAGCTTGTGAAGAAAGACGCCGGCCTGCCGGAGGCGCTGAAAAAAGTCGAGGGCGTCCTGGGCGTGAACGATACAGAGACCGAGCTTCAAATCATCCTGGGACCGGGAAAAGCGAAGAAAGCCGCTGACGCATTGCAAGCCCTGATGAAGGGCGAAGACCGCCCCGCCATCGGCGACGGCCAGGCCCTCCGCGATTCCCTGCGGGCAAAGAACGCTACACCGGTCAAGCTCTTCTTCAAGCAAATTGCCGGCATCTTCATCCCGCTGATTCCGGGCTTCATCGCCTGCGGTCTCATCACCGGCTGCCTGGGCGTCTTCCTGAAGACATTTCCGGAAATGGCGACAGCTCCCGCAGTCAGGCTGCTGGCGTTGGCGGGCAACGCGGTTTTCTGGGGCATGAATCTCTTCGTCGGCTATAACGCGGCCCAGGTCTTCGGCGGCTCGCCAGTCCTGGGCGGCGTGCTGGCAGCCTTCATGAGCCATCCGGGACTTGACGGCATCGAGCTATGGGGCACACCGCTCCATCCCGGGCGGGGTGGCGTAATTGCCGTAATCCTGGTAGCGGCCTTCGGCGCCTGGCTGGAAGGGCGGCTACGCCGGCTGGTACCGGAGATGTTCGGTTTGTTCCTGGTGCCGCTTCTCACCGTCCTTCTGGCCGGAACAGCGGCGGTGCTCGTGTTGCAGCCGGCCGGCGGCGCTCTGTCAGACGCGATCGGCAAAGCCGCATCCTGGGCGGTGGATTCGGGAGGCGCGGCGGCCGGTGCATTGATGGCGGGGCTCTGGCTGCCGATGGTCATGTCCGGCATCCATCAGGCAGTCACGCCGATTCACGTGGATCTGATCGCCCAAAGCGGTGTGACCATCCTGTTGCCAATCCTTGCCATGGCCGGCGCCGGACAGGTGGGCGCGACTCTGGCTGTCTATTGCCGGACGCGAAGCCAACGGCTGCGGAAAATCATCGCTTCGGCGCTGCCCGCCGGCATCCTGGGCGTTGGAGAGCCGCTGATTTACGGCGTCACTTTCCCGCTGGGGCGCCCCTTTCTCGGTGCCTGCATCGGCGGAGCCGCGGGCGGCGCGGTGGAAGCGGCGGCCCGGGTAGGCGCGGCGACGTTGGGCATTTCGGGCCTGCCGCTGGCGGCAGCGACGGACAACATCCTGATGTATCTGGCCGGGCTGCTGGTTGCTTACGCCGCCGGATTCGCCGCCACCTGGCTGTTGGGCTTCGACGATCCGGCGGATTAAACGGGACAAACGCCATGCTGTCGAAAAAAGTTCGAACACCATCTTGCGTTTTTATGCAAAGAAAGTGTATAATTATAAAATCTTCATTCCGAGGAGGAACTCCCGATGAAAGTCAGCATTATCGGCGCGACGGGCTACGCCGGCGCCGAGCTCCTGCGGCTGCTCGCCGGCCATCCCGAAGCCGAGGTCACGCACCTGACCTCCGAAAGCTATACCGGAAAATCTGTCTCCGAGGTCTATCCCCATCTGGCCGGTCTATACGACCAGCGCCTGGAAAGTCTCGACAACCTCGATCGCATCGGCGAAGACAGCGATTTCATCTTCATCGGCCTGCCCGCCGGCCACGCCATGGAAATCGGGCGCAAGCTCGCCGGCCGGCCGGTGCGTATCATCGACCTCGGCGCCGACTACCGCTTCCGCGATACCGCAACCTATGAAGCCTGGTACAAGGTCAGGCACACCCACCCGGAAGCGCGGCGAGCCTACGGTCTGGCGGAACTTTACCGGGAGGATATCCGCACTGCCCCCATCATCGGCAACGCCGGCTGCTATACGACGGCTTCGATTCTGGCACTGGCGCCGCTGGTGAAGGACGGCCTCGTCGACGCGGGAACCATCCTAATCGACGCCGCTTCCGGCGTTTCCGGCGCCGGCCGCTCGGCCAAGCTGCCGAACCACTTCCCCGAGCTCTACGACAATTTCAAGGCTTACGGCGTCGCCAATCACCGCCACACGCCGGAAATCGAGCAGGCCCTCACGGATCTTGGCGGGGCGCCGGTAACGCTGAACTTCACGCCGCACCTCGTCCCGATGTCCCGCGGCATTCTGGCCACGGCCTACGCCACGCTCCGGGACGGCGTGACAGAGGATGCTGTAGACGAGGCCTTTTCCAGACTCTATGACGGCGAATACTTCATCCGGTTGCGGGGCCGTAACTCCTATCCCGAGACGAAATTCGTCCGGGGCTCAAATTTCTGCGACCTCGGCTGGCACATCGACCCGCGCACCCATCGCGTGATTGTGCTCTCGGCCATCGACAACCTGGTGAAGGGCGCGGCTGGCCAGGCGGTACAGAACTTCAACATCGCCTGCGACTTCGACGAGACGCTGGGACTGAAGCAGCCGCCGATGTACCCGTAGGCGGTTCCCGCGAAATCCGAATTATCACAGAAAGAGTTTAAGATACAGGGAGGAAACAGCAGTATGTTCAGTGAAAATCATGTGAAGCAAGGCGTGACGTTCCCGCAGGGATTCAAGGCGGCGGGCGTCAAGGCCGGAATCAAGAAGAGCGGCAATCTCGACCTGGCGGTAATCTACACGGAGCGGGAGGCGGCGGTAGCCGGCGTCTTCACGCAGAACCAGGTAGCGGCGGCGCCGGTCTACGTATCAAGAGAGGTCGTCGCCGGCGGCAAGGCCCACGCGATTACCGCCAATGCCGGTTGCGCCAACGCCTGCACCGGTGAGCGGGGCATGGAGGACGCCCGGGAGATGGCCCGACTTACCGCCCAGGCAGTGGGCTGCAAGGCCGGCGAGGTGCTGGTGGCCTCCACCGGCGTCATCGGTGTCAATCTGCCGATGGAAAAGATGAAAGCCGGCATCGAAAAGGCGGCGGCGGAACTCTCCGAGTCGGGCAGCGAGAACGCCGGCAACGCCATCGTCACCACCGACACTTACTCCAAAGCCGGGGCGACGGAGGTGGAAATCGGCGGCAAGAAGGTCCGCTTCGGCGTCATCGCCAAAGGCTCCGGCATGATCCAGCCCAACATGGCGACGATGCTCTGCTTCATCACCACCGACGCCGCCATCGCCCAGCCGCTCCTGCAGAAAGCGCTGTCGGAAATCACGGAAGTGACCTTCAACATGATTTCCATTGACGGCGACATGAGCACAAACGACATGACGGTGGTATTGGCCAACGGCGCCGCCGGCAACCCGGAAATCACCGCCAAAGGGGCAGATTACGATGTCTTTTATCAGACGCTGAAGGAACTCTGCACCGGCATTGCCCGGCGGATTGCCGCCGACGGCGAAGGAGCCACGAAGTTCCTAACCATCGAGGTCAGCGGCGCGAAGTCCTTTGCCGACGCCAAGGAAGTCGCCATGAGCGTGGCCAAGTCGCCGCTGGTCAAGACGGCGTTCTTCGGTCAGGACCCGAACTGGGGCCGCGTCATCTGCGCCGTAGGCTACGCCGGAGTTCCCATCGTGCCGGAAAAGACAGTGGTGAAGTTCGGCAGCATCCCGGTTTACGCCAACGGTACCGGCGCGGCCTTCGACGAGAAGGCGCTGCGGGATGTCATGGCGGCCCACGATATCACCATCGCCATCGACCTGGGCCTGGACAGCGCCAGCGCGACGGTTTGGTCCTGCGACTTTTCCTATGAGTACGTCAAAATCAACGGCGAGTACCACACCTGACAGGAGGCCGAAGGAATGCAAATGCACAAGGCAACCGCCAATATCCTGGTGGAAGCGCTTCCTTATATCCGGAAATTCTACGGCAAGACGATTGTCATCAAGTACGGCGGCAACGCCATGCTCAGCGACGACCTGAAAATGAAAGTCGTCCAGGACATTACGCTGATGAAGTACGTCGGCATCCGCCCGGTCATCGTCCACGGCGGCGGGCCGGACATCACCAACTTCCTGAAACGGGTGGGCAAGCAGGCGGAGTTCGTGAGCGGCCTGCGCGTCACCGACGAAGAGACGATGGAGATCGTGGAGATGGTCCTCATCGGCAAGGTCAACTCCGAGATCGTGAACCTCCTCAACCAGTGCGGCGGTCAGGCCATCGGCCTTTCCGGCAAGGACGCGGGACTTATCCGGGCGGTGAAGAAGCTGGCCGAGATCCACAAGGACGGCCGGGTGGAAACGGCTGACATCGGCTACGTGGGCGAAGTCAGCGAGGTCAACGCCAAGGCGCTGAACGACCTTCTGGAGAAGGGATATATTCCGGTGGTGGCCCCGGTAGGCGTTGGCGACGAGGGCGAAAGCTACAACATCAACGCCGATTACGTCGCCGCAGAGGTGGCAGGAGCGCTGGCGGCAGAGAAACTGCTGCTGCTGACCGACGTGGAGGGCATCTACAAGAATTACGAGGACAAGAGCACGTTCCTGTCCTCCCTGACAGAGACCGAGGCCCGGGCCTACATCGATGACGGCACCATCTCCGGCGGCATGATTCCCAAGGTGGAGGCCTGCCTCACCGCGCTGGCGGAAGGCACCCGAAAGACCTCGATCATCGACGGCCGCCTCCCCCATTCCCTGCTGTTGGAGCTCTTCACGGCCCAGGGCATCGGCACCGAGATTGTAAGATAAGGAGCGTTTCGCATGAAGGAAACGAAAGAACAGATTTACGCGAAGGACCGGGCAGCCTATCTGCCGGTTTTCGCCCGCTATCCGATCGTCCTCGACCACGGGGACGGCATGTACGTCTATGATACGGACGGAAAGAAGTATCTGGATTACCTCGGCGGCATCGCCGTCAACGTCCTGGGGCACAATCACCCGGCGTTGGTGCAGGCGGTGGCGGAACAGGCGGGGCGAATGATCCACTGCTCGAACCTCTACTATACCCAGACCCAGGCGGACGCCGCCGAGAAGCTCGTAAAGCTCAGCGGGCTGGGCAAAGTGTTCTTCGGCAATTCCGGCGCCGAGGCCAACGAGGGCGCCATCAAGCTGGCGCGGAAATACGCCTGGAAAAAGGACCCGGAGAAAATCCAAATCATCGTCGCCAACCACAGCTTCCACGGCCGCACACTGGCGACGCTGACGGCCACCGGCCAACCCAAATACCATGAGGGCTTCGGGCCTTTGCCGGCGGGCTTTGCGTACGTTGATTACGGTGACATCGACGCCATCGAGCGCTTGATGAGCGACAAGACCTGTGCCGTCATGCTGGAAACCATCCAGGGCGAGGGCGGCGTCCATGTGCCGCCGGCAGACTATTATCCCAAAATCCGGGCGCTCTGCGACCGCTACGACGCCTGCCTGATCCTCGACGAGATCCAGTGCGGCATGGGACGGACAGGGCACTTCTTCGCCTACGAGGGATTCGGCGTTAAGCCCGACATCGTGACATTGGCCAAAGGGCTGGCCGGGGGCGTCCCCATCGGGGCATTCATCGCCAGCGACAAAGTCGCGGCCGCTTTCCAGGCCGGCGATCACGGCTCCACCTTCGGCGGCAACCCGCTGGCCTGCGCCGCCGCCAATGTCGTGCTGGACACCATAAGCCAGCCGGACTTTCTGGCGCAGGTGGCCCGCGTGGGCGCGTACCTGCGGGCGAAGCTGGAATCGCTTCAGCAGCGCTGCCCGTCGCTGGTCACCGAGGTCCGGGGCGCCGGGCTGATGCTGGGAATGCAGCTCACGAAGCCGGGGCGCGACATCGTCAACGCCTGCCTCGAAAAGGGCGCCATCATCAACTGCACCGCCGGCGACGTCCTGCGCTTCGTGCCGCCGCTCATCGCATCAGAGGCAGACGTGGACAAGCTCGGCGCCATCCTGTCGGAGGTATTGCCGGAATTTGCCTGAAAACCGGCTTGTAATGGCAAGGAATCCAGTATATAATTACTGACGTTATCTTCTTTTTGGGAGGTTTTATCCATGCTGAAGGGAAAAGATCTGCTTTCCCTCCATGATCTGACGCGGGACGAGCTGGAGGAAATCCTCGCGCTGGCGGCGGAGCTCAAGGCGCTGCAAAAGAGCGGCGTCACCCATACCATCCTGCAGGGAAAGACGCTGGGCATGATTTTCGAGAAATCGTCCACCCGTACCCGGGTCTCCTTCGAGACCGGCATGTACCAGCTGGGCGGTCAGGCACTTTTTCTGTCCAGCCACGATCTCCAGATCGGACGCGGCGAGCCGGTCCGCGACACAGCCCGGGTGTTGTCGCGTTATCTCGACGGCGTCATGATTCGCACCTTCGCCCATGAGACGCTGGAAGAATTCGCCCGCTGGGCGGATATCCCGGTCATCAACGGCCTCAGCGACCTCCTGCATCCCTGCCAGGTGCTGGCCGACCTGCTGACGGTCCGGGAGCGCTGCGGCAAAGACCTCAGCGGGCTGAAGCTCGCCTTCATCGGCGACGGCAACAACATGGCCCATTCGCTGATGTACGGCTGCGCCAAGATGGGCATCGACTTCGCGGTGGCGACGCCGCCCGACTATGAGCCGGACGGGAACGTCGTGGCCAACGCCCGGGAGGATGCCAGGGAAAGCGGGGCGACGATTCTCCTCACCCACGACGTGGCCGAGGCGGCGAAGGGGGCCGATATTCTCTGCACCGACGTCTGGGTCAGCATGGGCGAAGAGGCGGAGCGGGAAAAGCGACGACATGACCTGGCCGGCTACCAGATCAACCGGGCGCTGCTGGAAAAGGCGGCGAAGCGAGCCATCGTGATGCACTGCCTGCCGGCGCACCGCGGCGAGGAAATCACCGAAGACGTCTTTGAGGCCAACGCCGCCGTCATCTTCGACGAGGCGGAGAACCGCCTGCACGCCCAGAAAGCCGTCCTGGCGCTGACGATGGGCGACTGATACTACCATCGAGTAATTAACTTTCTATAATGACAAAAGGAGCTGTTTTTGACATGGCAAAGGTAAAGAAAGTAGCGTTGGCGTACTCCGGCGGTCTGGATACGTCCTGCATCATTCCCTGGCTGAAGGAAAACTACGACGGCTGCGAAGTCATCGCCGTCTGCGCCGACATCGGGCAGGGGGACGAGCTCAACGTCGTGAAGGAAAAGGCGCTGAAGTCCGGCGCCTCAAAGGTCTTCATCGCCAACCTCACTGAGGAATTCCTGACGGAGTACGTCTGGCCGACGCTGAAGGCGGGCGCCGTCTATGAGGGCAAGTACCTGCTGGGCACCTCTTTTGCCCGGCCGCTGATCGCCAAGAAGCTGGTGGAAATCGCCAAGCAGGAGGGCTGCGATTCCGTCGCTCACGGTGCCACCGGCAAGGGCAACGATCAGGTGCGCTTCGAGCTCTCGGTCAAGGCGCTGGCCCCCCAGCTCCACATCATCGCCCCCTGGCGCGAGTGGGAGCTGAAGTCCCGCGAGGAGGAGATCGAGTACGCCAAGAAGCACGACATCCCCATCGCCATCGACAACAAGACCTACAGCATGGATCGCAATATCTGGCACCTCTCCCATGAGGGCTCCGACCTCGAGGATCCCTGGAACGCGCCGCAGGACAATATGTTCCTGGTAACCCAGGTTCCGGAGAAGGCCCCGGATGAGGACGAGCACCTCGCCATCGAGTTCGAGGCCGGCGTCCCGGTGGCCGTGAACAGCAAGCGCCTGAGCGCCACCGAGCTCTTGACGACGCTGAACGAGATCGGCGCCCGTCACGGTATCGGCATCACTGACCTCTGCGAGAACCGCCTGGTGGGCATGAAGTCCCGCGGCGTCTATGAGAATCCGGGCGGCGCCATCCTCTACTACGCCCACCGTGAACTGGAGTACCTCTGCCTCGACCGGGCGACGCTCCACTACAAGGAGCTGGTGGCCCAGCGTTACGCCGAACTCGTCTATGACGGCCTCTGGTTCACCCAGCTCCGCGAGGCTCTGGACGCCTTCGTGGACAGCACCCAGCGCACCGTCACCGGCACCGTCCGCCTGCGCCTCTACAAGGGCAACATCATGTCAGCGGGCGCGAAGTCGAAGTATTCGCTCTACAACAAGGAATACGTCACCTTCGAGGAAGACGATGTCTATAACCAGGCCGACGGCACCGGCTTCATCAACCTCTTCGGCCTGCCGCTGCAGGTTCGCGCCCTGATGCAGGAAAAGACAGGGCTTCTCAAATGAGTGAGAAACTCTGGGGCGGGCGCTTCTCGAAATCGACCGATGAGATGATCAACGATTTCCAGGCCTCCATCGGCTTCGACAAGCGCCTGTACCGTGAGGACATCGCCGGCAGCCTCGCCCACGCCGCCATGCTGGCGGCGTGCGGCATCATTTCCCGCGAGGACGAAGAGAAAATCGCGGCCAGCCTCAAAGCGATTCTCCACGACATCGAGGCAGGCCGTTTCGATTTCGACACGGCCCTTGAAGACATCCACATGAACGTTGAGAAGCGCCTGACCGACGCCATCGGCGAAGCCGGCGGCCGCCTGCACACGGCCCGCAGCCGCAACGATCAGGTGGCGCTCGATATGCACCTCTACGTCCGCCGTGAAGTGACGGCGGTGGCGTCGCATATCCTCGAACTGCAGCGGGCGCTGGCGGAGACGGCGGCAAAATACCGCGACGTCATCATGCCCGGCTATACGCACCTGCAGCGGGCGCAGCCCATCCTGCTGGCCCATCATCTGCTGGCGTATTTCGCCATGTTGGGGCGGGATTTCGACCGCTTCGCCGGCGTCTGGCAGCGGGCGGACATCATGCCGTTGGGCGCCGGGGCACTGGCCGGCACCACCTTCCCCATCGACCGGGAATTCGTGGCCAGGCGGCTGCACTTCGAGCGGATTTACGGCAACAGCCTCGACGCCGTCAGCGACCGCGACTACATTCTGGAGTTCCTGGCCGCCGCCTCGATCCTCATGGTGCATCTGTCGCGGCTCAGCGAGGAAATCATCCTCTGGTGTACCCGGGAGTTTTCCTTCATCGAGCTCGACGACGCCCACTGTACCGGTTCCAGCATGATGCCGCAGAAGAAGAATCCCGACGTCTCGGAGCTGGTGCGCGGCAAGACGGGTCGCGTCGTAGGCCATCTCATGGCCATGCTGACGGCGGTCAAGGGCCTTCCTCTGGCCTACAACAAGGACCTGCAGGAAGACAAGGAGGGCCTGTTTGACGCCATCGACACGGTGAAGTTCAGCCTGGCCGTCTATGCCCGCCTGCTGCGGGGCATGAAGGTGAACCGCGACACCATGCGGCGGGCGGTGGACGAGGATTTCTCCAACGCCACCGACCTGGCCGATTACCTGGCGAAAAAGGGCATGCCCTTCCGCGAGGCTCACGCCGTCGCCGGCCGGGCCGTGCAGTATTGCATCGAGCACCGGAAATGGCTGAAGGACCTCTCGCCGGAGGAGTTCCGGACGCTGTCGCCGCTGTTCGCGGACGATATCCGGGAGGCCATCTCCCCCGAGACCTGCGTGAGGAACCGCAATTCCCTCGGCGGCACCTCCTACGCCCAGGTTGACCGCCAGCTCGAAGCGGCCGAATCGCTCATCGAAAGCGGCGCGAAGCTGGTCGCGGACTGGGAGAACCGCCTGCCTTCGATCGAATAGGGCCCCCCCGCATGACGCATCGGAAAAGACGTCAATCCGCTCCGACGCGCAACGAAAAACAGCTCCCCTGAAGCCGATGGCATCATGGCTTCAGGGGAGTTGCTTCTTTTTGCCTGTCCCCCCGGCGCTTTCCTGCCCCGGCCCCCTGGGCGCCTTCACACCGGGAATGGTGCCGCCGAAGGATCGGGCCATCGGATTCCGCTTGCTTCGGCGGCACGTATGGTGTACCATGAGACGCAGGGAGGAAACCGGACATGAAAACAACGCCTGCCGCGGAAAAACTGCAGTTCATCAAAGACGCCTCGACGGGAATCGAAGTCGTGAGCCTGGAGCAAGCAACGCATCCCTATCCGCCGCATACCCATACGGGACATTACGTCATGGGAATCGTCACCGAAGGACGCATCGCTATCCGCATCGGGGATGAACAGTATATATGCGCCGCCGGGGAATACTTTTCGGTATGCCCGGACATCTGCCATTCCATCCAGCCTTTGTCCGAACGGTATTCCATGATTACCACCTGCCTGCCGAGGAAGGATGACATTTCCCGGGAACTGGACATCATCAAGAAGGAAATCCTCGGCAATCCGGAAATGGAAATCAGCATCGCCAGACTGTCGGAAAAAGTGCATATCAGCTCCTGGCACATGATTCGCAAATTCGCCGCCGAAAACGGCCTCACGCCGCACAAATTCCAGATGCAGTGCCGCGTTCGGAAGGCGCAGGAACTCCTGCAGCAGGGCTACAAGGTGGTTGACGTCGCCCACATGGTCGGGTTTTGCGACCAAAGCCATCTGGACCGGGTATTCCGGAAACAGGTGGGCATCTCCCCGAACCAATTCATCAACTCCGCAATTTTGTCCAATGCGACGTAGCCGTTTCCTGGTATGATTGCCTCATCAACAAGAAGGAGGCAATCGCCATGGAAAACAACGTATTTGCATCATTCGACACAGGAAGGTTTGCCATTCCGCACAAGACAGTATCGTTCAGGGACATCCCCTGGTCAAAGCATCCCACCTTCGCCGGCGTGGAGCTCAAGCACATCTTGACGTCCCAGGAGACAGGCGGCGCTTACAGTTTCCACCTGGTGCGGATCGCACCCGACAAGGCCATCCTCGACCACATCCACGACCCGCAGCTCGAAACCCATGAAGTGATCGCCGGCAGCGGCGTCTGTGTCAACGACGGCCAGGAAATCAAGTACGCGCCGGGAACGATCTCCATCATGCCGTCCAAGGTGCATCATGAGGTCCGTGCCGGCGCCGATGGGCTGTATCTGTTCGCCAAGTTCATGCCCGCTTTGTGCTGAGAAATCCCGAACCCACCCCGCCATCGGGAGCATGAATCCGGGAGCCGACGGAAACCTGTCCCTCCGATGAATATCCGGAATCCAAAAGGAGCGGTTTCACGAAAAAGCCGCTCCTTTTCGCTTAGCTTGACAATTCGGCTTCCATAAAGATCATTATCGTTATAAATGCGCCGCGAAAGATCACGGAAGGTTTTTCGCGGCGGGTTGTTTCTTAAAGCAAAAAGTCAAAAAGGCAAACTGCTGAATGGATACGTAAGGAAAAAATCTTGATATTCCGGGCTTTATCGTGTTTTTCTCCGACTTTTTACGATTTTTTCTACTAAACAAAACGCTTTACACTGCGTCAATTATTTTACAAGAGAAACCATCGTTTTTTACCGCACCGCCTTGTTCTTAAAGCGCGGGAATCATAGCTTTCTTTTCCGGGGCGTAATGTGCCAGCGGCATATTACAGGGCCCGTAAGCGCCGGATGATGTCTCGCGACATAGCGCTTGACTCAATCAGATCCTTGTTTCCCGGCGTACCAAAAAGAGCCTGGCGCCAAAAGCGACGCGCAGGCTCTTTTTCGGTTGTCTTTTTTTTACGTTGCCGTTTCGCCGGGAACAGGTGGTTCGGCGTGGCGAGGATGGACAGGATTTTATCGATATGGGCGCGGTCCATGCACAAAACCTCGAAGGTGAAGACGCTCCAGGCGCAGCTTTCGCCGGCCTCAGGGATAACCCCGAAGTAAGTGAATCGCCGCCAGAGCGGGTGTCGGTGGACTCAGGTTTCAGGCTCACAGGCCATCGGAGACCCAATGGCCGCGAATGTCCTTGACGGCTTCTTTCGCCGTGATTTTCACGGCTCCGTGGTCGAGGTCAATCAGATGGTAGCGGTCGTTTCCCATGCCCATTTCCTTCATGTAGGAAAGCTGGCGCAGGCCGTGGCGGGACTCCATGCGCTCCACAAGGTCATGGCGGCTCTCCTCCGGCAGGGCATACACGAGGTCCACGCTGGCCTGATCCACGGCCAGGATATCCAACGAGGCCAGGATACCAACGTCCGGCGTCACCACCGGGGCGGCCCCTGTCCCGCCACAGTCACAGTCCACGCTCATGTTCCGCAGGACGTTGATGTAGGCGATTCTGTTGGCAAATCGGGAAATCGTCGCCTGGGTGGATTCCGTCATGCGCTCCATGAATTCTTCTTTGCGGATGCTCCACTGTCCCTGCCCCTCGGCGCTGTGGATCCATTTCTTGCCAACGCGTCCGTCGGCGCAGCCGATGCCGATATTCTTGTCGGAGCCGCCGAAGCCGCCCATAGTATGCCCCTTGAAATGGGTTAGCGCCAGGAAGGAATCATAGTCCAGCATTCCCTTGCCCACCGACATTTCCTTGAACCATTTGCCGCCCGGCACGGGGAGCAATGCCGTCCCATGCTCGTCGGTGATGTCCACGGGGGTGAAGTCCCAGCCGTTGACGGCCAGGGTATTCTGATGGTCCTCCGTTGTGTAGCGGCCGCCGCCATAATAGGTGTTCGTCTCGATGATAGCCGCGTCCGGCAGGCGTGAGGCCAAAAGTTCCCTGACCCAGGGGCGGGGGATGATGTTCGGCCCGTGGGGCTCTCCCGTATGCACCTTGACGGCGACCCTGCCGCCCAGAGCGTCCTTCACCCGGTCAAAGACGAGCGCCAGTCCGGCCGCCGACAGGTCCCGCGTGAAATACACCGTTGACTCCGCCCCGGTGCGTTCTTCGTAAGGTACATAGCGACTACCGTCCGTCCCGTATGATGCTTTGGCGTTTGCCGCCGACTTTTCCGACGGTTTTCCGACGGTTTCGCATTCTCCGCCGTCAGGGGGGGGCACAGCCCGAAAACGCGACCACGGCCAGGGAAGCCCCGGCGAATTTCAGGAATCTTCTCCGCGTCATCCTGTTTTCTTTCATGACAACTTCACCTCACATGCTGTCTGATGTTTGCTCATCGGATAATTTCATTATACGGGAAGGGAATCCGTCTGGCAAATGCCTTGTTGCAATAGAAATCAATGCCCGCCGGGCATGACATCATCGAGTTTCCACGGCGGCGCTCAAGGTGACCAGAATCTTGTCGATGCGGGCCCGGTCCATGCGCAGAACTTCGAAGGTGAAGCCGTTCCAGGCGTAGCTTTCGCCGGCCTTAGGGATATAGCCGAAGCAGGAAGTAAGGCAGCCGCCCATCGTCTGGTAGTGGTCCTTGACCTCGTTGGGCAATTCCTCGATGTCAAACTTCTCCTTGAAGTCATTGATGTCGCAGAGCCCGTCCACGAACCAGGAGTTCTCGCTGCGAGCGGTGATCAGCTCCGATTCGCGCTCGTCTGCGGGACTGGTATAGCCGATAATTTCCGTCAGGATATCACTGAGGGTGATGAAGCCGATGAGACCGCCGTACTCGTCCAGTACCACCGCTTCGTGGATGCCGGTTTTCTGGAAGCGCTCCAGCACCCGGAACATCTCCAGGGAACGCGGGATGAGGAGCGGCTTCTTGATGTAGGGCTGAATGTCCAAGGGTTTGCGGGCGATGGCAGCGTTCAGCAGATCTTTGGCGTACAGGATGCCGCAGAAGTCGTCGAGGTTGTTCTTGCCCACCGGGAAGACGGTATCCGGGTTTTTCCGGATGAGTTGGAGATTGTAAGGAAGCGGGTCCTCGATATCGATCCACTGCATCCGCGTCCGCGGCGTCATCAGCGAGTACGCGGTCTGGTCGCTCATGCGGAAGATGCGGTCCACCATGTCCTGCTCCGTCTTCTCGAAGGTACCGTCCTCCGTGCCCTGCTCGATGAGGTCCTTGACTTCGTCTTCGGTGACGGCGTCCTCGATGTGAGGGTTCATGCCGAAGAGCAGCAGCACCGCGTTGGCGGAGGCGGACAGGAAGCGCACCAGCGGCCGGGAGAGGCGCTCCAGGAGGCTAAGTGCCCGGCTATACTCCATCAGGACGCGTTCCGGGTCCTGCAGGGCAATCTTCCGCGGGATGAACTCGCCAATAAGGAGGCCCAGATAGAGCGCCGCCAAAACGCTGACCAGAAGCGCCAGGCCGTAAAACCGGGCGAAGAATTCGAAGCGTTCCGCAAGGAACGGAGCGGCGAAGCGTCCGGCGGCCAGCCCCAGCAGGATGCTGGTGGCGGTGATGCCAATCTGCGTAACTGACAGGAGATTCTCCGGCGATTCCAGGATATCCAGCGCCTTGCCGGCGCTCTCCTCGCCGCCGTCGGCGAAACGCTCCAGGCGGCTTCGCCGGCTTTCGGCGATGGCCGTCTCGAAGAGGGACAGGAAGCTGTTGACACCTATGCAGGCAGCGATGAACAGGAGATAGAGCATTATATCGGAACTATCCACAAAACCACGTTTCCTTTCAACGAGATCCGGGCACGGCACCTGTCTGACAACAGGCAGCCGCTGAATCAGAGGTTTTCTTCCTTAAGCACGTCATCAAGGGCGTCCAGGACTTCGCCGACATCCGCGGCGCTGATGACCAGCGGTGGCTGGAAGGCCATGACATTACGGCTGAGACCGTTCTTGCCAATGATGAAGCCCCGGTCTTTCATCTTTTCCAGTACCCGGTCCAGTTCTTCGGGAGCGGGTGTCTTGTCGGCCCGGACGAACTCGGCGCCCCGCATGAGACCCAGGCCGCGGATGTCGCCGATGACCGGATGCCGCTTCTGGAGATCCGCCAGGCCGTCCGCCAGTTCCTGGCCGCGTTCCTGAGCGTTTTTCGCCAGTTGATGGCTCTCAATGTACCCGAGGACCGCCAGCCCTGCCGCTGAGGAGACGGGATTGCCGCCGAGAGTGGAGGCCCCCGGCTGGGTGTAGGTATCAGCAATGCGGGCCGGGGCGATGAAGGCGCTGATAGGGGCGCCGTTCCCCAGCGCCTTCGCCATCGTCATGATGTCGGGAACAACGCCGTAATGCTCGATGGCGAACATCTTCCCGGTGCGGGCGAATCCCGTCTGGACTTCATCGATGATCAGGAGCGCTCCGTGGGCGTGGAGAATTTCCTGCAGCCGCTGGAAATAGCCGGGCGGCGGCGTGACGATGCCGGAATTGCCTTGGATGGGCTCGGCAATCAGCGCGGCGGGCCGGCCTGAGGTCGCGGTCGTGATGACGTCCTCCGCCATTTCGGCGCAGGCCAGATTGCATTCGGGGTGACGTTTTCCCAAGGGACAACGATAGCAGCAAGGGTTCGGCAGAAAGTGGATGCCGCCCACGGGATTCGGGTCGGTGCGCCACATGCCGATGCCGGTGAGGTTCATGGCCAGCTTCGTCCGGCCGTGGAGACCGCCCCGGAGCGCCAGATATTCACTGCGGCCAGTGAAGATGGCCGCCAGCAGCAACGCCCCCTCGTTCGCCTCGGTGCCGGTGGAGCAGAAGAAGGATTTCTGAAGGTCGCCGGGGGTGACGCGGGCCAGTGCCTCCGCCAGATTGGCACAGTTCTCGGTCAGATAGATATTGCAGACGTGTTGCAGCGTACCGACCTGCTCCCGAATCCGCTCGACAATCTCCGGGTTGCAGTGGCCGCAGTTCATGACCGAGACGCCGGAAAAGCAATCGAGGTACTTCTTGCCGGTATGGTCGTAAAGATACTGCATAGAGCCGCGCACGAACTGCGGCGGCTTTTGGTAGAAATGCCCGAGACAGGGCATGACATAGCGCTTCCGCTTTTCCAGCACCGCCTCCGGGCCGAGGTATTCTTTCATGATTATTCCTCCTATTTCGAGGCGTCGAATCGGAAAGCGCCGATACCGAAGGGACGGGGGCTTTCCTTTTCCAGCGCCGCCAACGCCTCAAAGTCCGCCGGGGATTGGCCGTCGGCGAGCGCGTTCAGCGCCCGGCGATAGAGGCGGGTGACTTTCCCCGTGAGCGCCGGGCTGTAAGTCTGGGCTTCAACGCGGTAACAGGCCGTGCCCTCCAGGGCCGCCAGATACGGATAAAGGCAGAGATCCCGGGTGAAGAAGATGTGGCAACGGCCGTACTGGTCGCGGCGCAGAGAATGGCGCGCCCCGGTTTCGTCCACCAGAGCGTAACTGTGGTCGTCCGTCGTATATCCCTGGGAAAGCGCCGGGATATCGTGATCGCAGATCATTGACTCGTAAGCGCCGTGGATGATGACTTCCAGCGGTGGCGCCCCGGCCCGCAGGATTGCCTGGATCTGCGGCAGGGAAAGCTCCAGGGAAGCCGTGGAAAGGGATACCCTGTATTGCTTCCAGAAGCGGGCCGCCAGATGGTTAAACAGGTTGAAGGAATAATCCGTCTGGAGCGGCAGGCAGGTTTGCTCCGCCGCGAGCTTCAGGCTGCCGGGGTTCCCCAGCAGGAGCCCCGCGGGGTGCAGACGCTCCATCTCGTAAAAGAACTGCTCCATCTCGCCGATCAAGCGATGACGGGAGCTTCGCGGCGTT
>JAEEGL014792474.1_pt1 | contig 25931 bp, 18 predicted proteins | sample 9134231 | NCBI WGS metagenome assembly JAEEGL01 (sample SAMN16246548, study PRJNA631951) | gut metagenome | biome: gut microbiome; feature: rumen; material: fiber-attached | host: Bos | place: Iran: Karaj | collected 2018-10 | reverse complement strand
TAATATTCATTAAAGGTTTCAAAATCAAACTATGGGACTATTCAAATCGTAAAGGTAATATCATGGGTATTATTTGTCCTATTTTTTCAGTGGCTTGGTTGGCAGTAGGATCATTATATTATTTCTTTCTTAACACACTTTTAGTCCAAGGAATTTCCTGGATTAGTGATAATCTCATTTATACTTATTTTGTTGGAGCGGTTATCGGTGCTATTCTTGTTGATTTTTCTTATTCAGTGCACCTAGCTACTAAACTAAAAGAATTCAGTGAGTTACAAAATTTACGCTTTGAAGAGTTTAAAAAAGAGTTTAAGAGAAGAGTTAACGAAATAAGAAACAAAATATAAATAACAAGAAATAGATCATGCGAAAAGCATGGTCTTTTTTTAATGTTTTTACAACAATCCCGCTAATTTCAACTGAAATATGAAAAAATATATATAGTAATAAGTAGGAGGTATGTAATATGGTTTATAAAATTGATGATTATTCAAAAGTTGAAAAACTTTTTAATGGATGGCCATACCCTTATATAACTGACATATTAGATAGAGACTTATCAATTTACGCTACAAGTAAAGATAATATTAAATCGGCAGTAATATATTTAGGTGAAGATGCTTTTTATGCAGGAGAGCCAAATAAAGATTTATTATTAAAAAAGAGAAAAGGATGGCTTAGTTTATTCCCTCAAAATAAGAAATGGGAAAAGTTGATGAGAGAGTGTTATCCTGATGCTTATCACTACACACGTTATGCAATAAAATTAGATGCTAATTTTGATAAAGAAAAGTTAAAGTCAATGATCGATGCACTACCAGTAGGATATGAGTTAAAAAAGATTGATTCTAAAGTGTATGATTTATGTGAAAAAGTTGAAGATGAAGATTTAGAAGAATTAATTGATTGGTTTTCTAATAAAAAACATTTCTTAGAATACGCATTAGGTTATGCTGTAATAAAAAATGGAAAAGTAGTAGGAGGAGCATCTACTGCAACACGTTTTAAAAAAGGTATTGAAATTGAGGTAGATGTTTTAAAAAGTGAACGTCGCAAAGGACTTGCAAGTGCTGCTTGTGCAAAATTAATCTTGGATTGTTTAGAAAGAGGATGGAAACCAACTTGGGATGCCGCAAATCCAAAGTCTGTTGGCCTTGCTGAAAAGTTAGGATTTACATTTGATCATAAATATACATGTTTCATTATTAGTCCAGTATTCCATAAATTAATAAAAAATCCTGATAAGAGTAAATGGGAATCTTATTGTGGAAAGTATGAAACTAATTTTAAAAACTTCAAATTAAAAGAAGTATGGATGAAAGATGGAGATTTATATGGTAAAGCTTCAAATGAAGTGAGTAATAATTTCACTTTTAAATTTTATCCAATAGGAGATAATGTCTTTGGACGTAGAGACGGAAACGCAATTGTAAAATTTGAAGATGGTTATTTTGAAATTGAGGGTGTTAAATGTATGAAAATCCAATAATGATGACATAAAGCAGCTGATAGAAGCTGTTTTTTCAATATTTTGCAAATTATTAGCAAAGGGGCTTACAAACAAAATGAATCACGACATAATATATGCAGATATTTGATGATCAAGATTTTTGTATATTTGAGAGAAAAGGTAGTTGCAAAAGTAAAGAATATAATATGTTGGCTAAACTTATATTTGATATTAAAGTGGTTGGAAATTTAGTTGTTTGTGTTAAAAAATTGATTGAATAATAGCATATAAACAGAATAATAATTTAATCTATGATATAATAAATTTGCTAAATAAGGAGACATATTTATGAAAAAAATTATAGTTACTATATTATTTATATCGTTACTATTTGTAGCAGTGGGCTGTGGAAAGGAGTCATCTAATGATAATTCTAATTCTGTATCACCTCAAAACACTGAAAACGAAGGTACTGAGGGGCTAGATTATTATTTACTTGAAGATGGAACTTACGCTGTAAGTATAGGTCATGCTATTTTTTTAAAAAACATAACAATCCCAAGTATGCACAACGGAAAAAAAGTATCGACAATAATTGATACACGTTACGATAGAACCAATCCAAACGTAGAATCTGTCTTAATCCCAGATAGTATAACATGTATAGGAGATTATGCATTTTCCAAATGTGTATCTCTGACAAGTGTTACAATTCCAGAAAGCGTAACAAGTATAGGAAATTCTGCGTTCAACAGTTGTAAATCTTTAACAAGCATCACAATTCCAAACAACGTAACAACGTTAGGCAATAATGCATTTTCCGGATGTGTATCTTTAACAAGCATTACAATTCCAAACAGTTTAACAAGTATAGGTAAACTTGCGTTTTGGCAATGTGAAGCTCTTACAAGCATTATCATACCAAATAGTGTCGAAACAATAGGCGAAGCAGCATTCTCATGTTGTTACAGTTTAACAATATATTGTGAAGCAGAAACGCAGCCAAGTGGGTGGTATTCTAGCTACGAGTCTTGGAATTGTTCTAATAGACCTGTAGTGTGGGGATACAAAGGCTAAAAGATAAAATAAAAAACTTCTAAAAAAGAGAAAACTCGTTACAACTTAAATAGTAGATTAGAAAAAGTAAATAACAAAGAATAAAGACTCTGCAAGTTATGCAGGGTCTTATTTATTGAAAATCAACTAAACCGATAGTTAGTTATCGTTTTGAGTCATTTATATAGAAAAAAGACATGTTATAATGAGTTTGTAAATGAAGGAGAAACGTTATGGAACTTGGAAACAAAATCAAACAATATAGAATTAAGTGTAATTTAACACAAGAATCTTTAGCGGATAGATTGAATATTTCACCACAATCTATTTCAAAATGGGAAAATGGTATTACAATGCCTGATATTACTTTGTTACCAGAATTGTCTGAGATATTTGGTGTTACAATTGATGAACTATTTGATCTTAGTGTAGACCAAAAATTAAATAGGATTGAAAGCAAACTCGATATAGAAGACGGACTATCTAATCATGACTTTAAAGAAATTGAGGCTTATCTTAAAGAACAGGCATCTACTACAGAATATAAATATAAATCAACATACTTATTATCATATTTATACACAAATAGATTAATGAGTGATTCAAAAATGATTAAAAAATATGCTACACAAGGAATTAAACTTGATCCAAACAAGAAAGATTGTCAGTGGATGCTTGGAAAGACTGGTAATTATGATTGTTGGGATTGGGATATGTCTAATCATACTGAAGCCATTAATTTTTATCGAGATTTATATGACAATAATAAAACATCTGGACTATCTTTATGTTTCTTAATTGATAACTTACTAGCTGATAAAAGGGCAGATGAGGCAGAAAAATATATTAAAGAATATGAAAAATTATGTCCAAACAATATTGCTCTTATTGCGGCATATAAGGCAGGTGTCGCTTTAGCTAGATTTGATGAAAAACTTGCCGATAGTATTATGAATAAACTAGAAAAAGAACACGGCGATGACCCTAGTTGTTTATTTGAAATTGCCCAGTATTATGCTAAAAAAGCACAATATGAAAAAGCGATAAGTTATTATGAAGAATCTTTTGAAAAGGAAACAAAACGACCTCGATATATTGATGCTTTATTAAGTATTGCGGATATCTATGATATTATGGGTAATATTAAAAAAGAAGTAGAAGCCTATGATAGAATTATAGCTTGTTCAAAAGAAGAATGGGGAATGAGCGAAGAGGTTGAATTAAAAGACGAAATAAGGAAAAGAGACGAATTATTAAACAAGATTAAATAAAATTCAATTAGTTTATAATAACAATAAAGACTCTGCAATTTATGCAGGGCCTTTTTTTGTGTCCAAATGTAAGAAGCATGGCCTTTTTTATTGTGCCTAGTCAGACTCTAAAATTGATTGTTATAAAAACCATAAAAATATGCGATAATAAAAGCAAATAAATTGCTTTATTATTTTATTCACAAGACTTATGAAGGATTAAACTATGGAAGGAAAAAGAGCTACATTATTCGAAATAAAAAAGACTATCTTAGTAGTTGATGATGAACCAATTAATAGAGGAATATTATCCGCTATTCTTTCTGATGACTTTAATGTGCTTGAAGCAGAAGACGGGAAAGAAGCTATAGACATTCTTTTAAAAGAAGAACAAAAGATTGATTTAGTTCTTCTAGATGTTTTTATGCCTTACGATGGTCGTGAAGTATTAAAAGATAGACAACAAAATCCACAATTAAAAAAAATTCCTTTTATAGTCTGTACTAGTGATAAAAACATTGAAGAAGAATGCTTCCATTTAGGCGTAAATGACTTCGTTAAAAAACCATATGAAAACCCAGATATCATTATTGCTAGAATCAAAAGAATGATTGAGCTATATGAAGATAGATCAATACTAAAAGATGTTGAAAGAGAAAATCTTACCAACTTCTATAATCGTGAGTTCTTTAAAAAGTATGCTCAACAGTTTGATTCATTATATCCAGATGTTAAAAAAGATATGATTGCAATATCTGTAAATAGATTTAGATTAATTAATGAACTTTATGGCCGTGACTTTGGTAATAAAGTCCTTTTAGCAATCACATCTACTCTAAATGGATGCTTAGAAAATTGTAGAGGTATAATTGGAAAAGATGGTGGAAGTACATTTATTATTTATGCTGAACACCATGATAGCTATGAAGATTTAGTTTCAAAACTCACATCATCAATCAATAATGTCGTTGGTGAAATTGGTGTTTCAATAAGAATCGGTGTTTATCCATTCGTAAGTCCAGATTTAGATAAAGAAACAGTAATCGGAAGAACCGAATCAACAATGGATTCTCTTGCTAGCGATTATTCTAAGAAGATTGCGATATATAACGAAGAAAAACAAGCAAAAACTCTTCACATGGAAGAATTACTAGATTTCTTCCAACAAGCACTAGATGAAGGACAATTCAAATTATATTTTCAACCAAAATATAATATTACTGGTGATAAACCAGTGTTTGCTAGCGCAGAAGTATTAGTAAGATGGATTTCACCTAAGTTTGGATTTGTTAATCCTGGTGAATTCATTAGTCTTTTTGAAGAAAACGCACTTATTGGTCAGCTTGATTCATATATTTTAGAAAAAGCCGCTAAGTATATGGGAGAATGGAAAAAGAAATACGGAATTATAGTTCCTCTTTCAGTAAACTTATCTCGTGTTGATATTTATAGACCAGCACTTGTTGAAGATATTATTGGATTTGTTGATTCAAATAACGTGCCACGTGAATCATATTTTGTAGAGATTACTGAATCCGCATTTGTTGAAGATGCAAAAGAAGTAATACCTGTAATTAATAAAATCAGAAACAGTGGTTTCAATGTAGAAATTGATGACTTTGGTAGTGGTTATTCATCGTTTGGTGCTCTTGTTGATCTTCCATTTGATGTTTTAAAGATTGATATGCAATTCATTAAGAGCATGGATAGAAATCCAAAGGTAAAAGAAATCATCAAAATGATTATTAACCTATCTAAAACAATGAATGCAATCACAGTTGCAGAGGGCGTTGAAACAGCTGAACAATGTGAATTCCTTAAAGAAAATGGTTGTGACATTATTCAAGGTTATTATATGAGTAAGCCTCTTAATATAGAGGACTTTGAAAAACTAATTGAAAAGGAGTTATTATAATGAATGTTAAGAAATTCTATGAAGATACAAATAGTAATTATAATTCCGCTTTATCAATTATGATGAATGATATACTAATCGAAAGAATGATTAGGAAGTTCATGGAGAATAACTCATATAACGCAATAATTGACGCTTATAGCGCAAATAACATTAAAGAAGTATTTGTACTTGCTCATTCATTTAAAGGTGTTACAGGGAACCTCGCCTTAACAAACCTCTATAATATAGCTTCAGATCTTACTGAACTTACAAGAGATAAAGAAACCGCAGACATAGACAAAGAAATAGAAAAGCTAAAAAAAGAATACCAATTAATTAAAAATGTATTTGATACATTAGCTTAAAATACTACAATATAAACAATAAAAGACCATGCTGCGAATGGTCTTTTATTAATAATACACTTTTAAGGAGATTAAAATGAATATTATATTAACTAACTCACCTTATGGATCATTACATATTATTTGTGTGTCGTGTTCAGTCATCGCTATAGTACTTGCGACTATATTTTTAAGGAAAATAAATATATCACAAGCAATTAGGATAGCATTAATTGCCGGGATAATATCAGAAGTACTAAAGGTAGGAACATATATCATTATTAATGAAGATACGCTTGGAGGATATCTTCCAAAAACTGATTTACCATTTCACCTATGTAGTATTCAAATAATCTTCTTAATAATTCTCTCAATTACTAAAAAGGAATCAGTTAAAAGGTTATTATTATCGTTTATGCTTCCAACGTGTCTTATAGGTGGCTTTGCAGCACTAATGATCCCAACTAGTTCTTCATTAAATGTATTAGTAATTACATTTCAGTATTTTATGTTCCATTCAGTAATTATGTGGTTTGCACTACAAGTATTATTATCAAAAGAATTTGTATTAACAGTTAGCGATTATTGGAAGAGCTTATTATTCTTATTAGCTATTGCAATGGCTGCAATTTATATTAATTCAGCTCTTAATGATTATATCCACAACATTAACTTTATGTATGTTGTAAACCCTCCTGCAAATAATCTACCAATTTTAAATAAAGATCATGGATGGCTCGTATACATATTAAGTTATGGTGCTGTAGCAGTAGTAGCAATTACTCTATTTTACATTAAGCCATTTATACTATTCTTTAAATCAAAGAAGAACAAAGATTCAGATAACGATATAATAAAAGCATAAATATTAATTTGCATAATAAAACCAGAGACAAATTGCCTCTGGTTTTTTTTTGTTTAGTTTTTAGTAATCCTATTCAGCTTCTACAGCTGTTAATACCATTTCAGTAACGAGGAATGGATGGCCTGTTGCGTCGTGGTTGAGGTTAGGGAATACTACCATTGCAGCTTTAGCTTGGTTCCAAGTGATATTGAAATCGCCTTCAATTGTAGCCTTTCCATCAGCACCGATTGTTACATTGAATTCTTTTTGATCGTTTACTTTGAATGTGAATGTTTCGCCTTCAGTTCCATATACAGTACCCTTGAAGTGGTTGAGCTTAGATAAATCGCCTTCCATCTTTAAAGATCTGCATTCCCATGGATCGTTAGAGCCCTTGATTTCATAGTAGAATCTATTAATCATGAAGCTTCCATTTTGTCCATCGTCTGGAAGATTAGTTTGAGTTAATAAGTTGTAAGACTTAGTTTCACCAACATACATTAGGTATGCGAATGAATATGGTGTGTTAGTTGCATCTACACCAGCGTCTACGAAGATAGCGATAGCAGCCTTAGAAGTGTCCCATGTAACACCAGAAATATCAATAGTTTCCTTTTGTAATGCACCAGTAGTAGTTACCCAATTTTCTACGCTGTCATTAACTTTTAGTAATACTTTACCGCCTTCAGGTCCAATAAGAGTTACTTGTAATGCTTGGAGTCCTGTGTAATCAGGGTTATCTAATCTTAAACCAACTGCAGCCCACGCATCATTAACAGTCTTAGTGATTTGAACAGCGTTCCAGTTAGCAGCAACTAGATCAGCTGTTGTTAAAGGTTCATCAGTTGGAGCTTGAGCAACGCTTAAAGTGATTTCTGACATTAAGAATGGATGTCCAGTCTTGTCTTCTAAGAAGTTAGGGAATACTACCATAGCACCCTTATCATGATTCCATGTGAAGTTGAAGTCAGAATCAATAGTTCCTGTTCCATTAGCATCAAGTACTAATGTCTTTTCAACTGTATCGTTGATCTTGAACATAATCTTTTCGTTTGCACCACCGTTAACAGTAACTTTTAAGTGGTTAACGAGAGAGAAGTCACCTTCAACTCTTAATACTCTGCACTCCCATTGATCAGTGCCAGTCTTCATATCAGCATATAATCTTTGGATGTTATAATCGCCTGCTGCACCACTTGCTGGGAGGTCAGCATTAGCAATCATATCATATTCTTCTTCGCCATAAACGAACTTAGCTTCTAAAATTAAATAAGAATCGCTTGTTCCAGCTTTGCCGAGGTCAGAGAACACAATTAATGGCATCTTTTCAGGATTGAATTCGAATGTAGTTAAATCGAATTCTTGAGTTTGAAGTTCGCCAGTAGTATTAACATAGCATTCTTTTGAATCGCCAACTTTGAATAATAGTTGTCCGCCATCTTTACCTTTTACAGTAACTTTTAAAGCAGTAACGCCTTCTAATACAACGTCCTCAGGGTTGAGACCAATATAAGCCCATTCATTTCCACCAGTCTTAGCCATAGTGAATGCATTGTAGCAATAATCAACGAGGTTGATGTTTTCAAATGGTACTACTGGAGCAACTGTTGTTGGAGCAGCAGTAGTAACTGGAGCAGCTGTTGTTGGAGCTTGTGTAGTAGTTACCGGAGCTTGTGTAGTAGTTGCTGGAGCTTGTGTAGCTGGTTGCGTTGTAGTGGTTGGAGCTTGTGTAGCTGGAGCTTGTGTAGCTGGGGCTTGAGTCTTACCACATGCAGCGAGCATTAATGCTACTGCAGCAACGCAGAATAATGATAAAAACTTTGTAAATTTCTTCATTTTTTCTCCTTTTAGTTTTTATATATATTTAATAATGTATACTCATTATTTTTTAAACATCATTTTAAAAGCACACGAAAACCATTCGATGTTTATATAAATGCTTTATCACATAGATTTTAGCATTATTTACGCTAAAATAAAGACAAAATTTTACAAACCTTTTAAACAAATACATATTTTTTTGAAAAAAGGGTAAAAAATCATTAATTTTTTAATATTTTAATAAGTTTAAGTTGCCGTGAACGGCAATATTATTTTAAAAAAACACATCTCTTTAGTATAAAATATTAATTTTTTAAAAGAAGTAGTATTTTGTTTAAATACTTTTTAAAAAAGACAATTTATTTATAATAAATAATGGTAAAATCAAGATAAAGAGGAATTTTATTAAATTACGAAAATATAAGGTAAACCTTATCCTTGTTCCTAATCAAGATAATGATTGGGAGAGCCTTTGCGCTTTAAACTACGACGAATGAATGTAAACATTAATGAGGCAATTATATGAAGAAACTATTATCTATACTATCTTTTGTTTTATTACTAGTAATACTGCCATGCTTAACTTCGTGTGGTGGTAGTTCAGACGATACTTTATATGTATTATCTTTTAAGCCTGAATATAATGAATTCTTTAACCATGTTAACGAGATATTCTTAAAAGAAAATCCTAGTATCAAAAAGGTAGACTATAAGGCAGTTGATACTGCAAACTTCAATACCGTATTTGATTCTAGAATTTCTAGTGGTTATTTAGATGTATTTACCTCACAGGTAATTTATATGATGCAGGGATCTGCCAACTACATGGAAGAACTTGATATGGAATATTATAGGGGAATCTTAAAAGATCAATATCTAGAAGCTGGTTCATATTATGATGAGGCAGTTGATAGCACAGAGCACCTTTTAACTCTACCTCTTGAGGACGTTGCAACTGGTGTGTTCTACAATATAGACATCTTTAATGCTTATAACATTCAAGTTCCAACAACTTGGAATGAATTTATCGCAGTATGTGAAAGATTTAATGAATTATCTAAATATCCTGAAGGTCAGTATGAAATTGAATGTCCTATTATTTTAGGTGGTAAAGAAGAATGGCCTGCAAAGAATATAGTAAATGCATTAATTGGTGATACTGTTTTAGCGAGAGATGAAAATTGGTGCCAAAGCTTTGCTAACTATGATAATGATCAAACACTAAGAGTTAATACTACTGAATGGGTATCGGCAGTAAGTAGATTAACCAATATTTCTAAATACATTTCTCAATACTGTTATGGGTTATCTTATTCTTCTACTCCATCTTATTTCGCAAACGGAAGAAGAATTGGTAATACTACATCATACTATCCAATGATGATTGATGGTTCTTGGTCATACGCATCAATCGAATCCGAAATGAACATTGGATTCTTCCCACTACCATGCCAAGATACAAAAGAAGAAAAACCAAATATGCCATGTAAGTGTGGAACATCACTATCAGTATTTAAGAATTCAAACAAAAAAGAATTAGCAAAAAAATACTTAGAAATTTGTTTTAGAAAAGAAGTATATGAAAGATTCTTAACTTTAACTAAGATGCCATCTGTAGTTAAAGATTTAGAACAAGACAATGAATTAATTAGTTCTATCTTTGATAGTACTAAATATAACTTTGTTGATGTATATGACTCAGCAATGCCTAGATATATGCCAATAATTAGTCCTTCTGATGTTATTGCTATTATGAAAGGCACATTTACTGCTAAAGAAGTATTAGATCAATTACAACATCAAGTAGATTTATCAAAAGTAGATTGGTACCAATACACACGTTTAAGACATAGGAAGTAATTATATATGGTTGGAAAGAATAAAAGAAGTTCAATCTTAGTAAAACCTTGGGTTGCATTTCTAGCTACAGTTCCAGCTTTGTTATCTATTTGCTTGCTTGGATTATTTCCAGCAATTATTAATATAGTTTTATCATTTACAAATTATAGTGGACCATTTCAACCTTATGAGTTTGTAGGATTTAAAAACTATATTATGGCCTTTCAAACTAGAAGCGAGGCTTCAGTAACTGTATTTAGTTCGCTCAAAAACACAATGATATTCTCATTCTTTGTGGTTTTGTTGCAGCAACCTCTATCACTATTGATAGGTCTTTTGATTGCCAAAAAAAGTAGAATAAACACATTCTTTAAAGCACTATTCTTTATGCCAACAATTCTTGGTATTTCAGTAATAGGCTTTATTTGGCAACTAGTTTTAGACCCAGTCAGTGGCCCAGTCGCAATATTCCTTCATAATTTAGGGAAGAATAGTGCCTTTTTAGGTGATGAAAAAATAGCGATGGCTTTGGTCATTTTTGTTGCAATATGGGCTAACTTCGGTTATTCAATGGCTATATATATTGCAGGAATACAAAATATATCTGATGAAATGAAAGAAGCAGCCATTATAGATGGTGCTAATCCATTCCAATTAGTAATGAGAATTATCATTCCACTTCTTAGAAACTCATTTATTATCAACTATTGGATTTCAATTAGTGGAACACTTGCAATGTTTGATATTATATTCGTTTTAACTAATGGTGGTGCAAATACCACTACATTCGCACTATATTTCTTCAAACTAGCAACCAACTCATCGGCAAACCAAGGTGCAGCAGCGGCCCTTAGTATATACTTCTCGATATTCGTATCATTAGTTATGATTGCCTTCCATTCAATATTTAAGAAGAGGGATGATTTACTGATATGAGAATGAGAAATAAGAGTTATTTAAACAACTCAAATCTAGCATTTGGAATTATAAAGTGGACGATTCTAATAATTATGTCGCTGCTACTAATTGTTCCACTATTAATTCTACTTAACGCATCGCTTAAAACTTTAAATGAGTTCCAGATGAGTCCTAATAGTATATTTAGATTAAAACCATTAGCAGAACTCTTCTATAACTATAAAGAAGCATTTGAAGTATTAAGTGTAATAAGAAAATTTATTTATACAGTAGGAATGACTGCAATATCCGCAACTATTTCTTGCATTATTGTTATTCTTGTGGCGTTCCCGGTTGCAAGAAGGTATTTTAAAGGATTTAACAGAGTAACAACATTTATTATTGCTAGTATGTTCTTCCCTGGAAGTCTAGTTGCAAACATTTGGTTAGTAAAGTTCTTGCATCTTTATAATTCACCACTAGTACTCATTATGTTCTGGGGATTTGGTGGACTATCAGTCTACATCTTTATGGCTATAAGATTTGTATCAGATTTACCAAAAGAACTAGATGAAGCCGCATTTATTGATGGTTGTTCGTTCTTTGGATACATCTTTAGAATTGTTATTCCGCTAACAAAACCAATATTAGTAACAATATTTATCTTAAAGTTTGTTGGTGCATGGAACGATTTCTTAACACCATACATCTATCTATTCGATGATAAATATATGACACTATCAACTGGTTTATTCAACTATAAAGGACAATACAGTTCTAACTGGCCTGGTTTATCAGCTGCAACCGTATTAATTGCGTTCCCAGTTGTAACATTATATGCATTTATGCAGAAATATATTGTTGATGGTATGACTGATGGAGCAATAAAAGGATAACACTATGAAAAAAGTAACACTAGAACAGATAGCAAAAGAGCTAAATCTTTCAAAGGGAATTGTTTCTCTGGCTATCAGAAATAAATATGGAGTTAATGAAGAAACTAGGTCTAGAGTCATTTTAAAGGCTTTAGAAATGGGATATAACTTCGCATATTCTCCATCAAAAGGATCTAAAAACATTATTCTTGTTGTTAAAAACATGAATGTGTTAAACGAAGAGTTCTGGAGAAGTGTAATTGTTGGTGTTGAAAGAGAACTATCAAAAAATGGATTTGTGTTTTCTATACTAAGTCTTGATAGTAGTGCTGATAATAGTACATTCACAATTGATGCGTTTAGTAGAAGCGCAAATGGAATTATTCTATTAAACCAATGCCCAAAAGAGATAATTATAAGTATTTATAAACTTGGTGTTCCATTAGTGCTTCTTGATATGGTGTCTCCAGTTGAAGGTCAAATTGACCAGGTTATGGCTAATAACTTTGAAGCGGGTCTTCAAGCTGTAAATTATCTAATTAAAAAGAACCATAAGAAGATAATTATCTTTGGTAATCCAGAGTATAGTGTATCCTTCCAACAAAGATACTTTGGTTGTGTAAAAGCCCTAGAAAGGGCGAAAAAAAGCGATAGTGATATCGAGTACATTATGCTTGATAAGTCACAAAAAGCACAACCTAATGATGATGTTTATGAGAATGATGATTTAATTATTTGTAATCCAAATGATTTAAGAGATTTACTTAAAGAAAATAGTGATTATTCAATAGTTTGCTTAAACGATGTCATTTTAAAATACACATTAAAAGTTCTTAAGGAATTAAACCTAAAAGTAGCTGATGATATATCACTAATTAGTTTCGATAATACATCTGTATCAATCGACAACAATATAACATCAATTAATATTGATAAAATTGAACTTGGTAAACAAGCAACTAAATTGCTTATTGGAAGAATTAATGATCCAAGAAACATAGCAATCACTGTAGAATTAAGTGTTTCGCTAATTGAAAGAAATTCAGTAAAAGATAAGAGGTGATAATAAATGAAAAAAGTCTTTATTGTATTACTATTTGCTTTGTCATTAACACTTGTTGGGTGTGGCAATAAAACAACGGGCGGTGGCCCAAAAGACCCAACAACCGTTATTACAACTACAGATGGCGGTGAACAACTACCTGAATATGATGATAACAACAATAAATATGTAGATTTATCAGTTTTAACCGATGATGGAATTGAGTATGTAAAGTTTAATGACTGTATTGATGATTCAAAGTATCCACAATTTGAGGATGTTCATAGTTCGTCTCAACAATTAAGTAATGAAATTGATTATTCGAAAAAACTAGGTTTTGTACATGCAAACGGTAAATATAACTTTACTGATACTAGCTATCTTCTTGAAGGCGCACAAATAGTATCTGACTGTGTTGGTGCAAAAATAATCAAGATCTGGCTCACAAAAGCAATGGTTGACCAATATCAATTTAATGGAACTTGGGAGAGCGATTCTTGGACAAGCGTTGCAGATATCATTGATAATGAAGACATCAGAACCCTATTTAAAATGAACTTAGATGTATATGTAATGGTTACATATGAGTACAATAGATTAAATATGGCAAAAGAAACTTTATTTACTGCTGATGAATTAAACTATGTTAGAGATGAATTCTATGCCCTAACATCAAAACTCATGAGAACCAATAATGGTAGAGGCAAAACATTCGTTCTTCAAAACTGGGAAGGCGATAATGAACTTGGCCCAACTTTACAAGATGTAAATGAAAGATCAGATTTAAATGCTGATCAAAAACAAGCCCTTAGAGAAATTGTAATTCAAAACTATATTGATTATAACAACGCAAGAATTGATGGAATAAACAGAGCCAAAGAAGAACTAAAGGATACTGTATCAGGTGTTGAAGTGCTTGGTGCACTAGAAGTAAATAAATTATCTTATTCAAGTCCTGTAGAAAAGTTAGTAGACGCTGTTGTGCCATATTCAAAAGCCGATTTGTTCTCATTCTCTGATTGGTCAACACCAAACTCTCAACTTGCTGCTGATTTAAATTATTATTTAAATAAAATTAACCTATATAGAGAAGATAGTGAAAAGAAAACAATGAATGACATCTATCTAGGCGAATATGGAAGAAGAGAGGACAATTCAAGTGAAGAAATTCAATTTGAATATTCTATTGAAACAATGAAGATTGCAACTAACGCTGGCGTTAGATATGTAGTTTATTGGGCAACCTTATGCAATGAAAGAGCTGGTGGCGAATCAGCTCGTCCAAACAACGAGGATATGATTGGTTATTGGTTAATTAAACCTGATGGAACATTCACTAAAACATTCTGGTATTTCAGAGGTTTATTAAATAATAAAAACTATCTCGCTAATGGAAAACCAAAATATGTACTTAGAATTCAATGTACTGCTGAGGAGGTAATTCCATTTGTTCTTGAAGATATAATCTTCGAAGATTTATATGATGATTACAATTTATCTACTCAAGAATTTGATATCTCAAAGAACAAGCTTGTATGGGATTATTCAGAAGGTATGATTTATGACTACATTAAATTAAGAGATAGACCATTCTTTGATAGGTATATTGAAAAATATAACATCTTAGATGATAGGTATGATGATCCAAAAGATTTAGCATACCACGTTGTACAAAAGAAGATGGGCGTTGTAAGCGATGAATACGTTGCATACAAGATTGTTCGTGATGAAGGTCAAGAAGTAGCTAAATTCGTTCTTCAAGGATTTGCATACGACCAAACAGTTAAATCAGCAATTAAGGTTATGGTATCAACTGATGATGAAACATATGTTGATATTAAATCTGTATATGTATTAGATAAAACAGGTGAATATGGATATCTATATATCACAACACTAATACCTAAAGAATATGAATATGTAAGAATCATGTTCACAAACAAGATCGCATCAAATACATGGGATCCACTAATTTATAGAGCAGCATTTCTTAAATAACTAACGAGGAGGATAGAGAAATGAAAAATATAAAATTATTATTATTTTTAGTATCACTCACCTTAGCATCTGTTTTAAGCTTAACATTCTTAAGCAGAGCTAAAGCAGAAGACTATCACTATGTCGTTGATGATTTTGGTGAATCAATGGACATAAGATCATTAAGCGATGGTCTTGAAAGAAAAACAGTATACAACTTAAGAAAACCATATTCTGACTCAGGACTCGGTGTAAGTATAAAATCAACAGCCTTAGAAAGAGAATATATTACATATGATACTGGTAAAGCTAAAGAAGTTGATATTTCATTCGTTATTAAACAATCAACTATATCAGGACACCATGGTTGGGGTATTTCTCTAGGTGTTACTGAAATTCCAACTAATAATCCTCTATGTAATATTGACTATATCAATCTAAAAAAATGTTGGAATATTTATTTATCATACGACGGAATTCCATTTATTGATCATGAAGAAAATGGTTGGATGGTTTATTCAGCTACTAAATATTCATTTATGCCTTATATCTATGGCGAAGATAAGATTCCTCAAGAAGTATTAGATAAGAAATATCCAATGATTAACTTAGAAGTATATCAAAACGGTGAATGGAACGTAGTGGACTATACACTTGATGATATTTCTCATATTGAATTCATTGGTGGTGATAAAGAATACAACGAAACAATCACTATTAAGATGCCTGACGAATCATACGAAAAATTCAGAATTGGTATGAACTTTATTAGAAAGACCGCAGAATGTCCATCAGACGCTGATAGACTACCAGACGTTGAATCATATGTAACATTCCCAATTGGAATTAGTGAATCAATGGCTATGACTAAAGTTACTATTAAATCTGACGAAGAAATCCCAGTAGTTAAGACTCCTGGTACTAGAACAAGCTTAAATGTTGCATCAACAAAAACCGAATTCTACTTTGGTGAACCATTTAGTCAAGGTGATTTAACTATTAAAGAAGTTTATACAGATGCAAGTGGTGTAGGATATACAGTTGATACTGATAGAACAGACTACACTCTCGATTCATCTGCATTTAAACAATTTAAAGCTGGCATTTATATGGTTGGCGTAACTTTAGATGATGTTAGTGGACAATATGCAGTTGAAGTTGTTAAACCAACTGAATTAAGAGTAGAAACAGATGGCGATATTTCATATAACAATGGTTCAATTGATAAATCTAAACTAACAGTATATGCAAGAACTAATTTGGGAACTCAAAAGAATCCAGATTGGAAAGAAGCAGTAGTAGATGGCGAACTATATGAAATTGATCTATCTGGCGTTAATAAAGATGTAAATGGAACATATGAAGCAGCCGTTAAGATGTTAGTTGAAAGAACTACATTAACTGGTAAATTCAATGTTGTTGTAAGCGGCAACCAAGAAGCTCCAACTACACAACCAACAAACCCAGACACTCCATCAGAACAAAAAGGATGTAAATCAGTAGTTTCATCATATTCATTAGCAGCTATTCTAATCCTATTCTCTATTACTTTAGTAGGTATTATTAAACATGAAAAGAAGCGCACTATCTAAAATATTAGCTTTGCTATTACTTTTTGTAGTATTTAGCCTTTCAAGTTGTGGTTCAAATACTACAAAACAACAAGCAACTAACGCTAACGTTACCACAACAACTCAAACCATCACTACAACAGAAGGACCAGTTGTTGATGAAGATGCTGTAGTACCACTAAAAGATAGAATAGGTGTTACAAGCTGGGGTTTAAGATATTGTCCTGGTATACAACCTAATGAAAATTCATTAGTTAAATCAAGCGAACTAATCGCTGAAATAGGCGTATCTGTAATTAAGATTTCTTTTGGTAATCCAAATTCTCACTACCGTTTAGATGATTGGTCTAGTACTGATTTATCTTCGTTTGTTACTCAAGCACAAGATCCAAGCTACAAAGCAGTATTAGATAATCCAAGCTTTAAAACATATTATTTGCATATTACTGAGATGCGTAGTTCTGTAAACTATTCAGATGGGCTAAGTAATGATGAATATAATAAAGTCTTTAAAGAAATGTATGACTTCACTACATATTTATTAACTACGTATGAAGGAACAGGAAAAACTTTTATTATTCACAACTGGGAAGCAGACAACGCTCTTGGAACTAACTATAACTCTGTAGAATCTAAATTATTATATAGAAACTACGCAGATTGGATTAATGCTCGTCAAGATGGCGTAAACAAAGCAAGAGACGACTTTGGAATGACAAAATCAAAGAACGTAAGGGTTTTCCACGCTCTTGAAATCAATAAACTAGTTAAAGAAGACAACATTTTAAGATGTGTTACTGGTGTTGTTCCATATACTTATTGTGATTTATATGCATATTCAAGTTATGAATCTAAAGACCAAGGTGTAGTTGAATCTGTTGATGATGTAGTAACAAGACTCACAAGTCTTTTAGAGTATTATGAAGAAAACCTTCCACCAATTGAGGAATATCCTCAAGAAGTATATTTCAAAAAGCATCGTTTAACTATTACTGAATGTGGTTATCCAGACAAACAAGATGGATATACTGGTGAAAGAACTAAGATGGTTGTTGAAGGTCATTTGAGAACTATGCTATCATTTGGTTTACAACACTTTGTATTTTGGGAAATTTGCTGTAATGAAGTAATAGGTAATAATGCATCTACCATCAACTCTTTAAGAGGAGAAGCATTAAGAAACTATGAATTTAAACCATATGATTTAAATGGCTTTTATTTAATTAGACCTGATGGTGTTAAGACATACACATACAATTATTTACAAAAGGTATGTGAAACAAACAGCCTTGATGTAACCGCAGAAAATCCAGGCAGATGGGTTGAATAATTGTACTAATTAAGACATAAAAAAAGAACTGTGATGGTTTTGCCTAACAGTTCTTTTTTTGTTTAATCATTTTGGATTTTCAAAATATAATTTATACATTTGTGGTGGTATAATTAAATTATAAAATAACTTAATTAGGGGTCATTTATGAAAAGCGTTATTTTTAAGATTATTAGAATTGTTGGTACGGTCTTAGCTTTCTTTAATTTATTAATGTTTTACGCTATGAGACCATGTTGGAGTGGTATTAGTAAGACAATAGGTTATGGAAATAATAAACCCGCTATCCTTTATTATCTTCCAATAATAATTTGCATATTATTCTTGGTAGTACTATTAAGCGATCTAATATTAAAGAAGATTTTTAACAAAAACTGGCTACATATTACATATTTGGCTATTTCATTCCTATTTTTTGTAGTAGTAATGGTAATTATTAAACTAGGCGCAATTGAATATATGAGGTTCATTTGGCCGAAGTTCTTTGAATCGTTAGCTTATCTTGCAGGACTATTATTCTTATATTTCTTAATCTTCATATATCCAAAGTTAGGACTCAAAGAAAACAAGTTCTTCAAATATGGAATATTAGGACTGTGTTCTATTGCGGTAGTATTATTCTTACTCCATTTCTCAATTAATAGAATTACTTATAATCCAGTTGTATATGCAGTAGAAGATAAATACCAAATCGTATTCTCTACAAACGCAGAGGCAAAAGGTTGGGTTGAAATTGGTGGAGTAAATTATTACGACACATACAATGGCAGCGACAAGAAGTTTGCTAAAGTACATAAAATTGAAGTTCCTATGACTGCGCTTGATACATCTAAGTCATACACAGTTCACACTCAAAGATCAATTTACTGTGGCCCGTTTGGTGGATTTATGGGTAGAGACATATCTAAAACAACAAGCTTTAGACCTGTAGATACTAGTGATGGAATTCAATATTTATCATTTAGTGACGTTCACATGAATGACTGGCAAACAGAAAAAACTGCAAGTTATATTGAAAAATATGATTTTGTAGTACTTGCTGGTGACTTAATTTCTGATGTTGAAACATTTGAAGATGCTAATTTCTTTAACAAAGTGGCATACAAAATATCAAAAGGAGAAGTACCAGTAGTTTATGCTCGTGGCAATCACGATGTTAAAGGTAGATACGGAGAACAACTTCATAAATTTGTAGGTGCCAAAGGCGAACAATTCTACTATAATTTCTATTTCAACGATGTATATGGACTTGTATTAGATCTTGGTGAAGACCACGACGATGATTGGTGGGAATACTATGATACTGCACATTATGCAGATTATCACGAAGCACAAATTAGTTTCTTAGAAGAAGAAATTAATAAGAAAAATTATGATAATTACAAATATCATTTAGCTGTAGCACATGTTCCAATTGTATTTGTTAACTATCGTAAGAATCATGTTCACGTTAAGGCAGAAATGACTAGATTATTGAATCAAATGGATATTGATATGCTTTTGTGTGGTCACCAACACGATATTATGATCTTTGAACCAGGCTTAATTGAACCAAATACAAAGTTGACTTATAACTCAGCTTATAAAGATGGCACTTATAGTGGTTATTTAACTGATTTCAATTTCCCATCATTTATGATTAGTAAACCTGGATACACTTTTAGTGATGAACCAGCCTTATCTAAAGCAAAGAGCCAAATTGGTCTCTATGTTGATGTTGATTTAGTTAATAATACCGAAACTTGCATCTACTATAATAGTAGAGGAGAAAAGGTAGATGTTATGAACATGTACTATGAAAAACACTATGGTACTGAAATAACAATTGACTTAAACACTAAAGTATTCACATCTAGATAAATTATTAAAAACTCATTACGTTGCCTCATTTTTATCTTTTATGAATAAAAAAGATAATTTTAAGGCTAGAAATAAAAATCAAAAATGTTATAATAATATAGCGAAGAAAATTCCGGCCATTTTAAAGATATGTAATGAGTTATTGACTAAAATGGTATATAAAATCTCATAAATGGAAAGCAAAACAATCCTCCTTTGGATTGTTTTTTGTTATATTTTATATTAATATATATACAAGCGGGAGGATTATAATGAGAAAGAGAATTATAGCCGGTATAGTAATTGACTTATTACTAGCAATCGCGTATGGATTGATCTATTTCTTTATTTTCAGAAAAGAAAACTATCCAAAAATATATTTAATGATAATACCTATCATCTTAGGTGTTGTTTTTATGTTCCTATTATTCTACCTTGCTATGTACAACCAACTTAATAGGGAAAACAAGAAGCTTAAAAACCAATTATCGATAAATAAAAACTTACTAGACGCATTAGAGACAAATGATAAATTCGTACAAAAAGATCTTCCAGTAGGAATTATTATTTATTCTGAACTTGGAGTAATCACTTATGCTAATGACCAAGCAAAGAACTTCTTCCAAAGTACTTTGATTGGTAAAGAGCTTCCATATATTTCTGAAGAGCTTAATGAAGTGGTTAAAAATAAGAAAACTGACTCATTAATCAATGTATTCGGAAGAAAGATTAGAACGGATTTAAGAATTCTTCAAAGAACAATCTATTTGAGAGACGTTACTGAAGAAATTTCAATCGTTGAAAAGTCTAAGATTAAAGCTCCAGCAATCATCATCTTATCTCTCGATAATATTGACGAATCTCTTGATGGTTTAAACCTTCAAAAGAGAACCGAGTTATTAGGACATTATTATGTTGCTATAGAAAACTGGAGTCAAAAGTACAATATCTTCTCTATGTCTACAGCCGATGAAAAACAAATGTTCATCACCAATAAAGAAGGTCTTGAAATCATTATGGAAGACCGTTTCTCAATTTTAGAAGCTATTGATAGTATTTCTAAAGAACAAGAAACTGGTATTTCATTATCAATCGGTGTTGGTATCGGTTCTGATGATTACCAACAATTAGGTTTCTATGCAAATACTGCTCTAGACTTAGCAATGGGTAGAGGTGGAGACCAAGCTGTTATATATGATGGCGAAAGCGAAAAGATTTATGGTGGTAACGTTCAATTTAGTGAAAGAATCACTAAAACTGAAGCAAGAGTATTCGCAAGCAAATTAGTAGAAGCAATTAACAGTGCATCAAGCGTAGTAATTATGCCACACAATGATACAGATGCTGATGCTATCGGTAGTGCTCTTGGTGTACTTGAAATCGCAAACGCATGTGGTACGCCTGCGAAAGTATTAATTAATAGACAACACGTTGATGCAACAGTTGATAAGATTTTAAGAAACTCAGAATATGAATTTATTAAATTAAGACAATCAATTATTGAACCACAAGACGTTGAAGCATTCTTCAAGGGAAGAACTCTATTAATTGTTGTCGATCACCATAGTGATGAATTATCTGTTGATAAGAATGTTTATGGACTTGCAAACCAAGTTATAATCATTGACCACCACAGATTAACTGAAAGACTCACAATTCATCCAATCTTACAGTATATCGATCAAAACGCATCAAGTGCGGTTGAAATCGTTACTGAATTATCACAATTAGCACCAATCGAAGTTAAAATTCCTAACTTCATTGCAACCATTATGTTAATTGGTATGATTATTGATACCAACAACTTTGCAAACCATACAACAGACAGAACATTCCAAACTGCCTCTGTTTTAACATCTTTCGGTGCTGATACACATGAAGCAAAGAGATATTTAAGACAATCAGTTGATGAACAAGTAAACAGAGTTGCATTAATTCAAAAAGCAGAAATCCTATTTGATCACTATGCAATTATCGTTGATAACAAAGTTACAGAAAGAGATGTTCTATCTAAAACAGCCGATGCACTTTTAAATATCGAAAACATAGAAGCAGCATTCGCAATCGGTAAATTATCAAAAGAAATGATTGCTATAAGTGCGAGATCTGATAAAACTAATGTTCACATCATCATGGAGCAACTAGGTGGTGGTGGACACTTTAACGCAGCCGGCGTTCAAATCAAAGGCAAAACAATTGAAGAAGTTTATAACTCACTAGTTAGTGTTATTAAAAATAGTATTAAAGGAAAAGGTGACACGATGAAAGTAATTTTAATTGAAGACGTTAAGAAACAAGGTAAGAAGGGCGATACTATCGATGTATCAACTGGATATGGTAGTTACTTACTTTCTAAGCATTTAGCTATTGAAGCTAATGCATCTAACTTAGCCGTTCTTGAAGAACAAAAAGCAAACGAAGAAAGAAGAATTCAAGAAGAAATCGCCGTTAATACAAAACTTAAAGATATCTTAAGTACTGTATCAATTAAGATTAAAGTTAAAACTGGTGAAAATGGTAAGATCTATGGCTCTGTATCAACAAAGGATATTGCTGAAGCATTAAAGAAGCAACAAAATATCGATGTTGACAAGAGAAAGATCGTATTACCTGAAGATAAAATTTTATCTTTAGGTACTTATCCTGTAACTGCAAAGTTATATAAAGATATAACCGCAAAATTCGAAATACAGGTAGTTGATGAGGAGGAAGCATAATGCCAGAATCTAAGATATTAGCTAGTAGCGAAGCAGAACAATCAATTTTAGGTTCTGTCTTTTATGATGAATCTACTATTAAACTATTAAACGACAAACTATTAACTAAAGACTTTTATTATCTTCGTCACCAACTCATCTTTGATGCAATGATTGAACTCTTTAGAGAAGGTTCTCCAATTGATTCAACAACCGTTATTAATCTATTAGATAACAAGGGAAAACTAAATGATTGTGGTGGTTCACAATATATCATTGATTTAACTGATAGCGTTCCATCAACAACAAATCTTTTAGCTTATATCGATATAGTTAAGGACAAATCAGTTCAAAGAAGCGTTGTTCAAGTTTGTAACGATATTATAGTTGAATCAAATAAAGAAATCCAAAATCCAAAAGAATTCTTAGACAACGTAGAAAAGAAAATCTTCCAAGCAACAAGCGAAAGAACTGTTAAAGATATGGTTCCAATCGCTAAGATTCTCGAAGATACAAGAAATAAGGTAATCGAAAACTCTAAAAAGAGTGGTACTATTACAGGTCTTGAAACTGGCTTTGATGGAATCGACTCTGCAACACTAGGTCTTCAACCAGCTGAATTAATCGTTCTTGCTGCACGTCCATCTGTTGGTAAAACAACGTTTGCTCTTAATATTGCAACATATATTGCAAAATTACCAACTCACCCATATGTAGCATTCTTCTCACTAGAAATGAGCTTAGACCAATTGGGTATTCGTCTTCTTGCTAGTGAAGCAATGGTCAACCAAACAGAACTTAAATTAGGTAAATTTAAAGATAGTTCCGCATGGGAAAAGATCAACTGGGCAATCAATAGTTTAGATGGCATTAACCTAATGTTTGATGATAGCGGTTCTACAACAGTTCAAGATGTAAGAAGCATCTGTAGAAAGAAAAAGAGCGAAGATAAACTTGATTTTGTAGTAGTAGACTACTTACAACTCCTTTCAACAGCACAACACTTTGAATCAAGAACTCAACAAGTCGGTGAAATTTCCAGAGTATTAAAGGAAATGAGTAGAGAATTAAGAGTTCCAGTTCTTGCCCTCTCACAATTATCACGTCACTCTGGTGATAATGGTGAACCATCATTAACAGATTTAAGAGAGTCTGGATCAATTGAGCAAGACGCAGACGTTGTAATGTTCCTATATAAAGAAATAGATAAGGATACAAATCAACCTGTTCAAAATGTTGTTAACTGTACAATTAAGAAAAATCGTAACGGTGTATTAAATGCATTTAAACTCGCCTTTGATGGTGGTAGATCTGCATTCCACAACATCACCGAAGAAGAGGAATATTAATTTATGATTACAACAAAACTAGATCAAATTGAAAAGCGTTCTAATGAGATTCAAACCGCTCTTCAAAATCCAGATACAATGAAAGATATGAAAAAATTCGCGGAACTATCACGCGAACTTTCATCATACGACAAAGTATTAAGCTGCTATCATGAATGGAAAAAACTAGAAGAATCTATTCCAGATCTTAAAAAGATGGCACAAGAAAAGGATGAAGAAATCTCATTAATGGCTCAAGATGAACTAGCTGAAGCACAAAAAAGAATTGCAGAGTTAGAATCTGAAATAGAAATTCTATTAGTACCAAAAGATCCTAATGATGACAAAGATGTAGTAATGGAAATAAGAGGTGCTGCTGGTGGAGATGAAGCAAATATCTTCGCTGGTGACCTATTCAATATGTATCAAAGATACTGCGAATCTCACGGATTCTCTCTATCAGTAACAAACGCTGAACCAAGTGATGCTGGTGGATACTCACAAATTGAGGCTATCATCAGTGGTACTGGTGCATATTCAAAACTTAAATATGAATCAGGCGTTCATAGAGTTCAACGCATCCCAACAACAGAAGCATCTGGTAGAATTCACACATCAACTGCAACAGTATTAGTAATCCCAGAAGCCGAAGAAACAGATTATGTATTAAACTTAGATGAAGTAAGAATTGATATCTTCCACTCACACGGAGCCGGAGGCCAAGGAGTTAACACTTCGTTTAGTGCAATTAGAGTTACGCACCTTCCTACTGGAACAGTAGTAAGCTGCCAAGACGAAAGAAGCCAAATCAAAAACAAGGAACAAGCTTTAAAGATCCTTCAATCAAGACTTGCTGATAGATATCGCCAAGAACAATTAGCCCAAGCAGGAGCTGAAAGACAATCTAAGATTGGTACCGGTGATAGAAGTGAAAAGATTAGAACTTATAACTATCCACAAAACAGAGTTACCGATCATAGAATTGGTTTCACTATTAACCAACTAGATAGAATCATGCTTGGAAAGCTTGATCCAATAATTGATGCTTTAACTTCAGAAGAAATAAAAAGAAAACTAGAAAACAAAGAGAATTAGTATGACTTATTTTGGCTTAATGAGACAAGGTCAAACAAAAGCTGAGAATAAAGGACTAGAGAAGACTGCTGTTAAGAGTCTTCTCCTTTTTGCGTCTAATATGTCGCCAACTGAAATATATACTCATATGCATGATAAATGCCCTAAAGAAGTAGAGGATAAATTCAACGCTTTATTAGATGAGTATGTGAACAAAGGAAGACCCGTTCAATATATCATTGGATACACTTATTTCTATGGTTATAAGATGATTGTAAACGAGGATGTTTTAATCCCAAGATGGGAAACAGAAGAGCTCGCCTCTAATATACTTATATATTATGATAGGTATTTTAAGGGCGAAAAGGTAAAAGTGCTCGATATTGGTACTGGTTCAGGAGCTATTGCAATATCAATAGCTAAAGAAGAACCAAACATGACAGTTAAGGCTACAGACATTAGTGAAGCCGCCCTAAATGTTGCAAGAGAAAACGCTAAATTAAATGAAGTTAATGTAGAATTTTCTCAATCTGATATGTTAGATGAAATTAAAGATGATGAGATATTTGACATTATAGTTTCTAATCCGCCATATCTAATGACCACCGAATATGTAGAACCTATCGTAAAAGATAATGAACCACATGTAGCATTATTTGGTGGAGAAGATGGTCTTCACTTCTATAGAATCATACTTAAAGATGCAAGAAAACACCTTAATCCTAATAAGTATATGCTTGCATTTGAACATGGTTATGATAAAAGAGAAGCATTAAATGAAATAATTAAAAAATATTATCC
>JAEEGL010170069.1_pt1 | contig 25931 bp, 24 predicted proteins | sample 9134231 | NCBI WGS metagenome assembly JAEEGL01 (sample SAMN16246548, study PRJNA631951) | gut metagenome | biome: gut microbiome; feature: rumen; material: fiber-attached | host: Bos | place: Iran: Karaj | collected 2018-10 | reverse complement strand
TGTTCAACAGCGATTAAGCATGGAGTTCCTTTACCTGCTTGGTATTCAGAACGTACAGTATGACCTGGAGCCTTTGGAGCAATCATAGCTACATCTACATCTGCTGGTGGAACGATTTGTCCGAAATGAATTGCGAATCCATGAGCGAACATAAGCATCATACCAGGACGAAGATTTGGAGCAATGTCCTTCTTATACATTGCAGCTTGCTTTTCATCGTTAATTAAAATCATAACGATATCAGCCTTCTTAACTGCTTCAGCAGTTTCATAAACTGTTAAGCCTTGCTTTTCAGCCTTTTCTTTGCTCTTTGATCCCTTGTAAAGACCAACAATAACATTAACGCCTGATTCCTTTAAATTTAATGCATGTGCATGGCCTTGTGAACCATAACCGATGATTGCAACTGTCTTACCTTTTAATAAGTTAAGATCACAATCCTTTTGATAATAAATTTTTGCTGAGTAATTTGTGTAATTTGCACCTTGTTCTAACATTTCTTTTTCTCCTTTTATATCTATATATTATTATTAATCATCAAGTGAATCACTCTTAAGCTCACTTGCTCCTCTATCAAGAGCAACTGTGCCTGTTCTTATGATTTCTCTTAAACCATAAGGATCTAACATCTTTATGAGGGCTGAAATCTTTGATCTTGTTCCTGTAGCCTCCATAATTATTGTGTTATCAGTAACATCTACTACATGTGCTCTAAAGATATTTGCAATCTCTAGAATTTGTGAACGCTTGTCAATTGGACAATCAATTTTCACAAGACATAATTCTCTTTGAACTGATGTATCAGGGAAGCATTCAGAAATTTTAACAACATCAACTAATTTTGCAAGCTGATTCTTAATTTGATCAAATTCTTCGTCGTCGCATGCAACAACAATAGTCATTCTAGCTAATGTCTTATCTTCTGTTGTACCTGAAGAAATAGTTTCAATTGAGAAGCCTCTTCTTGAGAATAATCCAGATACTCTAGATAATACGCCCATGTGATTATTTACTAATACTGACAATGTATGTTTAGCCATAAAATTGCCCCTTTCCAATTACGTAAACCCGTTAAACGGTAAAACCATAATTTTTTAAGAAAATTTTCATTCATTATATTAAAATATTATTTAAAAGTCAACGATAAAAATATCGATAATTGAATAGAATTTATTGATTTTCAAAATATAAAAAATATTATTTCACGATATTTTAAAAATAACGAATATTATTTCAGTTTTTAAGAAAAATGTTGCATTTTTGAAATATTATTCATTTCTTTGAAAACGTTTTATTTATTTCATCGCAAAAAAGCATAAATAATTCCTGGATTTGAAACATTTTTTCTACTCCAGAAATTATCCATTTTAATAAAAATTAAAGATCACTCATATGTAAGAAATTATCATTATTCTCTTTACAAGAAATAATTTTTAAATAAACCAAATTATCATTTTCAATTCCATTTAAATGTAATATATCTAATACTTCACATATACATTCTGATGATGCATCCGCAATAGTTATTGCAGTGCCATCAATATTAATTTTAATACCATCAAGCTTATCTACATCATCTGAATGCTTATTTCCAATAGCCATTGCTTCAAATACTTGATCGCATGATAATGCTGAAAAGCCTACTACATCACCTTTTTTAAGATTTTTACCTGTTACACTTTGGCTTCCTAATAACATTAAAACCTTATCATAATCACATTGCATACTCCATGCACATGTCATTGCGTATTTTTTATTATCCTTAATATAAGCAATAACATGAACACCATGATCAATTATTTTTTTATTTTCCATTTTTTCCTCCTATAAATTTATTGTTTTCAATTAATCTAATTTTATTACCATCTTTTAAATATGCATCTACTATCATATCATCTGTACCAAATATTAAATCTATATGGTATAAAGAATGATTAATTTTAGTACTATCTAAAACACCTTCAGTAAAACCTTCACCTAATGCTAAATGACAGCCTGTGTTTTCATCTAATAATGTAGTCATATAACAAAATGGATCAAGACCTTTAACTAAAGATATTTCTCCTACATATTTTAATGATTCATCTTTTATTAAATCATCTAAGCCTTCATTATAAACAATTTGTCCATCCTTAAATATCAGCATATATGCATTTACAAATACATTTTTATAAAATAATGGTTTAGATGAAACAATCGTGCCATCTACACCATATTTATATGGAGATAAAAAGATTTCCTGACAAGGAATATTTGATTCATATTCATTGTCAATGAAATTAGGACCTAAAAAATTATAACCATCATTTAATTTAACTTTTAAATCAGTTCCAAGACCAGTTTTATAATGTAGGTAATCTATATTTAAATTATTTAAATAATTAATGTATTTTTTTAATTCATTTTCTTTATAAGATAATTTAATTATTTTATTTAATAATTCTTCTTCACTTAATCCTAATTTTAATGCCCACATAGGATTAGGTAATGCAAATGTTGTATGAGGGTGCGCTCTAAAATATATTCTTGTAAAAGATAATCTAAATATGTTTTTACTATACATCTCTACATCATATGTATTTGTAATAGGCATATTAAACGGAGATGCTACAGTTAATCTTTTGAAATGTTTTAAAACAAGGCTTTTATACATTTTGACTCTATCTTCTAAAAATACTTCCCAGCCTTTATCTTTTAATTCTTTTTCTAAATTATCACCATCTGTATATGTGACAGTAATATCATCCGTATATTTTTTTATAACTTCAGTCAAAATATTCAAATAATAAGGGAGATAGCTTGAGATAATAATCTCAATCGTATCCCCCTTATTAATATTAATTCCTTTTTTTAAAACAAATTCAAAATAAGAAATCAAATCCTTATTATTCAAGGTCAAATCTCTCTTTCACGTAAGAAACAATTAAATTAACACAATTATCTATACCAATCTTTGAATTAATACATAAATCATAATTAGGAGCCATACCCCATTCCTTATCAGTATAGAAATTATAATAACTCTTTCTCTTCTTATCACGCTTAACGATAGCTGATTCAGCATTTTCTTTCTTTAAGCCATAGAAATTAATTGCACGTTCAACCTTATCAGCCATTGGAGCACAGATAAATATTGAACACAAATTAGGATTATCTTTTAAAACATAATCAGCACATCTTCCTACAATTACACAAGATTCCTTTTCAGCAATTGCTTTAATTGTATCAAATTGTGCTAAAAATACTTTTTGAGATAAAGACATATCAAATGAATACATACCAATACCAGCACCAAAGAATGAATCTTTCTTTTCATCAAAATTCTTAAATACAGTTTCACTCATGCCAGATTCTTTAGCAGCTTCAATTAATAATTCATTATCATAAAATGCGATGCCTAATTTTTCAGCAACCATCTTACCAATGAATCTACCACCAGAGCCATATTCACGGCCAATTGTTATAACATATTTCATAGTCGATCACCTTCTAAAATTATTATATCAAAATATTATATATTTTCAAAGAAAATAAGATTATAAAACTTCTCTATCAATAAATTTAAAACTATTTACATCAAATAATCCTTTATCTGTAATTTTAATTTCAGGAATTACAGGTAAAGACATAAATGATAAAGTCATAATAGGATCTACATCCTTATTAACCCCTAATATATTATGTGCTTTTTCAATAATGTCTTCTAAGGCTTTTGAAACAAAATAGCCATCCTTATCAGACATTAATCCTGCAATAGGCATTGGAAGTGAAGCAATGACTCTACAATCATTTACAAGTACAATGCCACCTTCTTGTTCCTTTAAAGCTAAAACTGCAGCATACATTTCTTTATTTGATACACCTGTAGTAATAATATTATGTGAATCATGAGCAATTGATATAGCAATTGCACCATTTTTAATACCAAATCCTTTTAATAATTCACACGCAACATTACCTGTATTATTATGACGTTCAATAACACATATTTTTGTTACATCTTTATCTTTATTAAAGACGAAGTCGCCATCTTTAATACCTACTTCAACAATTTCCTTTTTAGTTATTATTTCGCCTGGAATAATACCAATAGCATTAATTTTATTAGATTTTAAATTCATTTTTAATTTATTTTCATGAAAATCTTTTAATACTATTGTTCCTCTAACTGGTGAAATATCTTCTTTTTCATCATTAGATAAATATATACCATTATCTGCAACTATTTCACCAGATTTAATTGTCATAACACAATTAAAATTCTTTAAATCTTCCATAATTGCAATATCAGCTAAATATCCTGGGGCAATAATTCCTTTATCTTTAATATTCCAGCATTCTTTAGCATTTAATGTAGCCATTCTGATGGCTGAAAATGGATCAAGACCTGATTTAACACATAATTTTAATAAGCCATCAATATGACCTGATTCAATAATTGTAAAGGTTTGTTTATCATCTGAACAAAGTACACATCTTCTTGAATTTTCTTTAGTTATATGTTTAATTAAAGATCTTAAATTATGACAAGCAGATCCTTCTCTTAATGCAATATATAAACCAGCTTTAATTTTTTCATCAAACTCTTTAGTATCTGATACTTCATGATCTGATAAAATACCACATGCTGCATAAGCATTTAAATCTTTACCTATTAATCCTGGGGAATGACCATCAATTAATTTATTTAAATTCTTAGCTAATAAGATTTTATCTAACACTTTATCATCACAATTAATTACACCTACGTAATTCATTAATTCTGATAATCCTAAAGATGATTTATTTAATAATGGGCCTTCTAAATCTGATGCTTCAAGAATTGCACCTGAATTTTCAAATGGTGTTGCAGGAACACATGATGGAACATTAGTAATAACATCTAATTTAGATCTTTTTGCAGCTCTAATCATATAATTAAAGCCTGAAATGCCTTTAACATTAGTTATTTCATGTGGGTCTGTAATAATTGTAGTTGTACCATGTGGAACAATCATTTTAGCTAATTCTTCAGGTGAAATATATGATGATTCAATATGAATATGTGAATCAATTAAGCCGGGCATTGCATATTTGCCAGACATATCTATTTCTCTAACACCTTCATAATTACCACAGCCTGCAATATATTTACCACTTATGGCAATATCCCCTTTATATGTTGTAGCTTGTAATACGTCTACGATATTGACATTTTTTAATACTATATCCGCTTTTTTAATACCTCTTGCGGTAAGAATTAGATTTTTTAATTCTTCTTTCTCCATATTAAATTAATATTCCTTTTAAATGATCAATTTCATGTTGAACAACCTCAGCTGTATAGCCATCAAAATCCTTTGTAAATTTCTTAAAATTAACATCCTGGAATGTAACTTTAATATGCTGATATCTCTTACATTCCTTTTCACCCTCATGTGATAGACATCCTTCAGTTGTTCTATACATTACAGATTGCTTAATAATTTTTGGATTTAGTAATACTAAATATGAATTTTTATATTCAACAATAATCATATTTTTTTGATATCCAATCATATTACCAGCTAATCCTGAGCATTCCTCCTTATGTGCATTAAAGGTATCAATTAAATCTTGAACCTTACTTAAATCAGCAATTGTTACATCTGTTGATGGAACAGCTAAAAATTCATCATCCATTACAATATCCTTAACCATTTTATTTATCCTCCAAATTAATTTTAATTTTATTTATTAAATCAGCTTTAGCTAGGTCATAGCATTCATTTATTATCGCATAAATAGTATTACCATTACCCATTCCATGGCCTTTAATTACTATTTTCTTTAAGCCAAGCATTACAGCTCCACCTTGGGTATTATAATCATATTGTTTAGTAATATTATCTATAATATCTAATAATGTTGATTTCATAGGTGAATCAATTTTATTAGCTTCTTCTTTTATTTTAGATATTATCGCATGTGCTGTTCCTTCAATAGATTTTAAGGCTATATTACCTTGAAATCCATCTGCTACAACTACATGAACTTCTTTATTTAAAATATCATATCCTTCAAAATTACCTATGAAATTTAAATTAGAATTTTTTAATAATTGATATGCAGCGCGTGTTACATCATTTCCTTTTTTCTCTTCTTTACCATTTGAAAGTAAGGCAACCTTTGGATTATCTATTCCACGTGCCTGCATGAAGGCAACACCCATTTTCGCAAATTGGAATAATTGTTCTTCCTTCATATCAACGTTGGCACCACAATCAACTAAACAAAAATAATCTTCTGTTCCTTTTAATATTGGACATAAACAAGGTCTTAAATGCCTTATAGTTCCAATAATAAATACTGATGAAAATAATACTGATCCTGTAGACCCTAGTGTTACTACACCAGATACATCATCATTTTCTTTACAAAATGTTAAAGCTTTAATTAATGATGATTCCTTTTTCTTTTTAAAAGCCATCATTGGAATATCATCATTAGTTATTTCATCCTTAGAATCTATTATTTCATAATTAGTAATATTTTCATTTTTTATGATATTTTCTATTTTGTCTTTATCTGCAAATATATATAAAAATAAATCATCATTATTTTTTAAAGCATTTATTGCTCCATAAATTAATAATTCTTCATTATTATCTGCACCCTTTAAATCTACACAAAGCTTTATCATAATATACCTCTATATAATTATAATAGAAAAAATGTTTTAATTAAATAATTAAAAAAGGAGAAATCATCCAATTTCTCCTTAATTATTAAATAATACAATTATTTAGTATTAATATACATATTGACCTAATATTTCAGTTACTTCAAATGTAGCAAATGTCCTACCGCCATCTCTTAATAAGCCTTCAAGGCCAGTCCAGATTGGTGCATATACATCTTCTCCAACAATTTCAATATCTAATGTAACATCATCACCAGGCATAGCCAAATCAACTGTGCCTACGCCATCTTTAGACATATAAACTACATTAAATTGACCATAAGATATACCTCTAACATTTACTATTGGTGTAGAGCCTTTCAAAACTGGTGTATGTCTTCCGCCTTCTTCTTCTGATAAAATATGTGCTTTAACTCTTAATTTTTGTCCTGCATATTCTTTTCCAGGTGTTGTAATTAATTGGGCTGTTTTAATTTCTTCTTTTGTAACACCTCTTAATAATATACCTACTGAATCACCCTTTGTTGCAGAATCTAAGACAGTTTTATATTTATCAATACCAGTAATTGCTGAAGAAACTATAGTTCCATCCTGTAAAATGATTGAAACTAAATCACCAAGATTAGCAGTTCCATTTTCAATTATTACAGTTGCAACTGTACCTCTACCATTTAATGTGTATATATCTTCTACTCTTGCAGCTAAAATATCTCTATTACTAATAACTTCAAAATATTGTTCAGTATGGCCTTCTATACTACATGCATATCGCTTAAGACCATTAGAATAAATTGTAGGTTGAATAGCTGCGGCTTCTACAAATGGATGAGCTGTTGCATTTATATAACAGCCATATAATGTTGCCTTGCCATCTTCAACATCAAGCTCATCTGCAGGAATCTTATCTCCACCTTTAAAATCAACTTTGAAATTACTTGGTGTTGCTGCAGAATAATAATTTTTACTCCAACCTAAGAAAGTTAAACCATATTCTGATAAATCAGGATTTGGTAATGTGATTTCTTTTCCAGCTTGAACATTTTCAGTCGTAGGTACTTTATTTTGTAAAGGATATGTATTATTTTGTAAATAATAGCTTAATTCAACAGTATCACCAGCCCATACGCCATATAAAGATAATGATGCAGATCCTACATTTACTGTATCACCAACTTTATATCCTGCTTCTGTTGCTGTTACGCTTGATGCATAACCTAAGAATGTGTAATTTTCTCTTTCTTCTGGAGCTTCTACTACAAATGAACCATTTTCATCAACTTTAATAGTATTTACAGTGCCAAATGGACTATTTGCAAAAAGATTAACACTAACTTGCTTTACCCATTGTGCAACAAATATTGGGCTCTCATGCTCTTCATCAATATGATATGTATCTCCTGCTTGATAAATTGTATCATCATCAGAAACCTTCCAGCCTGCAAATCTATAACCAGCATATGTTGGAATTTCAGATATAATTTCATAATCTAAACCAGTTGTTGGATTATATTCAACTGTAACAGTTTCATCTGATTCCATTGAACCACTTGCTAAATTATATGAAATAGTAGTTGATAATGTTAATTCAGTTGAAGTTGATGTACTTGTTGATCCATCACTTGATGTTTCTGATACAAGTGGGCCTGTAATACCATTTCCTGATGTTGTTGATGGCGAAACCTCACTTGTTGATGTTGATGTTGAAACCTCACTTGTTGTTGTAACATCATCCTTCTTGTCGCCTTTTTTCTTTCCACAAGAAGCTAAAGCTGATAAGGCAGCCACACCTACAAATAAACTTAAAACAATATTTTTCTTTTTCATTTTATTTTTCTCCTTTTCTTACTACAAGCATATTTTAACACTTTAAAAAATCAATACAATCATCCGAACGGTTGATTTTTAAAAAAATAAAAAAACTTAAAAAATATATATTTTTTTACTTTTCAGGTTCTATTTTTTATTAATTTGTCTTTACTACGTCATAGCCATAAAATTGAAAAACTAAATACATCCATATTAATAACGAATCGGATATCACTTAATTATTATAATATATATATTATCTTGTTAATATACAATATTGACAATAAAAAATAAAATGTTAAAATGTTAACGTAAATTCATAAGACAGTTCATTTGTACCATCCTGTCTATAAAAAAAACTAGGACTAATTTATTTCTTATGTTTTTATGATGGCTATTTTCGCCATCTTTTTTTATTTTAGGAGGTAATATGTATATACTTTCAACTGAAGCATCATTTGATGCAGCACACTTCTTATCTAATTACGAAGGTAAATGTAGTAATATCCATGGTCATAGATGGAAAGTTGTATTAAATATTAAAGGTGAACCCACAAATGGTATGGTAGTTGATTTTAATGTAATTAAAAAATCATTAAAAGAATTATGTGATTATTTTGATCATACATTTATTGTTGAAAAAAATTCTTTAGATGATAATTTATTATCATTATTACAAAAACAATTCTTAATAAGAATAGTTGATTTTAGAACTACTGCTGAAAATTTTGCTAAATATATATTTGATACATTAAATCAAAAATATGATGTATATGAAGTATTAGTATATGAAACTCCTAATAATTGTGCGAGATATATATGCGAATAATTGAGAAATTTACATCAATTAATGGTGAAGGCTTAAGACAGGGTGAGCTTGCAACATTTATTAGATTTGCAAATTGTAATTTAAGATGCTCATATTGTGATACAACATATTCATTTATTAATCCTATTTATAAAGATGAATCTATAGATGATATTGTTAATTATTGTAAAAAACAAAATATTAAAAATATTACATTAACTGGTGGAGAACCATTAATTCAAGATGATATTAAAGAATTAATAAATGAACTTATTAAAAATGATTTTAGAGTTGAAATTGAAACTAATGGTTCTATTTCAATTAAAGATTATCTAAATGATAATATTTCATTTACATTAGATTATAAGCTTCCTACTTCTTTAATGGAGCATATGATGAATGTAGATAATTATAATTATGTAACTAAAAAGGATTCAATTAAATTTGTTTGTGGTGATAAAAATGATTTAGATAAAATGATTTTTATCATTAAAAAATATAATTTAATTGATAAAACAAATGTAATTATATCTCCTGTATATGGAAAAATAGATTTGGCATCTATTGTAGATTATATGATTTTAAATAATTTAAATGATGTTAAATTTTCATTACAAATCCATAAAATAATTTGGGATTCTAATAAAAGAGGTGTCTAATGATAGATAAAGATAGATTAGAAAAAGCAATTAAAGAAATAATAATAGCCCTTGGTGATGATCCAAATAGAGAAGGCTTAATTGATACACCAAGAAGGGCAGCTGAAATGATGTTAGAACAATTTGAAGGAATGAATTACACAAATGATGAATTAATTGATTTATTTAATAAAACATTTGAAAGAGATTATGTAACTGATTCTAAAAATGTTGTCATAATGAAAGATATTGATATCTTCTCTCATTGTGAGCATCATTTAGCATTAATGTATGATATGACTGTAGATATTGCATATATACCTAATGGTAGAGTAATTGGCTTATCTAAATTAGCACGTATCGCAGATATGGTATCTAAAAGATTACAATTACAAGAAAGAATTGGTTCTGATATTTTATATATTGTTAAAGAAATTACTAAATCTAGTGATGTTATAGTAAGAATAAAGGGATGTCATTCTTGTGTTACTGCAAGAGGTATTAAAAAAAGAAGTGAAACTATTACTATTTCTAAAATAGGAAATCTTACAAAGGAGATATTTTTATAATGAAGGCATTAGTTTTATTTTCAGGTGGACTTGATTCTACTACTTCTTTAGCTTTAGCTATCGATAAATATGGTAAAGATAATGTAATTGCATTAACAATATCTTATGGGCAAAAACATATTAAAGAAATAGATGCAGCAAATAATATTGTCAAATATTATGGTGTTGAGCATATGTATCTAGATTTATCTAAAATATTTGAAAATAGTGATTGTTCACTACTTGAAAAAAATCATAAAGATATTCCAGAAGGTAAATATAGTAAGCAATTAAATGAAAACAAAATATTAACTACATATGTACCATTTAGAAATGGCTTATTCTTATCTTCTGCAGCCGCAATTGCGATATCTAAAAAATGTGATGTTATATATTATGGTGCTCATCAAGATGATGCAACTAATGCATATCCTGATTGTTCTAAAGAATTTAATGATGCAATCAATAATGCAATCTATCAAGGTTCAGGTAAAACAGTTAAGGTTGAAGGACCATTTATTAATTTAAGAAAAAAAGATATTGTTAAATTAGGTACTTCTCTACATGTACCTTATGAATTAACATGGTCTTGTTATAATGGTCATGATAAAGCATGTGGTAAATGTGGTACATGTATAGATAGAATAAATGCATTTAAAGAAAATGGACTTGTAGATCCGATTGAATATGAGGAATAATATGAATAGAGAAAATGAAGGATTAAAAAATTTAGGTAATAAAACTAAATATGAATTTGATTATAATAAGGATGTATTAGAAAAATTTGATAATAAGCATATTGATAATGATTATTTTATTAAATTTAATTGTCCAGAATTTACATCTTTATGTCCTATCACAGGACAACCAGATTTTGCAACAATATATATATCATATATTCCTGATAAATATTGTGTAGAATCTAAATCATTAAAATTATATTTATTTTCTTTTAGAAATCATGGTGATTTCCATGAAGATGTAGTAAATATCATTATGAAAGATTTAATTGAATTATTAAATCCAAGATATATTGAGGTCTTAGGTAAATTCTTACCAAGAGGTGGTCTTTCAATTGATCCATATGCAAATTATGGAAGAAAGAATACTAAATATGAAGAAATGGCACAATATAGATTAATGAATCATGATCTATATCCAGAAAATATAAATAATAGATAATTAATATTGGGTGAATGCCCAATATTTTTTATTATTCAATGCGTTGTTATATCGTTTGCATTACATTGTATTAAAAATGTATAATAATTATTGTATAATTATGTTGAGGTGACAATAATGCAAAAAGATTCTACTATTTCATTACGTATTGATTCAGAATTAAAGAACGATGTTGAAAAAATATTAAAAAGTTTAGGTATTCCAATGACAACCGCAATAACTATGTATTTTAACCAAATTAAAATGAGAAATGGTATTCCATTCAACCCAGTAATTGTAAATGCGCCTAAATCATATGAAGATTATACAGAAGACGAAGTTATGATGATGTGTGAAAATGCGGTAAATGAATACAAAACCGGTTCTACTATTTCAAGCAAAGATGTTGAAGCTAAATTAAAAAAGAAATTTAAAGATGAAATATAAAATTGAATATTCTACTCTTGCAGAACAAAGTTTAATTGATATTTTTGATTTCATTTAAAATATCCTTTTAGATCCAAAAGCTGCTCAAATTATAACTATGGGAATTGTTTCAACCATTAATGTTTTGGATGAATTTCCTAAAAGACACAAACTATGTGAAGAGAAATTTCTTAAGGCAAAGAATATAAGATCGACATTTTATAAAAATTATAGAATCCTCTACATTGTAGATGATATTAATTTTACAGTAGTTATAGTAAATATTTTCTATATAAAAAGAGACATTAATAATATAATTGTTTAAATAAATAATCCCCAAGGTGTTCTAGAATAATCTAGTTAACCTTGGGGATATTTTATATAATTATAATTTCCAACCTACTGCTTCTTTTCATTAAATAGATAATTATTTTGTGATACATAAGAAACCATTTTATTGTAATCAACTAAAGTTAAATCTTTAGTATTTACTCCACCAATATTAATATCACCTTTGTTTGGATCCCAAAGTGAAGCAATTAATTTAGCAATAGTTGATTTACCTGCACCTGATGGTCCTACAAGCGCAACTAATATTTAAATTAATATCATGTATTGGCTTATGTTCCTTATCCATAAATACAAGCATCATTTTGCCAAGAAATCCTTTAGGATGACCAAAACTATCTGTAAACGACATAATATCTTCTATAATTCTTCTATTTTATTTAATTTACATTCATAACCAAGAGATTTTATTGCATTAATGATATTATCTATTTCATCATTATTTTCCATAACTATAATTGTTATATTTTTCTTATGACTAGATTTTACTTTTTTTATTTTAGTTGTTTTTCTTACAATATCATTTACATGTGCTTCACACATCCCACACATCATTCCATCTACATCTAAATATATTTTATACATAAAATCTCCTATCCTAATGATATATCTAAAACCATCATTAATACAAATCCTATTGCAAGACCTATAGTTGCAAGATTAGAGTGATTACCTTCATTTGCTTCAGGTATTAATTCTTCAACAACTACATAAATCATTGCACCTGCAGCAAAAGCAAGTATAAATGGCAATATAGTTGCAACATAATAAGTTAAAAGTATTGCAATAAGTGCGGCAATAGGTTCAACTACACCTGAGAAAAAGCCATATAAGAAGGCCCTGAATTTAGAATTACCTTCTTCTTTTAATGGCATTGAAATAATGGCTCCTTCAGGGAAATTTTGTATTGCAATACCTATTGATAACGCAAGCATTGCATGTTCATTAATATTACCATTAATCATGCCTGCTACAACTACACCTACAGCTAAGCCTTCAGGCACATTATGTAATGTTACCGCTAGAAACATTTTAAATGTTTTAGATAATTTATTTTTCTTAATGCCTTCTTCTTGTCTATCAATATGCATATGAGGAATCAAATAATCTAACAATAATAAGAATCCTACACCTACTAAAAAGCCAATGCCAGGTATTAACCATTTTTTATAATTATCATAAGTATCTATCGCAGGCTCAAGTAAGCTCCAGATAGATGCTGCTATCATCACACCTGAAGCAAAGCCTAACAATATTTTTTGTAATTTTGGATTAATATTATCTTTTAAGAAAAACACCATTGCACTACCAAGTGTAGTACCAACTAATGGTATTAATAAACTAAGAATAACTATCCAAGACATAAATTACACCTTCTTTATAAGTTGTCATCTTTTAAAGCTAATGATAAATTAATTTTAGATATCTTTTTAGATTCAATAAAATAAACAATTAAGAATGATAATAATCCAATACCAAATATAGTTGGATATAGGTATGGTGCTACATAGAAATCTAACCAACCCTTCATTTCATTTTTCAAAACTAAATCCCAAGCAATTTTAATAAAGAATTGAGCTATAAATGTTGATATTACAACTGATAATATAGTTATTATTCCAGTTGATATATTATATATTTTATTAATATTAAATGTATCATATCCTATTATCTTCAACATAGATATTTGATTTTGATTCTTCTCTATTACTATCTTAGCTAATAAGAATATTAATAATACAAATAATATTATTGATATACCTGTAAATAAAACAAATACTTTACCCATTGAATCAGATAATTGATTACTAATGACAATTAAATCATCTAAAGAAATTGTTTTATAAATATATTCATCAGATATATCTAATTTCTCATCAGATAAATATGATGTTAAATATCCTTCACTAAATGTATCCATAAATAATTCCTTATCCATGAATATGATTAATGATCCTGTTGTATCATATGAACCTGATATAACAAATTCATATTTAGTATCTGAATATTGTTCACTTAATTTAATCTTAGAATTATTTTTTAAATTATATTTAGATTTTAATCCTGATGCGACAACTATTTTATTTTCTTTAATATTAAGATTGTTTAAATATTTAGAATTATCTCCATATTTATCTAACCCAAATATCATTATTTCATCATTTTTATAATTCAATGTTTTAACATATAATTTTTCACCATCTAAATCATCAATATCAACCTTTAATATTGTTTGATATGGTGCAATTTGGCTTTTGATAACTTCTTCTTTATAATGATCTAATAATGGATTCATCATTATACCAAATAATAATATTATAGTTGCGAAAAGTGTACCAAAAAATAAAGCTATATAAGTTCCTTTATTTTGTAAAATGACTCTTATTTGATATCTAGATATGAAATTAATTTTAGGACTTAATTTCATAACTTTTTTATTCTTTTTAAGCTTTAATTGATTTCTTAATAAATTTAATGATGGTATAGAAATTGTTTTTAATATTACTAATAAATTAATAATAAATACCATTAAAATAGGTATTATTGTTGTATACAATAATGCCTTTGCATTATAGTATGTTGTATATACTGGTAATGAATATGAATGATAATATAAGCTTACTAAATATTGTTTTAATGCAGTATATGCAAGTATATTACCAAATACTCCTGCAAGAAGTGTAATTAATGTAGGTAAAATTAAATAACCAGTTAATAATTCTACCCTGTTATACCCCATTGCCTTAAGGGTGCCAATACTTTTAGCTACTCTTTCAATTTGACTTTTAGTTGATAATGCAAATACAAATGCTAAACCAAAAATGATGATTGTGCCAAAGACTAACATCATTACTAAATCACCTTCTAAATCAGTGATAGTAAATTGAATAGCTTGGTTATCTTCTTTAGCTAAAAATGTATCTAATAAATTACCATTATCAACTAATTTTTGATATAAATTTGAAGTTAAAGAACTATTTTTAGTATGTGCTTTATCTTCATTTAATCTTTCAGGAAATAAATATGCATAATTATATTTAACATGATCATTATTAAATTCATTATATGCATCATCATTTATAAGTGAAATACTAAATTTATTCGCATCAAACATTGAATCAGTATTATTTTTAAATAACGCTGAATAATCTACTAAAGATATTGATGCAGAAATAATAAATTCTTTATCATTGATGATAATTTTATCACCAATATCTTTTTTATTATTTTCTAAATATAATCTATCTAAAGCTATTTCATTATCATTAGATGGTAATTTACCTTTATGAATACAATATTTATTAATATTATCTCTATCAGATGTTTTATATAATCTAATAGTATGATTATTAGATGTCAATTCATCTTTATAATTTAATTTATAAATTGATATGTCATTATCTTGTTCAATTTCATAAATTAGGCTATCATCTAATTCATTCATTGTAGAAAAATGGCCATCTTCTAATGTGTATTTATCAATACCTTCATAATATGTTTTTATCATTGAATCATTTCCAATCATATAGCCTGAGCATAAGGCGATTGGAAGTGATAAGAATAAAAACATAATGATATATTTAACAATATCTTTTAATAATTCTCTTGGTAATCTTTTAAATAAAGGATTTCTCATAATTCTAAATCACTTGCCTTTACTTTATTAGAATTCTTTTCATTAGATATAATAGTTCCATCTTTTAATCTAATAATTGTATCAGCCATTTTAGCTATATTTTCATTATGAGTAACCATAATAATAGATGTATTATATGTATCTTTAACTTTTTCAATTAATTCTAATATTTGTTTAGATGTATCAGAATCAAGGGCTCCTGTGGGCTCATCACATAATAATAAATTAGGATTTTTAACGATTGCCCTACCAATTGATGTACGTTGCTGCTGTCCACCTGATAATTGTGCAGGTATTTTATTTTCATGCTTTTTCAATCCTAATACTTCTATTAATTCATCTACATTTAAATGATCCTTAGATAAATAAGCTCCTACTTCTATATTTTCTCTTACAGTTAAATTAGGTATTAAATTATAGCTTTGAAATACATATCCTAAATTCTTTCTACGATAAGCAATTCTTGCTTTCTCAGACATTTCTTCAATGTATTCGCCATTGATGCCGACACGCCCTTCATCAAGTGTATCTATACCACCTATAATATTTAATAATGTTGATTTACCAGAACCAGATGGTCCAAGTAAAACAACCATTTCCCCTTTTTCTACCTTAAAAGAAATTCCTTTTAAAGCATAATAACTATTTTCTCCACTTCCATATGTTTTTTTAATATCTTCTATCTCAATAAACATAATAATCCCTCCACCTATATACTATCATCATTTGAACAATTGTTCAAGTGTTAAAATGTTATTTAGTAAATAAAAGCCCATAGGGCTTTTACTATTTTTATTATTTTAATGAACTAATAAATAAGCTATAAGCTGAATCATCTATTGCAGAGCTATCACCATTTACAATTAAGCCTTCAGTTAATAGATTTGCACCATATGATTTAACTTCATCTTGCCAATTTCTCATCCATTCACCATCGCCCCAACCATATGATCCGAATAAGGCGATATTTTTACCTGACGCTCTTACGATTAATTCATCATAAAATGGTTTAAATTCAGCATCTTCTAATTCTTCAGCACCCATCGCAGGACAGCCTAGAATAATTGTGTCATATTTTAATATATCATCTACATTTGCAGTAACGACATTAAACATATCACAATTTAAATCTCCTTTTATTTTATTGGCAATATCTTCTGTATTACCTGTACCACTCCAAAAAACTATTACTTGATTCATATTTTCCTCCTTTATCTCATAAAGCTTTCTATTGGATAACCTTTATTAATTAGATTGATTACGCAATTAGTACATTTTTTATATTTATTAAATATTTGAAGCTTTTCATTTAAATTAGAATAAACCTTCCAATATCCGACATATAAGCATTTATCACCTTCTATAAATGATTTAATATCATCAAGGTCATAATCTAAAAATACTCCTATCTCATGAGGGAATTCTTTTTCATTTAATCTTGATTTTAAATCATTTAACATATTATCTATAGATGATGTATCATAACCTATTTCTTTTAAATAATTTATACAATCATTATTTAATAATCTTCTTTCAAATACATTTTTTCTATAAACCAATATTAATACCTTTGAATCTGTCTTTTTTAAAATATAAAAACATAATTTAGGATATGATTTATTTAATTCTTCTATTTCTTTATAAATAGATTCATTATAATCCATACATATTAAATTAGAAGCCTTTATACCACAGATTGCAGGTGATGAATGTAATGCTAATAATCTCTCTAATGTTTTACTCATAAGATTTATCTCCTGATCTAATAGTTAGTATTATCTAACTATATATTATTATAGTATCAGATGGCATACATGTCAATAAAAAGTTAGATAAAACTAACTAATAATTAAAATATTAAAATATTTTATGAAATATAAAAAAATTATAAAACGTTTACATAATCATCCGTTCGGGTGATTTATTTTTAATTTTTATATGTTATAATGAATTAAATTTTCGGGGAAGGAAAAAATTGTTATGAAAAAGAAAAAAATATTTTTAACTGCAGTTACAACAGTCTTAGCTGCATCTGCCCTTGTTTCATGTGGCAAAAATAGTAGTTCTGATAATAAGAAAGATGATGATAATAAAACTACTACAGAAACTCTACCTGCAGACATGCACAAGGTTTATTTCATCATTGATGGTGAAGTTGTAGGCACTGTAGATTATAAAGAAGGTGCTTCTTCAATTTTAGAATATCAAGTTCCTGCAAGAGAAGGTTACATTGGTAAATGGGATTCATATACTCTTGGTGATAAAGATGTATATGTAACAGCTAGATATTTTAAATTAAATGTTAATTATAAAGTTGAATATTATTTAGAAAATCTAGAAAATAGTCAATACACAATTAGCGCAAATGATACACAAACATTTAGTGCTAAGGCATATGACGAGGTTATTCCAACTGTAAAATCATTTGATCATTTCACTTGTACTAATCCTAATATTGAAGGAACAGTTTTAGAGGATGGCTCTACTGTTTTAAAATTATATTATTCAAGAGATACGTATACTGTTAATTATGTAACTAATAATGGTACTACTATTGCTCCTCAAACAGTTAAATATGGTACTAAATTAACACAACCTACTTTAACTAAAGATGGTTATGATTTAACTGGCTTTAAGGTAGGAGATCAAGATTATGATTTTAATACTCCTGTTTCTTCTAATTTAACTATTGAAGCTAAATTTAATGCCAAGGATAATATCAGATATAAAGTTAATTATTATCAAGAAAATCTTGAGGATGATAATTATTCTTTAGTTATTGCAGATTCTTTTGCAACAACTGGAAATACTGATGAATTAATTAGAGCCGATTTAAAGGATTATGTAGGATTTGAATTAGATGAAGAAAAGAGTAATTTAGAAGGAACTATAAAGGCTGATGGTTCTTTAGAATTAAATGTATATTATAAGAGAAAGAGATTAAATGTTTCTTTTGTAACTAATACTTCTGATACTTTAAATCCACAAATTGTAAAATATGGTTCAAAAATATCTTGTCCTCAATTAGGTAAAGCTGGTTATGACTTTAAAGGATATAAATATGATAGTGAAAATTTCTTTAATTTCAATAACACAATTACTACAGATTTAACTTTAACTGCTTCTTTTGATCCAATAAAAGTTAATTATAAAATTAATTATTATCAACAAGATTTTGGCGCAAGCTATGTTAAAGTTCAAACTGATTGTATAAGTGATCAAGCTTATACTGGCACAGTTATTACAATTGATAAATTGTATCAGGGATTTAATTTAAATACTGCAAAAAGTACACTTGAGGCAACAGTTAAAGCTGATGGCTCTACTGAATTAAATGTATATTATGATAGAAAAGAATTAGAAATTAATTTCGTAACTAATAATGGTACTGAATTAGAATCTAAAGTTATTAAATATTACCAAACAATTGAAGAGCCTGTCCTTGAAAAGGAAGGTTATAATTATGTTGGTTGGAAATGTAATGGTGTAGATTTCAATTTTGCAGATCCAATTTTAACAAGCATGACACTTGAATGTGTATTTGCACCTGCTGAAAACACAGTTTATACAATGAGATATAATTATGAAAAAGCTAATGAAGATGGTTATGATCAAGAAACATCTACTTATTATGGAACAACAGGTGAAGATGCATATATTTATTATAAAAATAGAACAGGATTTGATCTTAAAGAAACACCTACAACAAAGAAAATAGAAGGTGATGGTTCTACTATCATTGACATTTATTATGATAGATTAAGAGTTCAAGTTGATTATCAAACAAACCTCTCTGACGTGAATCTTGATCCGGTTTATGTCAAATATGGAACAGCAATGAAGAATTTAATTCCTGATTTAACAAGACCAGGTTATAGTTGTAGATATAATAATTCTTCTTATGGTGGTTGGTTTGATGCAAATACTACTACTTCATTTAATTATCTTAATCAATCAACAGTATTCTTATATTGGGATGCAATACCTCAGGATTATAAAGTTCAATTTTATTTTGAAAATATAACTAATGATGAATATACATTAAATGATAATTATACAGAAGCTTCTTCTGCTGAAACAGACACTTACGTAAATGTAGAACCATATGAATTTGAAGGATTTGAATTTAATGCTTCATTATCAAATATAGAAGCTAAAATCCCTGCAGATAATTCAACTGTTTTAAAGCTATATTATAAGAGAACAAGATATAAAATTAAAGTGTATACTAATACAGATGATGTAGTTATTCCTGATATTATTGCAAAACATGGATCAAAAATATCATTAGATCCTATTTCTAGACAAGGCTATACATTTGATGGTTGGTTTGTAAATGATTCATATGAATGGAATTTCAATTCTGATGAGGTAACACATAACTATGAAATGTATGCTAATTGGACTGCAAATCAAATAGAAACTAAAGTTGAATATTATTATGAAAATGTAAATGATAATGATTATACATTAAAAGCAACTGATTATATTTATCCTTATGCAGATGAAGATTATAGTTTAGAATATGATGTTCCTGAAGGATATAATGTTTTAGATGACGAATCAGTAGTACAATCAATAATTAATCCTGATGGTTCTACTGTTTTCAAAGTATATTATAAGAGACATCGTCTTACTATTAGCTTTAACACAGGTCTAGAAGGTATTAATGTTGATCCGATTTTAATTAAATATGGTCAAGTAATTAACATTGATGAAATTACAAGTACTATAAATAGACCTGGTTATACACTTGATTATTGGTATGATAATAATGGTAGTTACCAAGGTGATAACTTCTTCTCTACTAGTGTAAATTTATCTGCTCATTATACTGTAAAAAATAATATTAAATATATAGTTAGATATTACCAAGAAAATATTGATGATGATGAATATACATTAATAGATGAAGAAACATTTGCAAATGGTAATGTAGAAAGAAATTTCGCTTATTATTATAATTTTTCCGAAGATATTAAAAATCGCTTTGATAATTATTTTGGAGAAGGTTTTAATAAACCAACATATAATAATGATTATATAAAAGCAGATGGTTCAACAATTATTGAATTATATTATCAAAGAAAAACATATAGAGTAATATTATCTACAGATTCTCATACTTCTTGTGAGTTTAATAATAATATATATCATAAATACGGAACAGTATTAAATATTCAAGTAACATATAAGAAAGATCTAGCATATCCTTATAAAGGTATGTTTGATGCGAATGACGAATTATTAACAGATGAATTAACATATGAATATACAGTTGATCATGTTGATGATTATAAAATAGAAGTCAAAACAGAAGTGTTACCAGAATTAAATGATTATCATTTCACTTCTTCTGCTGACGACATTACCATAAATGAATATGTAGGTGAAGAGACCGATTTAGTAATTCCAGATTGCGTAACAAAAATTGGTCAGAATGCGTTCTATTACAAAAGTCAATTTAATTCAATTACTTTGGGCACAAACATAAAAGAAATTGAAAATGGCGCTTTTGAAGGCCTAGATGAAAACACAACAATCATTTTTAACGATAAGCTTGAAAAAATTGGTAATGGAGCGTTTAAATATGTTAATTTAGGTGATTTAGTATTGCCTGAATCTGTAACAGAAATTGGTTCTGAAGCATTTTTTAATGCAAATATTACAAGCATTTATCTTCCTAATAATTTAAAAACTATTGGTTATCATGCGTTCTTACTTGAAACTTATGATGGTCAAAAAATAGCTATCAATCCATTCCCTAAATCAATTGAGGAAATTGGTGAAGGTGCGTTCTTTAACCGTGAATTAAATGAAATTGCTTTTGAAGCTGGGTCAGTTTTAAAAACTATTAGTACTAGTGCATTTGCTAAAAAATCAAGTGCTCATGAAAATGATGAGGAAACAGTATACGATATTGTAATTCCTGCATCAGTAGAAACAATTAGTTCTAATGCATTTGAGGAAGTGCTAATTAGTTCAATCACTTTCGAAGCAAATTCACATTTAAAAACTATTGGAGCTAGTGCATTTAAGATTAGTCAATATGAAATTGATGACAAAATAATAATAGATGATTTAATATTACCTAATTCACTTGAAGAAATCGGTGATTTTGCATTTACTAATAGATATTTTGGTTCTATTTCTTTTGAAGAAGATTCTATTATTGAGTCATTAGGTAAAAACTCATTCTACTTAGTTACGGCTGATCAATTTACATTTGCGCCAAGTATTACTCATATTGGTTCTGATGCATTTTATCAATTCAAGACTGATGAGATTATAATACCTAATACTATAAAAACATTAGAAGAAAATAGTTTTGAATGGTCAGATATTAGAATCATAACATTTGAAGAAAATTCTCAAATTAAAACTATTCCAGCAAAAGCATTCTATTGTGGTAATATTGAATATTTAACGCTTCCTGATTCTCTAGAATATATTGGTGCTAAAGCATTCTATGAAAATGATTTCGCATTATTAATGCTTCCAAACACAGTTAAAACAATTGGAAATTCTGCATTTTATAATACACGTTTAAGAGTAATTTATATTTCTGAAGCATTATATGAAATTGGTGATGAAGGCTTTGATGCAAATTATAGTATAGAATTTGTATTTAATAATTCTATTTTAGGATTTGCTGAAGGTGAGCCTGAATACGGAAAGATTCCTCTAAATTCTAACACTGTTATATTTGATAAAGAAGAATCACAAAAAGTCGAATTAGATGGCGATTTCTTAATTAAACATATTTCTTCTTCTGAAATAGAATTAGTAAAATATATTGGTTCTGCATCAAGAGTTGAGCTTCCAAATTATTTAACATCTATAGGCAATAAAGCATTCTATATAAATACTAATATTACTTATGTTGATATTCCTGATCATGTAACAACAATAGGTGAAGATGCATTCTGTGGATGTAGTAATTTACTTACAGTAGAATTAGGTTCTTCTGTAATTGATATTCAAGATTATGCATTCGGAGAATGTAATTTATTAAAAGAAATTTGGAATAAATCATCTCTTACTTTAACAAAAGGTGATACTTCTAATGGACGAATCGCAGAACATGCATTTATTATTTATGAGGGCGATAATTTTGTTTCTCATCTAGTACAAGATGGTGATTTCTTATTATTTAATGATGAAGATAATAATGAAGTATATTTAATGAAATATTTAGCCGAAAATACTCCAGATGGAGACCTATATATTCCGGAAAATGTTACATATATATTTGATAAGGCATTCTATCAATCATTCAATGAAGAAAAACATATAAATATTATTTGTAATTCAAATTTAAAAGTAATTGGAGATTTGGCATTTGCATATTCATATATTGAAAATATTGAATTAAATGAAGGCTTAACAACACTAGGTAGTAATTCATTCGATGACACACATAAATTAACTGATATTGTATTACCTTCAACTGTATTAGAAATAGGTTCTAGTTCATTTGCGGATTCTAATATTTCATCAATAACTATTGATGAAAATTGTACAAAAATTGGAGATTATGCATTCAATAATTCAAAGGTTAAATACATCGTATTTGATGGCGATTCAAAGCTTGAAGAAATTGGATATAGAGCATTTAGCAACACAAATATTAATTCATTTTATTTAGGCGAGAATGTAACATATATAGGTGAGAAGGCATTTATGAACACTATGATATATGAGATCAAAAATGATTCAAGCTTAGTATTAACATCGGGTTCAGATTCATATGGTGGCATTGCTAAAAAAGCTGATTATATTTATTCTTCTGCTGCTGGAGCATCAAGAATTCATGAAGATGAAAATGGATTTGTATATTATGAAAAATATGATGAATCTGGTGCAATATTAGTTGATTATTTAGGTGAAATAGATGAAGAAAGTGATATTGTAATTCCATCAAACATTGTACAAATCGATTACATTAAGAATTTCACAAATGTTACTGTTAATACAATATTCATATCCAAGAATGTTAAAATCATTGGTGATAATTCATTTAGAAATTTCAAAATGAATGAAATTATTTTTGAAGATAATTCGCAATTAGAACGAATTGGAGATATGGCATTCTATTATGATACAATATACATTATGCAAGATGTGTTAGAAATTCCTGATTCTGTTACATATCTTGGTGATTATGCATTCCATATGGCCGGATGTAGAGTAATTATAGTGCCTGAATCATTAGAATATATTGGCCAACTATTTATGTGGAATAACACAGAGCTCGAATATGTAATATTCAAAGAAGGAACTTCAATCACTGCATTTGATAAAGCAATATTTGGCTCACCTTCGTATCACAGCGATTTAAATATTATTATACCAGTGAGTGTAACTGATATCACTGATTCATTTGACGCAGGACATAGTATAAATGTATTCTATTACGGAACTGCTGAACAATATGCTCTAATATCTCCTAATAACATGTCTTGTAACGAAGATATTAATGTATATTATTATTCAGCAACTGAAAATAATGATGGATCACATTGGCATCTAGATGATGATGGTTATCCAGTTATTTGGGAAAGTGAATAATTAAATAATTAAACAATAAATACCTCTTTGAAGAGTACCCCTAAAGTTGGACTAGAGAAATCTAGAAAGACTAAGGGGTACTTTTTATTATGAGATTAAAAGATGAAGATTTAAAAGAAAAAAATGAGGAATAACCTCATTCTTTTGTTATAACACAATTTTCTTCTAAGCCATATTTTTCAATTGTTATATCTATATTAGAATAATTATGAATTAATTTTAAATGTTTACAATTATCAAATGCTTCTTCATCTATATATGTTACTGATGATGATATATCATAATACTTTTAGCATTCTAACAAGATAATAAGAATAAATTTACTTTTTTTAAAAAAAGGCTCATTAGAAACAAATTTATTGTTGTAATCTAATGAGTCGTTTTTTTTATTAATAAGTATTTATAATAAATCTAAATATTTTTTAGATTTTTCTTCATATGTTTTTTTATCTATAATACCACTATCATATAATTCTTTTAATTTTTTTAAATTATCATATGCCTCAGATGAGCCTTCGTCAGTTTGGCTATTATTAGTCACTTCATCTTCTTCATTTTGAGGCTGCCAAATAAGATAGAAAATACCACCAACAGCTGAACAAAAAATTATAACAAAGACGCCTAATGCGATACTCTTATCATCGCTATGTAGGCTTAATAATGCAAAAATCATAAATATAGCACCAGCAATTAAGAATAGTACTAATGCAATGATGATTGGTCCTTTAAAATCTTCCAAATTAGCAAAATACATAAAATAAGAAATAATGGTAATAGATTCAATTATTGTTAATATATAGCCGACTGGAATAAGTACTTGTGCTGGTATTTTACTTCTCATTCTGTCACTTCCTTTTTCTCTTCTTCTTTATCATTTGTTTTAACTTCTTGTTCTAAAACAGCTATTTTAGCAAGTAAATGCTCTATAACCTCTTGCTCCTCTACTATTTGTCTATTCTTATCTGCAATATATGCGATTGCATATAATGGATAAATAGCAAGCATTAACAAAAAAGGCGAAAAAACTAATGACATTATAAAAATAAAAATTATAAATGGATCAGAATTGCCTTTATACAACTTAATATAATCTGCAAATTTCCATAGCCATCCTACAACAAATGTTGCAAGTGAAATAAAATATAATACTATGCATATCTTTTTAACCAATTTATGATCAAAAATATTATTATCTTCTCTATCCATATTTATCTCCTATTCTAAGCTATTTAATAATCTTTTTAAATATTCTATTCTATCTGTACATGCGTTTATTTTAGTACTTCTTACTGCTATTGCAGGTATCATTAATATTCCAATACCTACA